>ENA-ORTU01004174-ORTU01004174.1-human-gut-metagenome-genome-assembly--contig:-NODE-4174-length-11215-cov-2.159050_pt1 | contig 11215 bp, 10 predicted proteins | sample MGYA00241910_ERZ509184 | MGnify/ENA primary metagenome ERZ509184 (study PRJEB26280, sample SAMEA2338847) | human gut metagenome | biome: human gut; feature: human-associated habitat; material: faeces...
TATAAATATTTAATTAATCATTATGAATAATTGATTAGTTACTGTAAATGATTAATTACTTATTATGAACATATAGTAGATATTAAAGGTTAGATAATGAATGTCAAAAATTCTATTATTATAATTATTAGGAATGGTATGGATTATAGTATGCCTGTAAGTTGGAGGAGATATGTCAAAAATATTTTTTGTATTGGGAAAAAGTTGTAGTGGAAAAGATACAATTTTTAGATATTTGAAAAATAATAAGGAATTAAATTTAAAAACAATTGTTGGTTACACAACAAGACCAATGAGAGAAGGGGAACAGGAGGGTGTGGAATACCATTTTGTTAGTAGGGAAAAACTTGCTGAATATAGAAAACAGGGAAAAATTATTGAGTGCAGAGATTATGATACTGTGTACGGAGTGTGGAGTTATTTCACATTAGATGACGGTCAAATTAATTTGGGTGCGGATAATTACATTTATATAGGAACTTTGGAGTCTTACAATGCCATGGTTAAGTATTATGGAAAAGATGTGGTGGTACCTATATATGTAGAAGTAGAAAATGGTGAAAGATTAGAGCGTGCCATAAAAAGAGAGCGCTTGGAGAAAGAGCCAAAATACGCTGAACTTTGTAGAAGATTTCTTGCAGATGAGGAAGATTTTAAGGAAGAAAACATCAAAAATTCCGGTATTGAAAGAAGATACATAAATGATGATTTAGACAGATGTATTGCCGAGATTGTGGAAACAATTAATAAATTATGATATGATAAAAGTTAGGTTTGTGAATAATAAAGTCTTTGTTTGTAAGTTAAAGATTTTAGAGTTTACAGGAAAAAAAGACTGCAATTTGCAGGTTAAAAGATTAGTAGTTTATAAATTATTAAATTTTGTTGGATATAAAGGATAGTATGGAGTCAGGAAGAATTTTAGGACAAAACCATATAGTAAAACACTTCGAAAATGCCATAAAGATGGGAAAGATTTCTCATGCTTACATTGTTAATGGGGAAAAAGGCACAGGTAAGATGCAGCTTGCAGTGGATTTTGCAAAAGCATTGCAATGTGAGGAGTTTAATGGCAAAGCATGTGGGCATTGTAAGTCGTGTAAGCAGACAGATTCCAAGAATCAGCCGGACATAAAGTATGTTACTTATGAAAAATCCGGAATTGGTGTTGACGAAATAAGAGAACAAATTAATGATGATATAGATATTAAGCCATATAGTAGCAGGTACAAAATATATATTGTTGATGAAAGTGAAAAAATGACTGTGCAGGCACAGAATGCATTGCTTAAAACAATAGAGGAGCCGCCTGAATATGCAATAATAATTTTGTTGACTACAAATGCAGACACATTTTTGCCAACAATTTTGTCAAGATGTGTAGTTCTGAATATTAGACCGGTGAAAGAGGAATTAATTAAAAACAAGTTAATGTGGGAATATGGAATTGGTGCTTATGAGGCATCGGTGGCAGCTGTTTTTAGTGGCGGTAACCCTGGAAAGGCAGTTGAACTGGCAACATCAGAAGATTTTAAGGATTTGAAAAATCATGTTGTTGGGGCATTGTTGTCGCTGGAAAAAGGTGGCATGGATGTAATATCAAATAATGTAAAGGAAGCAGCATCTTTTAAGAAGCAGATTGATGAATATTTCAGTCTAATTAGAATATGGTTCAGAGATGTTTTATTATATAAGGCTTCAAAAAGTGATGATAAACTGGTATTTCAGGATGACTATAAGTTAATAGAAGAAATGTCAGAAAAAATAGATTATTATGGTATAAATATTATTTTACAACAGTTAGATAAGGCTCAGAGTAGAATAAAATCAAATGTTAATTTTGATGTAACAATGGAAGTCTTATTTTTAGCAATAAAAGAAAGGATGAATGATGGTAAAGGTAATAGGAGTTAGATTTAGACAGGCGGGAAAAATTTATAATTTTGATCCGCTGGATTTTAAAATAGAAGTTGGAAATCATGTAATTGTTGAGACAGCAAGAGGTATTGAATACGGAAAAGTTGTACAGAGTGTGCAGGAAAAAAACGAAGAAGACGTTATTATGCCTCTTAAACCTGTCATAAGAGTGGCAACTGAGGAAGATGACAAGATTGCCAAGCAAAATAAAGATAAGGAAAAGAAGGCCTTCTTTATTTGTAAAGAGAAGATTAAAAAACATGGTCTTGAAATGAAATTAATAGATACAGAATATACTTTTGATAATAATAAAGTATTGTTTTATTTTACTGCTGATGGACGAATTGACTTTAGAGAATTGGTTAAGGATTTAGCATCAGTGTTCAAAACAAGAATTGAACTTAGACAGGTTGGTGTAAGAGATGAGACAAAAATGCTTGGTGGTATTGGAATATGTGGAAGACCACTTTGCTGTAGCACATATTTGTCAGAATTTATTCCGGTGTCAATAAAAATGGCGAAGGAACAGAATTTATCTCTTAATCCTACCAAAATATCAGGAATATGTGGAAGACTGATGTGTTGCCTGAAAAATGAGCAGGAAGCATACGAGTATTTGAATTCTAACTTACCAAATGTAGGTGAAACAGTTAAAACTTTTGATGGTTTAAAAGGAGAAGTTAAGAGTGTTAATGTTTTACGTCAGAAGGTTAAAATTGTTATTGAGCAAAATGACGAAAGAGAAGAACGTGAATATTCTGTTAATGAATTGAAATTTAAGCCAAAGAAAAAGAAATTTGAATTAGCTTCTGATGAGTTAAAAGAATTAAAAGGTTTAGAAGATATGGAAGCTTCAAAGTTAGATTAGAAAAATCAAAAGGATAATTATGAATTTAGAAAAAGAAAATAATCTGTTTTTAAAAGAAGGGGAAAGGATAGATGACCTGGAGAGAAACGGATATAAAATAATTCAGGACAGAAAGCGCTTTTGTTTTGGCATGGATGCAGTTCTTTTGTCAGGCTTTGCCCAGGTTAAAGAAAACGAAAAAGTTTTGGATATGGGAACAGGCACAGGAATTATCCCAATATTGCTTGAGGCAAAAACTGTGGGTGACGATTTTTATGCTTTGGAAATCCAGCAGGACAGTGCTGATATGGCAAAGAGAAGTGTAATTCTTAATCATTTAGAAGAAAAAGTACACATTGTTCAGGGTGACATAAAAGAGGCGTCGGTTATATTTAAGCCGGCTTCTTTTGATGTAGTAACATGTAATCCACCTTATATGACAGAAAATCATGGGATTGAGAATTTTGAAGAGCCTAAGGCAATTGCAAGACATGAAATTAAATGTACTCTTGAGGATGTTATAAGAGAGGCTGCCAAGGTTTTAAAACCCGGTGGAAGATTTTATATGGTTCACAGACCAAGACGTTTGGTAGAAATTATGAATCTTATGAGTGTGTACAAAATCGAACCTAAACGACTTAGAATGGTACATCCTTTTAAGGATAAAGACGCAAACATGCTTTTAATTGAAGGACATAGAGGACGCAAGTCCATGATGAAAGTGGAAGCACCACTAATTGTTTACAAAGAACAGGGTGTGTATACAGACGAAATTTTAGAAATATATGGAAAAAGGTAAATTATGGCAGGAAAGTTATTTTTATGTGCAACACCAATAGGAAATCTGGAAGATATTACTTATAGAGTAGTTAGAACACTAAAAGAGGTTGATTTAATTGGTGCAGAGGATACAAGAAACAGTATAAAATTGTTAAATCATTTTGATATAAAAACGCCAATGACAAGTTATCATGAATTTAATAAATATGATAAAGCAAAGGTGTTGGTTCAGGATATGTTACAGGGAAAAAACATTGCATTAATAACTGATGCAGGAACTCCGGGAATATCTGATCCTGGGGAAGAACTTGTAAGACAGTGCTATGAAGCAGGAATAGAAGTAACTTCTCTTCCAGGAGCTGCAGCATGCATAACAGCACTTACCATGTCAGGTCAGAAAACAAGACGTTTTGTTTTTGAGGCTTTTTTGCCAAAGGATAAAAAAGAAAAGCAGCAGGTACTTGAAAGTTTAAAAAATGAAGTGCGAACTACTATTATTTACGAAGCACCTCATCGTTTAGTTAAAACTTTAAAGGAACTGGAAAAAACAATAGGCAACAGACCGCTGACTATTTGTAGAGAGTTGACAAAGAAATATGAGGAAGCTTTTCAGACAACTATCAGTGAGGCAATTGAATACTATGACAGCAAGGAGCCCAAAGGAGAGTATGTTTTAGTAATTGCAGGAAAGCCAATGGAAGAAATTCAGGCTGAAAAAAGAGAACAGTGGGAATTAATGACCATTGAGGAACACGTTCAATTCTATATGAATCAGGATATGGACAAAAAGACTGCAATGAAAATGGTTGCAAAGGACAGGGGTGTTTCAAAAAGAGACATTTATAATGAGCTTATTAAATAATAAAAATTTATTAAGCCACGAAAGTTTGTGGAGGAGATGGATCTGACTGATTTATATTCCCATTAAAAAGTGCGTAAATTTTAAACTTTTAAAACAGATTAAAAAACCTCTATGGGGACTTTATTTAAGTGCACCTTTTTTCTGAAGGCCAAAGAAAAAAGGTGCACTATTATTTTGGGAAAACAATAAAATATGGTCAAAAAAGGTACTGTGCCCTAACGATTATAAATCGTTAGAACGACAGCCCCTTTTTGGGGGGGTGTGCGACCTGTTGTCGCTATATGAATTGATTTCTAATTAACAAAGATAATTTTTTAATGATTTTGTAATTTCATCACAATTGTCGTTAGCATGAATGTTAAGTTGTAAAGGTTTTGACAAATCGAAGGCGAATATCCCCATAATTGATTTTGCATCAACATAATTGCGTCCTGATACCAAGTCAAAATCATTTTCATACTTAACAATATCATTAACGAAAGACTTAACTTTCTCGGTTGAGTTCAAGTTAACTGTAACTGTTTTCATTGCAAATACCTCCTTTAAAAACTGTCACTACTTGAATGGCACAGTTTCATCCCTCATTCGACATACAATACTAATGCCTAAAACAAATTAAGTCAAGAAAAAGAAAAGGGCAAAAATAACCAAAGTTTATACATTAATATATGAAAAAAATATCGTATTTTTATAGAAAAATCGGAAAGGTTTCCAATAATCTGTAAAAAAATTAGACAAAGTAATTTAATCGTTTTTATAAAATAGCAAAATGTACTATATTTTAGGCAAAAATCATTGTTGAAAAAAATTTCGTTCATATAAGAAAAAAATCCTTAATATTATGTATAAATAGGCAAAAAGAGCGGAAAATGTTAAATTATATTTGGACTTTTATGATTATAGTTGGTGTGGTTTATGGTGTGATAACAGGTAATATTGATAAGGTTGGCAACGGAGCAGTAATGTGGGCTGAGGAAGCTGTGAAAATATCAATAACAATGTTGGGGATAATGAGCATGTGGATGGGCTTTATGAATATAGCTGAGAAATCAGGCTTAGTCAAAAAATGTGAAAAAGTAATTAATCCACTTATAAATTGGTTATTTCCCAATTTGCCATGTAACCATAGTGCAAGACCACACATAATTACAAACATAATTGCAAATGTTTTAGGTTTGGGCTGGGCGGCAACACCGGCTGGCTTAAAAGCTATGGAAGAATTAGCAAAAAATCCAATACCACAAAAGGGAAAAATAATAGAAAGTCATATTTCCACCAACGAGATGTGTACGTTTTTAGTATTAAATATCTCATCATTACAATTAATTCCTGTTAGTATGATAGCATACAGAAGCCAGTATAATTCTCACAACCCGGGAGCTATTGTTGCACCGGCAATTATTGCAACCACAATAAGTACCCTGGCAGGAGTGAGTTTTTGCAAAATCATGTGCAGGAGCGTAAGAAAATAAATAATATTAGCGTTTGACACTGTAAAGCCATTAGTATAGAATGAGTGTGTCAATAAAATAAAAACAGTTATGGTCTGGATATATTTTAATTAATTACAATTAAAAAATATTACATAAATTTAATGGTTGTATGTGAATATTAAAATTATTTAGTTTAAGGGAAGTCCGGTGAGAATCCGGCACAGTCTTTCTCTACTGTATAAGGGACGAAATAAACATTATGTCACGGATGATTTCTGAATAATTTTATATTGACAAAAGGAGGATAAAATGAACAAAGTAACAAAGAAGATTTTAACTTTGTTAATGGCAGTAACATTAGTTGTTGGTATGTTTACTACAACATATGCCGATGAAACAAAGAAAATTAACGTAACATTTACTATTGAAAGATTTACAATTGGACAGGGCTTTTTAGTTGAACCGGTTACAGTTCAGGTAAACGAAGGGGCAGCAGCTAAGGATGTTTTAGAAGAAGTTGCCAAGGAAAAGAATTTAACAATTAATTTATCATCTTATGGATATTACATTGATTCAATCAGTTATGCAGATACAGGCGTTATTAATATTCCTGAAAGTATTCAGAAGATGCCAAGTATTGATGTTGACTATGGTTATGGAAATCAGCATTATGATGCTCCAACAAATACAAGTACAAATGCGTTATTTACAGATGACCAGAAGTTAGGTTCAGGTTCATATAGTAGCTTAGCAGGTTGGATGTATACAGTTAATAATGTTGCACCTGATGTGGCAATGGATTCACAGCCTGTAAAAGATGGAGATGTTATCAGACTTCAGTTTAGCGTTTATGCAGGTGGAGCTGATTTAGGTTTTGTAAGTTACTATGAAAATATCGAAAGTGCGAAACTTCCAAATAAAGATGCACTTACTAAATTAGTAGCTAATACACCAGACAACCCTCAGGTAGCAGCAAAGGCAGAAGCTATTAAGGTTCTTGCAAATTATGATGCAACTCAGGAAGATGTAGATGCCGCATACACAAACTTAGAAAAAGTGCAGGTAACTACAGCAACACAAAAGACAACTTTAAAAAAAGCAAGCATTAAGTCTTTAAAGAATGTTAAAGGTAAAAAGGTTAAAATTAAAATTAATAAGGTAACAGGTGCAAAAGGTTATCAGATTAAATATGCAACAAATAAAAAATTCAAAAACTGTAAATACAAAAACACAAAGAAAACAACATATACACTTACTAAGCTAAAGAAAAAATCAAAATGCTATGTAAAGGTTAGAGCTTACAAGAAGTCAGGAAACCAGAAAGTATATGGTAAATGGAGTAGTCCAAAATCAGTTAAGATTAAAAAATAGCAGGAAGATTGTCGCAGTAGATTTTTTAGAAATTTGCTGCGATAATTTTTAATGTAATAAGAAATTCTTTCAGAATTTCTTATTACATTAAAACGTTCCACTAGGAATGCACCCTGGCGCGAAAGGAAAAATGTTGCGCGGCAACACGCACTCGGTGCGAAGAATGCCACAAGCAACATTCTTTTATAATAGAAATCTCAACAAAGATAAAGGTGTAGAAGATGAGAGAAAAAGTTTTAAGTACAATAAAAAAATTAATATTTATGTTTTTAATAATGTTGTGTGTTGTATCACAATCTACTTCTACACAATGTAAAACAGTATTAAATAAGAAACAAACGGAAAGCTATTTACAGAAAATTTCCAAATATGAAATGTCTACAATTCAAAATCCCCAGTACGGAAGTATAGGTGGCGAATGGTTGATAATTGGATTGGCACGTTTTGAAAAAGTTCCGTCATCTTATGTAGAAATTTATTTAAACAATTTAAAAGAATATGTGAAAAAGTGCGATGGAGTTTTATCAACAAGAAAATACACAGAGTATTCGAGAGTTGTTTTAGCTTTAACTTCATTAGGTATTGATCCTAAAAATTTTGAAGGCTATGACTTATTAAAAGCTTTGGCAGAATTTGATAATGTAAACAAGCTTGGAATCAATGGACCAACTTATGCATTAATAGCTTTAGACAGTGGAGATTATGCAATTCCTGAACCGGCAAAAAGTTATGATGGAAAAGTTACAACAAGAGAAAATTTGGTTGGTTTACTTGTAAATGCACAAAACGACGATGGCGGTTGGTCATATATGGGTGGCAAGTCAGATGTTGATGTGACAGCCATGGTAATGCAGGCGTTGGCAAATTATAAGAAACAAAGTAAGGTGGAAAAAGCATTAGAAAAAGGAATTGAATACCTGTCCAAAAAGCAGAATAAAACAGGGGCTTATTCCACATCTAATAGTGAAAACTGTGAAAGTACAGCACAGGTTTTAACAGCAATGTCAATGCTTAATATTAGCGTAAAAGACAGTAGATTTATAAAAAATAGAAATACAGTATTAGACGGTTTGTTGCAATTTTATTCAAATGGTGCCTTTAAGCACACTAAGGATACTTTTGTAAATCAAATGGCAACAGAACAGGGCATGTATGGACTTGTTGCGTACTACAGGAATTTAGATGACGACAGTAATCTGTATGATATGGGTGATGCCAAAAAGAATAATAATTATGGCACAGATAAGAAAACTAATAAAAAATCTTATGAAAAAAAGGGCAGTAAAACATCAGAAAATAAAAAGAACAATAGCCTAGGTAATACTACAGACAATAGCACAGGTAGCAAGTCAAATAATAATAGTGTAAGTTCCGGAAATAGCAAAAAATCAAATGCATCAGTGAATTCAAATAAGAATATTTCAGGCACAAATAGTGATACGAAAAACAAGTCAAAAAATAGTAAAAGCAAAAAAAGTAGCAACAATAAAGATAACAATAGCAAAATTAGTAACATAGAAGATTCAGGGAATACAGCAGAATCAGTAAATGTATCAGAGAATGAAGCCCACAAAGCTATAAATCAGAAACAGAAAGAAAAATCCGTAAAAAATTGTATAATACTAATTTTAATAATTGCTGCATTAGCGACAGCTACAGGTATAGGAATTTTTGTAAGAAAGAAAAAGAAAACTACTAAGCTAACAATGGTTGCATTATTTTTGTTAGTTACAGTAACAATGTCAGGTTGTGGTAAAAGTAATGCACCACAAAAGGAAGCCGGAAACTGCACCATTTTGGTAGAGTGTTCAACAATTTATGACAACTTAAAAGATTTAGACAAAGGGTTGAAAAATCATATACCAAAAGACGGCATTATATTAAAAAGTCAGAAAGTAAAATTTTATGAAAAAGATACTGTTTACGATGTTCTAAAAAGACAGCTTGATAAAAACAGCATTCTTATGGAGGCATCTTTTACGGGAAAAAGTGCGTATGTAGAGGGCATTGATAATATTTATGAGTTCTCCTGCGGGAAGAAATCAGGTTGGATGTACAGTGTAAATGACAAATATCCACAGGTAAGTTGTAGTGAGTATACTGTAAAAGATGGCGATGTAATAAAGTGGCGATACACATGTGATTTAGGCGAGGATGTAAAATAGTGACAGATGAATTTTCAAGATACCACCCAGTTGTAAATTTAATATTTTATTTACTTGTATTAGGAACAACAATGTTTCAAATGAGTGTAGGGTTAGTTTTTATTTCTCTTTTTTCGGCAGTAGTCTATTATTTTATGCTGAAAAAAACAGAGGGATTAAAGTATTGCGCAGTAGTTGTAGGTATAATTATTGTCTCTGCAATTATAAACCCATTGTTTTCTCATAAAGGTGGAACGTTGTTGTTTTATCTGTTTACGGGAAATCCTGTAACTTTGGAATCTATTATTTACGGATTAATATCTGCAATTATAATAGGGGCAATGTTGTTGTGGTTTTCAACTTTTAATCAGGTAATGGGCGTGGAAAGAATCTTAGGTGCAATAGGAAAAGTGCTACCAAACGTGTCTCTTTTAATAACTATGATAATGAGATTTATACCCCAGTATACAAGGCACCAACGTAAAGTTTCAATGGTAAACAAAGTAAATAAAAGAAATTATGGCGAGAAAATAAATCTTTTAAATAGAGAAAAAACTGAAAAAGAAAATGTTATAGAAGTACGCAAAAGACAAAAAAAGAAAAATGGTATAGATAAGATAATTGATAGCATAAAAGAAGGCAGCAGAACTTTCTCAATAACCACCACCTGGGCGTTGGAAAATTCGATTTACACAGCGGACTCTATGAAAGCAAGGGGTTTTGGAACAGGAAGAAGAACAAATTACAGCAATTATAAATTTCAAAAAAGAGATTATTTGCTAATGGGCTGGCTGGTTATTTTATGGTTGGTTGTCGTTTTTTCATTAGAGAGAGAAAAAGTTTACACATACTATTATCCTTTTATACAAGTAAAGAATAATGTGGTTGTGTATTTGATATACGGTTTGTTGTGCTTGACACCTGTATTAATTAACGTAAAGGAGGAAATAAGATGGCTCATATTGAAATCAAGAATTTAAGTTTTAAATACAAGACGTCAGAAAAAAATAGTTTGTCAGATGTTTCCTTTACAATTAATAAGGGGGATTTTGTTGTATTATGTGGAAAATCAGGTTGTGGAAAAACAACATTGCTTAGATGTTTAAAGCCTAATATTATGCCGGCTGGAAAAACTGAAGGCGAAATATTGTTAGAGAGTAGAAACATAGAAAGTTTAACTGACAGAGAGCAGGCAAAAAAAATAGGTTTTGTAATGCAAAATCCTGAATATCAGATTGTCACAGACAAAGTTTGGCATGAACTGGCATTTGGCTTGGAGAGTATGGGTGAAAAGAACGAAATTATAAGAAGTAAAGTGGCAGAAATTGCTGAATATTTTGACATAACTGATTTGCATAATGAGAATACAGACAACCTTTCCGGGGGTCAGAAGCAGCTTGTAAACCTTGCAGCTGTAATGATAATGAATCCTGAAATTTTGGTGTTGGATGAACCGACATCTCAATTAGATCCAATTGCAGCAGAACGGTTTATGGATATTGTAAGTAAAATTAACGAAGATTTTGGAATTACAGTTATTATTTCAGAACATAGACTGGATTATCTTCTTAAATATGCAAACAAATTAGTTGTTATGGAAGATGGCAAGTTAGTACAGTGCGGTTGCCCACAGGAGGTTTTAAGGGAAGCGTTGAATATGGAAGTAAGTCCTTTAATGCCAATACCAAGTAGGATTTTTAATGGGCATAAGGGCGCAGGGCAAATTCCTATATCCACGAAAGAGGGAAGAAGCTGGCTTATAAATTATATAAGTGACAGTAAAGATGAGTCATTTTTTTCAAAAAGAAATTTTGCTGAAGAAAAATCCAGTGAATACAAATCTTACAAAAAAGATGAAAAT
>ENA-ORTU01004187-ORTU01004187.1-human-gut-metagenome-genome-assembly--contig:-NODE-4187-length-11200-cov-4.162584_pt1 | contig 11200 bp, 9 predicted proteins | sample MGYA00241910_ERZ509184 | MGnify/ENA primary metagenome ERZ509184 (study PRJEB26280, sample SAMEA2338847) | human gut metagenome | biome: human gut; feature: human-associated habitat; material: faeces...
ATCCGGCAACAAACGGATGGACGGGCTGTTGCGGTTACATTTTGAAAGCCAAACTTTACTGGCGGATCATGCGGTAGCCAACGCCGATGTGGGTCTGGATATAGCGGGGGTGGCTGGGGTCTTCCTCAATTTTTTTGCGCAGCGTTGCCATAAATACGCGCAGGGACGGCGTATCCGATGCGGCCGGGCTGCCCCAGACTTCGTTCAGCAGATAGTTGTGGGTCAGCACTTTGCCGGTGTTCTTGGCCAGAACGCAGATCAGCTTGTACTCAATGGGGGTCAGGTGAATCTCCGTTCCGCCGCGGTACACACAGCCTGCGGCATAGTCAATGCGCAGTTCTCCGTTCTCATATATGCTGGCCTGGTCACCTGCGCGGGAAGTATCATACCGCACACGGCGCAGCGCCACGCGCAGCCGGGCCAAAAGCTCCTCTACGCTGAACGGCTTGGTCAGGTAATCATCTGCACCGGCATCCAGGGCGGATACTTTGTCGGTATCATCACTGCGGGCCGAAACCACCAGAATGGGCACGTTGCTCCACCCGCGAATCTTGCGGATCACATCAATACCGTCCATATCCGGCAGGCCAAGGTCCAGCAAAATTACATCCGGCCGTGCCGAAGCAGCTTCCAACAGGGCACCGGCTCCGTTCTGTACACGGTGGTACTGATAATTGCGGGTTTCCAGTGTGGTGGAGATCAGCCGTGCAACAGCCGGGTCATCCTCCACCACAAGGATCAGCGGTTTATTCATACAGGGTCACCTCAGTTCGCGGGAGTGTAAAACGGAAGCAGGCACCGTGCGGTGCAGCATTCTGTACATCGATCACACCGCCATGGGCGGCAACAATGGAACGGCACAAGGCCAGCCCAAGACCCAGCCCGCGGCGGCCATCGCTGCGGGTTTTGCCAAGGGTATAAAACATATCAAACAGCTTGTCCCGGCTTTCTTCCGGGATGCCGGGGCCGTCATCCGTTACGCAGATGCGGACAAATTTACCCTCCGGCGCGGCGAAAAGCTCGATGCGGGAATGTTCGGGGGTATATTTGATGGCGTTGTTGATGAGGTTCACCAGCACCTGCTCGATCAGCTGGGCATCCATATCGGCCATCAGCAGGTCATCCGCCACGTTGGTCACAATGGTGTGGCTGGCGGCGTCATGGTCTAAATGAGTCAGTACATCGTCAAAAATATCTTGAATCAGCTCCGGCTGAATGCGCAGGTTTACCTGGCCGTTCTCCATCCGGGTGATGGAAAGCAGATTTTCCACCAGATGGTTCAGCCAGTTGGCGTCCTCATAAATTGCGGCAGAAAGCTCCCGGCGCTTTTCCTCGGTCAGCAGGGGATTTTTCTCGGTCAAAATTAGCGCGTTGCCGGAAATGCTTGTCAGCGGGGTGCGCAGATCATGGCTGATGCTGCGCAGCAGGTTGGCGCGCAGCTGTTCCTGGCGGGCGGCTTCCTCAATTTCGCGTCGGGCGCGGTTGGAGGCTTCTTTTTCCAGCGCCAGGGAACACACATCCAGGATGGATAATGCCAGATTGTGCTCATAGGTGCTGAACTCATGCAGCGCCGGGCAACTGCGGTAATCCGTCTGGGCGGGAGGGGGCAGAATCAGGGTTCCCGGTGCAATGTGCTCCGGTGCGGGGGCAAAGCAGACCGGGCGCTCCAACAGCTTGCCCAGCTGGGTGGCCGTTATCCGCAGAATGGTGTCAGGGTCCTCGGCCCCCAACAGGCTGCGGCTGGCTTCCAGCAGCACCTGCGAAGCATCGGCTTTGCGCTCGCTTTGGGCGGCCTGTACCTTGATACGCCCCGTCAGCGAGGAGCAGAGCAGCGAAACGCAGAGCATGACCACTGCCGTTACCATGTCGTCTGACCGGATGCGGAACTGCATAAAGGGGTCAATGAACATATAGTTGACCAGCATCACCGAGAACAGCGAAGCCACAACGCCGTACACCAACCCCGACGTAAAGACGTTGATATACATGACGCCCAGGATATAGGTCAGGATATAGTTGGAAGAAACAAAATCCAGCCGGAAAAATACCCAGCTTGTCAGCGTACACAGCGCAAGGACCAATGCGGTCAGGGCGAAGTCCCGCAGCCAAAGCAGGGCAGGTTTGCGTTGCGGCATGGGTGCAGGCTCCTTTCCACTACAGGGCAGGGAATGCGGCAAGGCGGCCCAGCACTGTATTTATCCTATTATAACATATTGCCGAACTCTTTGATACAAACGGAATAATCTTTATATAAATTTAATGTAGGCCTACCCGATCCGCAGCAGCCCCGGCACTTTTTTGCACGCTAGGCGGGGCATTGGTTGAAATCAGGCCGCAAATCGGTTATACTATTTTGTAATAATTGGATTGTTCTGCCCTGCGGGCGGTATTGCCATATAAAAAGGAGTGTTTTTACAATGTCCCATACCGTTATGGTGACCGGTGCCGATGGCTTTATCGGCAGCCATCTGGCCGAAGAGCTGGTAAAAAGCGGCGAGAAAGTGCGTGCTTTCTGCCTGTATAACTCGTTTGGTTCCCTGGGCTGGATCGATACCCTGCCCCCGGAGATCCGCAATGAAATGGATATCTTTATGGGCGATGTACGTGACCCCAACGGCGTGCGTACTGCCATGCGCGGGCAGGAGCGCGTGTTCCATCTGGCTGCCCTGATTGCCATTCCGTTCAGCTACCACAGCCCGGACAGCTATGTGGATACCAACATCAAGGGCACCCTGAACGTGCTGAACGCCGCCCGCGAGCTGGGCACCCAGCGCGTGATGGTTACTTCCACCAGCGAAGTATACGGCACCGCCCAGTATGTGCCCATTGACGAGCACCACCCGTTCCAGGGCCAGAGCCCCTACTCTGCCACCAAGATCGGCGCGGACCGCCTGGCCGAAAGCTTTTACCGCAGCTTTGACCTGCCGGTTTCCATCGTGCGCCCCTTCAACACCTATGGCCCGCGCCAGAGCGGCCGCGCCATCATCCCCACCATCATCACCCAGCTGCTGGCCGGCCAGCAGGAAATCAAGCTGGGCAGCCTGACCCCCACCCGCGACTTTAACTATGTCAAGGACACCGCCCACGGCTTTATGGCCATTGCGGACTGCGATGCCGCCATTGGCCAGGAAATCAACATTGCCACCGGCGTGGAACATTCCATCGGCGATTTGGCCAATGAGCTGATTGCCCAGATCAACCCCAGCGCCAGGATCGTCTGCGAAGCCGAGCGCCTGCGCCCCGAAAAGAGCGAGGTCAACCGCCTGCTGGGCGATGCCACCAAGCTGCGCACCCTGACCGATTGGAAACCGCAGTATACCTTTGAACAGGGCCTTGCCGAAACCATTGAGTTCCTGCGCGGCAACCTGGACCAGTACAAGGTCGGCCAGTACATTCTGTAAGGCCGGTTGTAAGGGAGTTTTATGCCAATAAAATTACAAAAGCTGCCCGCCGCTGTGCGGTGGGGGCTGGCTGTGCTGTGCGCCGCCGTGTGCGGCGTGCTGTGGGCCTATTACTGGCGGGTGTTCTTTGGGCTGGATAACCGTGTGTCCCCCCTGGTGGTTACACTGGGGTGTGCGGCCTTTCTGGAAGTATGTCTGCTGGCCGGGTATTGTGTGCGGCGGTTTGCAAAAGGATTTGCGGCAAAAGGGGCCGTGTGCATCTTTTTGTGCGGGCTGCTGTTTGCATTTGCCAACCCGCCGCTGCAAACGCCGGACGAAGCCGACCATTACCTGCGCACCTATGCCATCTCCACCGGGCACTTTGATTTTGATGCTTCCCGCACCTACCCGGACGATGTGGCCTACCTGCTGGAAGCGTTCCCCGGTGCATGGGTGAATGCGCATACCTCTGCCGGTGTGGGCACCGACCCCGATACCGGGGCGGAAAAAGCCTATAACACCGCGGGCTATGCCCTGAAGCAATACGGCAAGGAAGGCACAGTGCAGAGCATGGCGGATAGCTTTGCCCTGTACCTGGCGCACGATGTGCGGGATTCTGTGCCGGACCCGGTCAGCGAGCCGGTCAGCTTTCTGGTCATTCCATTCCTGCCGGGCGCGGTCGGTATGGCGCTGGCACGCCTGCTGGGCTTTGGCGCGCTGGGCTGCCTGTATGGCGGGCGCATCGTCAACCTGCTGGCCTACACGCTGTTGTGCGCTTTGGCGCTGGCCAAAGCGGAGCGTTACCACCCGGCCTTTGCGGCCATTATGCTGCTGCCGATGTCGCTTTTTATGGGGGCATCACTGAGCTATGATGCAACCCTGCTGGGCTGCTATTACCTGATGCTTGCCCTGCTGACCCGCAAGGAGTGGGACACCCAAACGGCGGGCATTTACACCGCCGCCTGCATCTTTGTCAATATCGCCAAACCGTATCTGAACCTTTTGTGGGTGCTGCCTATCTTTTTGGTGGCAAAGCGGGAATGGCACGCCAAGGGACGCCGCCCGCTGTGGGCGCTGGGCGGCTTTGGCGGTGCTATGGCCGTTACCCTGCTGACGGAATGGTACGGAACGGCGTTCCGCTATAACTATCCCATGATTGAGCGCCAGGGCGGCAGCACGGTAAACGGCGTTGAACAGCTGGCCTTTGTGCTGCGCAACCCTCTGCGGACCATTGCTGCGTTCTGGGGGACCCTGGGAGAGAATGATTTCTTTATTGGGCAGCTCGGCCTGTTCGGCTGGAAGGACCTGCCCATCAGCTTTTTGAACCTGACCGGCCCGCTGGTGCTGCTGTTGGCCGCCCTGCTGGCTGCTGCGCAGCCAAAACGCGCCGATGCGTTCCCCACTCGCCGCCGCGTGGGCGGAGCGGCGCTGCTGGCGCTGGTGTACGCCGCCGGTGCCATGGCAGCCATGTATATCACCTATACCCCGGTGGGCATGGTGCGCATTGTGGGGCTGCAGGCGCGGTATTTCCTCTGCGTCTGGCTGGCATTGCTGCCCGCCCTGGCTGTACTGCTGCGCAAAACCATCCGCCCCGCCATCACGGAAGAAAAGGCCGAAGCGGCCATCACCCCGCTGTGCGCCTGCTATGCCGTTTTTGGCGCTGTGCTGCTCTTCCAGCACTACTTTGTGGGGCCGGTGTACGTCGTATACGCGTGAGCTGGCTTACGCGTATATGTGAGAGAATAGTTAAAAATAATGGCGGTGTGCCTGCGGCACGATCAAATCTGCGGTTTTTCGCGGCTTTTGCGTGATAGTCTTCGGGTATAGAATCAGCCTTTATATGCTACCTTGCCCCAATTTTCTAAGCCGCCCACCGGGCGGCAATCCACCGCTAATGATTCATTGCTAATTACTAATTTAATTCTGATTCCGGGAGGTGCTGTACCGTGCAGATTGTATTCGGCCTGCTGTTTTTGCTGTTCTTCTCCGCATGCTGTCTGTGCGTGGCGGCATGCACCCGGTTCGATGCCGCCCTGCTGCCGCTGCCCGCTTTGTGCGGGTCGGCCGTGGTGCTGTATCTGCTTTCCCTGCTGGGGCTTTTGCAGTTCGGCCATTTTATCATCATGGCGGTCTGGCTGGCCGGCGGGGTCTATTTTGGGGTGCGTGCCGGGTGGCGGGCTATCCGGCGGGCGCTGTTCAGCCCCGGCTTTTTGCTGTTTGTGGGCGGCAGCTGTTTTTTGTGGGTGCTGTTTGCTTTGCAGCAGCCCATGTTTACCCAGTGGGATGAATTTACCGCCTGGGGCCTGGCCCCCAAGATGGTGGCGGAGCGCGCTGCGCTGTATGTGGCGGATCCCATCAACCTGACGGCGAGCTTTACCTACCCGGCAACCAGCCTGGTTTCCTATCTCTTCCAGCGCGTACCGGGCCGGTTTTATGAATGGCAGTGCCTGGCCGGGCTGGATATTTTGTTCCTGGCCTGCATTGCCCCGGCGGCAGCCATGCCGCGCAAAAACTGGGCGGGTGCTGTGTTGGTGTTTGCTGCGGGCTTTCTTCTGCCGTTCTTTTTCAGCGTGGTTCCGGCGGGCACCCCATCCACCATTTATGCCAACGCCATGGCGGATACCCCCCTGGCGCTGTTGTTTGGCGGAACCCTGTGCCTGTATGCCGCGGCGGGCGGGCGCAAAACCGGCTTTTTTGCCTGTGCCATGCCACTTGCCGTGCTGACCATGACCAAAGATATCGGTTTTGCCTATGCCTTGATCGTTACGTTCCTGATCGGGCTGGATCAGCTGTTCGGTACGCCGCACCCGGATACAAAGCCTGGCCGCATTTTCGGCGTATCGCTGGCAAAATGCAGTATTCTGGCGGCGGTGGTGCTGGCGGTGTTTATCAGTTGGAACCGCTATACCGCCGCCGTGACCCCAACCGAAACCACTGGGGCCAGCGTGGGCAGCGCGGGCCTGAGCTATGGTGCTGTGCTGACCGGCGGCATCAAGCAGCTGCTGGGCATTGGGCGCGAAGAACGCTTTGCCCAGATCATGCAGAGCATGGGCCAGGCATTTTTGTACCGCCGCGTCTGTTTGGTGGGCGCGCCCATCATGGCCGTCAGCTGCATTCTGCTGCTGTTCACGGCGGCCTTTGTGGCAGCGCCTGCCGGTGCCGCACGCCGCCGCACCGTGGTTGGCTTTGTGGGCGGGGCGTTCTGCTTTGCCGCGCTGTATCTCTTCCACCTGATTTTGTACTTCTACAATTTTTCCGAGGCCGAAGGCTCCGCCTTGAAGGACTATGAGCGTTATATCGCGCCCTACCTGCAGGGGTGGATGCTGTACGGCTTCTGTGTGCTGGGCTTTGCGGTGGGGCAGGGCAGCGGCGCGGCGCAGCGGCTGGGCCGTGCGGCGCTGGGGCTGGCCGCTGCGGCAGTGCTGGGTATTTTTGCCTGGCGCGGTGTGCCCGCAGCCGGGTTCTGGACCAACGCCGACAGCCTGTACACCCTGCGCCGCGATGTAAAGAACCGCGCTGAAGCAATGAACACCGTGCTGGACTGGCCGGACCGCGTGCTGGTCATCAGTCAGGGCGATGATGCCACCCGCTGGTACTACTACAAGTATGAGCTGACCGCCAAGGTGGTCAACGGCTATGGCGGTACCTGGTGGGGCAACGATGATTATTCCAGCCGGTGGGACTCCGACTTTATGAACCTGGTGGAAAGCCTGAACTGGACCTTGTATGACTTTGAGGCGGTCTGCACCGCAGACTCTCTGACCGCCTATATGGAAGAAAAGCAGATCGACTACCTGCTGATCGACCGCGCGGACGACTATCTGGAGCGGGAGTTCAGCAGCCGGTTCGAAGGCGGGCTGAAAGCGAATATGCCCGCAACCCTCTACCGGTTTGAAGGCCGCAGCAAGCCTATCGCCTTTACCCCGGTGGCTGTGGCAGAAAGCGGGGTGGTACAATGAAAGATAAACGCCCAACCAAGCGTTTTGCCGCCCCCGCCCGTGCGGGCCGCCCGCTGCGCCCCCAGCAGCTGCTGATATTGGCATATGCCGCCGCTGTTATTGTGTGGCTGGTGTACGTGCTGGTGGGCAGCGCTGTGATGCTGAACCATAAAGCAGACGGCACTATGGTGACCCGCACCCTGACGGCGGATGACCTGGAATTTGAAAGCTTTGTCAATTATGATGACGATGAATGGCATACCGCGCCGGTGGATGAACCCGGCTGGTATCTTTCCACCGACAACGACCCGCACATCATCTGGCGGGGCGAAGCCTGGCTGGAAACGGTGGAGCTGGACGCCGTGCACTACCTGCCGCCCGGCAGCATAGCATTGTATTACCTGCGCCCCGGCCAGACCGAGTACAGCGAGACACAGAAAGTTTTTGCCCGCGTGAGCGGCGAAAACCAGTATACCTTTGACCTGGGCGGCCTTACCGTGACCGGGCTGCGCATTGACCCGGACAGTGTGGGCGGCGTGCCTACCCGGCTGGACGGCGTGGTGCTCAACCCGGTGCAGCCGTGGTACCTGCGCTTTGTGCCAAACGGCGGCCAATGGCTGCTGCTGTTGTTTGCCCCGGCTGTGGGGGCTGCGTTTGCCTGCCTTGCCGTTGATGTTTTCCGCAAAAAGTAAAAAAGAGCCCTGTGGGGCGGTGCGCCCATGGCTTGGGGGCACACCCGCAGGGCTTTTATGTTGTATAAAATGGTGATTCTATGGAGCTGCTTTGCATCTTTGCCGCGCTGGCGGTGCTGTTTTTGTTCTGCGCGTTCCTAACGCTCAAATGTAACCTGCATGCTGCGCTGGCCCCGCTGAGCGCGCTGGGCATTGCCGTTGCCTGGCTGACGGCTGCGGGCATGGCAAACCTGCTGCTGCCCGGCACTGTGCTGCTGTGGGCGGTGTTTGCGGGCAGCGGCATGTGGGCGCTGGTGCCCCACAAAGGCCAGCGCCCGGCCTGCCGCCGCCTGGTTACACCGGGGGCAGTGCTGTTCTGGGGCATGGCGCTGGCATTTGCGGTGTACTTTTTCATCCGCCAGCCGCTGGCAACCAAGTATGATGAACTCAGCCTGTGGGCTACCGCCGTAAAGGTGACCAAGGCGGATAACCGCCTGTATGCCCTGGCTACCCTTGGAACCCCCTGGCCCCAGACCCAGAACCCCGGCCTGCCGCTGCTCTCTTACTTCTTCCAGTTTTTGGGCCATTATGCAGACTGGAAGATCTATGTGGCGTATGATGTGCTGGCCGCCGCCGTGTTTGCCGCGGTGCTGGGCGGGCTGAACTTCCGCCAGTACCGCATTGCGGTGCCGCTGGCAGCAATCTGCTGGTTTGCCCCCTGGTTTTTGACGGTGTATAACCATACGATCTATCTGGATACCACTTATATGACCGCCTATGGCGATGTGCCCGCGGGCCTTGCACTGGGCGGCGCTGTGGCGCTATGGCTGGCGCTGCGCAAAACCGGAGGCCCCAAGTGGGCCGTACTGCCGGTACTGGCGCTGGCGGCCAACATCAAGGCCAACACCTTTGTGCTGTCCCTGGTGGCGGCGGGGCTGATGGCTGTGGATGCCTGGCTGTTTGCGGAGCACCCCTTCAAAAAGGGCCTTGCCCGCCGCACCGGCTTTGCCATTGCCTGCTTTGCCGCGCCCATGCTGATCTATTATTTCTGGAACATCCGCTATGTGGGCATTCTGGTTGCCAAAAGTGCCAGCGAGGGCGGCACCGGCGAAACCAGCGCCCCCTTGTCCGCTGTGGTCATCAACGGCATCAAGATTTTGCTGGGCCAGCCGGTGGAGGGCTTTTACGCCGAGCGCCAGAGCCAGTTCACCCAAGCCATGGCCGATATGGGCCACCAGTTCTGGACTTCGGATGGTCGGCTGAGCATGATCGGCCAGGGCCGCAATGTTGTGGTGCTGATTCTGCTGGTGTTCTTGGTGGCGGCCATCTGCGCCAGAGGCCGCCAGCTCAAGCTGCGCATTGGCTGCATCGGGGTGCTGTCCCTTGCATGCTTTGTGGGGTATAACCTCATGCTGGCGCTCAGCTATGGCTTTATTTTCAAGCCGGATCAGGCCGTGGGGCTGGTGGATTATAACCGCTATATCTATACTTACTATATCGGCTGGTTCTTTATGGCGCTGGCCTGCTGGAGCACCGCCCTGCAAACCGTGGATGGCGAACAGAAAGCCCCGGCCCGCCGCTGGATTGCCCTGGCGGGCCAGGCCGGTGTTCTGCTGATGGCCGCCGCCATGCTGGTGCGGGTGAACGGCATGATCCTGCCGCAGCTTTCGGTGCTGGGCTTCTCGGATGGCGAATTCGCCGACCGCAAGACCGCCCGCGCCGAAGCTGACTGGCTGTGCAGCGATTACCTGAACGAAAACGACCGCGTGTTTTTTGTCAGCCAGGGGGATAACGGCGAACACTGGTTCTCTGCCGTGTTTGATTTTTACCCCGTCCTGGTGGATTACTCCGGCGTGGGGGCCACGCAGGAGGGCGGCGGCGGAACCTTCGGCCTGCCGGAGCTGGAACCGCAGGAGGAGGGCGTGAAGCAGCGCTACTACCACCCCTACACCGCTGAACGTCTGGATGAAACCGTGCGTGCCAACGGCTGTACGGTGCTTTACCTGCAAAAGATCGACGATATCTTTGTGCAGAGCTATCAGAACCTGTTTACCGACCACCTGGCCGCTGCGCAGGCGGGGCAGACCCTGCTCTACCGCGTAACGGATGCCGGGTATGAGCCGGTCACAATGCAGATGAGCAAGGAGGCGGCCCAATGAAAGAGATGACATGGAAAAGCCGCCTGAACCGACTGTTTGCCCATCGCTTTGCCTTGCCGGTGCTGTGCTGGTGCGCGGCGCTGGTGTTCTGGCTGGTGCAGGGTGCGGTGGCCTTTGTGGGGGACAGCTCCGCCAAGGCAAAAGGCACCCTGACTGAAACCTCGATCCCCATTGAAAGCTGGCAGCTGGCCGAGCTGACCTGGGGGGAGCCGGGAGAGAACAGCGCACCCCAGGGCCAGCTGATTACCACAGGCGGCGATCCGCAGATGATTTTGGAGGATGTATCCGGCCGCGTGGTGCGTACCGTGAGCTACAACGTGGAGTTTGACGGCGATTCCCGCGAAATGTGCCTGTATTACACCATAAAAACGGGGGATCCCTACAGCCAGGACCGCCGCGTCTTCCCCAAAGTGCTGGCAGACGGCACCTATGTGTACACCCTGCCGCGCACCCAGATCGTGGCACTGCGGCTGGACCCCTGCAGCCCCGATGAAAACAAGACCGTGGGCCTGACCTTTACTCCGCAAAGCATTACCCTGAACGCCGCCAGCACCCTGCCCGGCGGGGCAGATTACTTTATCCCCACCTGGTACCAGCTGTTCGGCCTGATCGTGTACCCTGCCCTTGCTGCCGCCGCATTGGATTGGCTGTGGGCCGTGGGCAGACAGCTTGTCAAAAAGAAACAATAACCCGACAATAGCCTGATACAACAAAGCACCGTGCCGCAAGCAGGAGAACCCCCTGCATGGCGGCACGGTGTTTGTTGTTGGTATGGGTGAAATCAGCAAAAGGCATCCCCCAGCCGAGAGCGAATGTATTCCAGGAACGCGGCAGATGCGGGGGCATATTGCCATCGGGTGGTGCTGTCCTGGGCATTGTTCCCGGCCATGGTGGCCACCGGCACCGACAGAATCTTCGCCAAACTGTTCTGGATGGGGGTGATGATCTGGAGGAAATGAAAAGCGGGCTAAGCAGCCAAAAAGGAATCACAATGTTGAGGCAACACCGCACAATTCCCGCCTTGCGGCTTAAGCACCGCTCCGGCAGCTGCG
>ENA-ORTU01004196-ORTU01004196.1-human-gut-metagenome-genome-assembly--contig:-NODE-4196-length-11195-cov-4.246679_pt1 | contig 11195 bp, 9 predicted proteins | sample MGYA00241910_ERZ509184 | MGnify/ENA primary metagenome ERZ509184 (study PRJEB26280, sample SAMEA2338847) | human gut metagenome | biome: human gut; feature: human-associated habitat; material: faeces...
GGCGGTCTGCGCCCGGATGTCGGTGGTGTCGATGTGGACAACATAACCATCTATCGCCATCTTTCGCAGATAGGCGGCCATATTCCGGGTTGGTATCAATTTCATTTTTTCTCGAATCAACCTCCGTTCTTCTTCCGTCACATAAAATTTGACCTGCACGGTTCGTTTTCTGCCTTCCATTCGTTTTACTCTCCTTTCCGTTTTGAGGGTTTGGGACACTTCCCAACAAGCTGTTTTGCAGAGCAAAATACGGAAGTGGGTACACACTTCCTATGCTTGCTCTGTAAGTTCTTCTCTAGACCGTACCCTCTACTAATACTACAATACGGAGGCTTGAAAATGGCAAAGAGGTGAATTGAATTTTGATGCAAAAGAAGATATAATTGGTTATAACAAACTCGGAGACCAAGTGGACTTAGGAGGAATACAATGTTCGATATGACAAAAGAAACAGGGGCATTTCATAATATATACAAAACAGGAATAGGAGCAGAAACAGAAAAAAGAATACTGCATGAAGGAAACGAGTCAGGCGAAGGAACGATGCGGCGTTTTGAGGTGGCTCCTGGCATTCAAATTACCTATAACGATTTGAAAATGGACTCCTGTTTCCGCCCCATCCGATTTGAAAAAGACTTTTTGCAGATCAATCATTGTCTTGAGGGCTGCTATGAATGTGAACTGGAAGGTGGCTCAGTCAGCTTTTTAGGCGAAGGCGATCTTTGCGTGGATTACCTCTCCAAAGATAGACAGGTGTTCCTTGGCTCCCGTATCCCTCTGAAAAAATACCGAGGCATCACCGTACTGCTGGAAATGGAAACCGCGCAGCAAACCTTGGATCAGGGCTTTCAACAAGCTCATATCAGTTTGGAACAGATAAAAGAACGCCTGTGTTCAGATGGACGTTCCCTTATCATCAAATCCAAGCACGAAATCGACCATATTTTCAGCGAGTTTTACTCGGTGGACGAGCGTATCCAGGTTCCGTACTTTTGGATCAAGGTCATCGAATTGCTGCTGTTTTTAAGTCTCCTGGATGGCAGCGCAGTTTGCCGACCGCAACAGTTTTCTGCGGACATCTCCAAACGGACACAGGATGTTTACCAGTACATTATAGAAAATCCCTTTACCAAAGATACCATTCAGGATCTGGCCTGTATGTTCGGACTGGCAGAGTCCAGCTTGAAAAGATGTTTCAAATCTATTGCCGGGGCATCCATTGGCACCTTTATCAAGACGAAACGCATGGAGGCCGCTGCTGAATTGTTGGTTTCGGAGTCGGCTTTGAGCATCGGAGAGATTGGAAGTGTGGCGGGATATGAAAATCAAAGCAAGTTTTCTGCCGCATTCAAATCTGTTATGGGAGTGACCCCCCAGGCATATCGCCACAAATATTGCTGACCTGATTGGAGCAAAATCCGACCTGTTCGGTTATAGAATGTACTACCCTGGTATGCTATAATTTTTGATGTGCCAATGGTGAGTACGCTGTGAAGCAGCCGCTGAACCGCGGCTGCTTTTTTTAGCCAATAGTTAGCACAATCTAACCAAGGTTTGGAGGGATGTACTATGCGGATTGCGGGAGGGACCGCAAAAAGAATTACCAAACGCATCATCAATTTTATCCTTGTCATTTGGGGCGTCGTTACTCTTAGTTTCTGCCTGCAAGTTTTCACTGGGACCGATCCGGCAGAGATGATTGTCCGCAAGGTCAATGTCTTTGCAACAGAGGAACAGATCCAGGCTGTGCGGGAGGAGCTGGGACAGGACGCCCCCTTTCTGGAACGCTACACCGACTACATAAAGGGCGTGCTGACCGGCGACCTTGGAACCGCAATCACAAACCGTCAGCCAGTCATCGAAAATATCAAAGATGCCCTTCCTGTAACTTGTATGCTGGTAGTTATGGCAATGGCTTGGGTCATCATCTTCACGGTATTGATAGCCGCCATCTCTGTCATACGAAAAGGCGGGATTTTCGATAATGTCATGCGGATTATCTGCATCATTGGGATCTGTGTGCCGAGCTTTTGGCTGGCGCTGATCCTGCTGACCGCCTTTGCGGTTCAAATCCCCATTTTCAGTGTGATCTCGGACGGCAGTTTCAAATCTTTGATTTTGCCATCGGCAGCAATGGCGTTCCCTATTATCTGTATTGCGGCCAGGGTGCTGCGGGCGGCAGTGCTGAATGAACTCAAAAGTGACTATGTGACCTATGCCAGAGCAAGAGGGTTTTCTAATGCACAAATCGTTTATGGCGAGGTGCTACGAAATGCCCTCCCCGCAGCCATCACACTTTTCGCCCAATACTGTGCTGCTCTTTTTGGGACTTCGGCACTGGTAGAGAGCGTTTTCTCCATCCAGGGACTTGGCATTTACCTGACGAAGTCCTGCGAGAGTATGGACATCTATGGGATTTCCGGTTCCATCCTGGTGTGCGGCGTGTTGTTCGTCCTGTTCAACACCCTGGCAGATTTGCTTTCGAGTGCTATCTGCCCTGCGTATAGGAGGAAAGCGGTATGAAACGAAAAGGACAAATCATTGTTGGATTGGCTCTGATCCTGATTTTTATTCTTATGGCTCTGGCGGCCCCGCTACTGGCCCCAAATGATCCAAATGCCACAGACCTTGCGCTGAAAAATGCTCCGCCTTCTTCGGAGTACCCTCTTGGCTGTGACCAAATGGGCCGTTGCGAACTATCAAGACTTCTCTATGGAGCAAGGTACTCTATGGGGCTGACCATTCCGGTACTGATCGTACTGGCCGCCTTCGCGCTGTTCGTGGGATGCTATTCCAGTTATAAAGGCGGCTTGCTGGATGAAGTCATGCGGATACTTTGCGACATCCTTATGGCCTTTCCACTCATCGTCATTGCGATGGCGTTGGTGTCGGCGGTGGATAATTCTGTGGCAAGTGTCATTATTGCCATCGGGATTTCTATGTTAGCGTGGTTTCTGCGGATGGTACGCTCCTATGCAAAGACTGAGTGCGGAAAGGAATACATTGAGGCGGCCCGGATCGCCGGTGCCTCTGGCCTTCGCATTGTGCTTCGCCACCTGATCCCAAATGTGTTCCCGCAGTTTGTGGTGTACTTCACCACCGGGATCGCCACGGCGATCATGTCAGTGTCCAGCTTTGCTTTCCTGGGCGTAGGGCTGATTGTCGGAACACCGGAATGGGGTGCGATGCTCAATGAGGCACGAAACAGTGTCTACTCAAATCCCGCGCTCCTGATTTATCCGGGCATCTGCCTCATCGTCTGCTGTGCAGGCTTCAACCTGCTGGGCGAGGGGCTGCGGGATGCCATTGGGAAGGAGGATGATATTCGTGTTGCTTGAGGTCAAAGACCTGAATATCTCTTTAGCCTCCGGGAAATGCGTGGCCGAACATATATCATTTCAGTTAGACCAGGGGGAAATGCTCTCCATCGTTGGCAGCTCCGGCGCGGGAAAGACCACTATCTGCAAAGCAATTATGGGACTGTTGGGGAACACTTACCGCGCTGATGGCGAAATCCTGTTCCAAGGGGAAGATTTGCTCGACCTGCCGGAACGAAAGCGACAGACCATCTATGGGAAAGAAATTTGCCTGATTATGCAGAACCCCATGACCGCCTTTAACCCATCCATCCGAGTAGGGCGTCAGATGGAAAAGACCTATTTGCTCCATCATGGAAAAACGCCGAGGCAGGAAATGCAGCGCCTGTTTGCCACCATTTTACAGAAGCTGGGGCTGGAAGATACCCAGCGGATTTTGAACAGTTATCCCTTCACACTGTCTGGCGGAATGCTCCAGCGGCTGATGATTGCGGCGGCGCTGATGTGCCAGCCTGCCCTTTTAGTAGCGGATGAAGCTACCACCGCCATTGATGCCTGCAACCGGATCGGGCTGATGCGGGAACTGAAAAGTTTTTGCAAGGATGGAATGTCTGTGCTGTTCGTGACCCATGACCTGCGCTCTGCCTCGGTGTCCGACCGCATTCTTGTGATGGATCGCGGGCAGATTGTCGAACAGGGCAAGACAGAGCAGATACTAAACACCCCCAAAGAGGACTATACAAAATATCTGTTGAACGCCTGCCGGTTGGAAAGGAGGGAGATGTCTTGATTGAACTGAAAGAGGTTAGTTGTTCTTTTTCTGACGGCTTTGGCGGAAAAGGACTGTTTACTGCTGTGTCCCCATTGAGCGCCCATTTCAGTGATGGAGGCCGGTATGCAATCGTTGGAGAGTCCGGTTCGGGCAAAACAACGCTGGCGCGGATGATTGCGGGATTGCAGCGGCCAAGCGGCGGTTCCGTGTTTGTAGATGGCGCACCTGTCTATGGGCGGAAACGAGCCGGGAAAGAACATTTCAGGAAGGTGCAGATTATTCAGCAGAACTCCGCATCTGCCCTGGACCCCAAAATCCCGGTGGGTAAATCCATCGAGGAACCGCTGCATTGCTTTTTCCACATGGAGAAAGAGAAACGGCGGGAACGCTGCCGGAACTTGATGGAGCTTTGCAATCTATCACGGGACTACTATACCCGTCTTCCATCAGAACTGTCCGGCGGAGAACAAAAGCGGGTGGCAATCGCCAGAGCATTGGCCGTTGAACCGCAATGCCTGATCTTCGACGAGGCCACCAATGGATTTGACTTGCCGCTGCGGAAGAAAATCATTGATGAAATTATAGACCTGCAACAGCAGCTTGGTTTTACGCTGATTTTCATAACACACGACATGGAGCTGGCAGTGGTCGTGGCGGACGAGATTTTTGTCATGCGAAATTCTAATCTGGTGGAGCGTGCCGCGTTCTCCGGTGATTATTCTGTATTTCACGACCCATACAGCAGGATGCTCTTGGAGGCAAGCGGTTTAGTGGACACTTCAACAGAATGGAATGATAAAACGAAAGAAAGGATTGATTTGAAATGAAACTGAAACGAATTGCCGCTATGCTCACGGCGGCGGTCATGGCGGTATCTCTGGCCGCCTGCGGAGGCAACACCGGCACCAACACAGAGAGCAGCCAGAACCCGAAGGAGAACGCCGAGGCTCAGGCCGTACATCTGAACTTGGCGGAGAGCTGGGGCTTTGAGTATTTTTACACCATCCTCACCCCAGAGGTATCCTCCTCCAGTTACGACATTACCTACTATCTCACCAGCTTCTATGACACCCTGTTTGAGTACAATTCCGAGGGCGAGGTCGTGGGTGTGCTGGCCGAAGATTGGTCCATGAGCGAGGATGGAAAAACCTATACCTTCCAGATCAAGCAGGGCGTCAAGTTCTCTGATGGCTCTGACCTGACCGCCGAGGATGTGGCAAAGTCTATTTTGGCTGTTCCGGTCAACCTGGGCCAGTACAACGGCTCCTATGGCCGCCTGTCCACGATCATTGAGGATGCGGTAGCCACCGATGAGTACACGGTGGAGCTGCACCTGACCCAGCCCTACTACAACACCCTCCGGGAACTGTGCCTTGCTAACCCCTTCGGCATCGTATCCAGCGAGCAGTTCAATGAGGATCTGACTGCCAAGCAGGAGAGTTTCCGCAGCGCCACTTATGGAACCGGCCCCTATATGTACGCTGGGGACAATGACGGGCAGACATGGAACTTCGTCCGCAATCCCAATTACTGGGGAGAAGCACCTGAAGTAGATAGCTTCTCTATCAAGTACATCCCCGACAACGATGCCAAAATTTTAGCCATGCAGAATGGTGAGGTGGACTTCCTCTCCGGTATTAAGAATGTCTCTGCCGAGAGCTATGCTCAGATGGAGCAGACGGATGGATATGGCGCTCAAGTCGATGAAAAGTCTTTGCAGACTTACTATGTGGGCTATAACCTGAGCAGTGAGATTTTTGGCGACCAGGTGGTTCGTGAGGCCATTTCTTCCGCCATTGATAAGGATGCCGTAGTAGACAACATCTACGGTGGCCTGTTCGACAAGGCAGATGCCTTCTTTTCTCGTGACCTGCCCTACTGCGATGTAGAGCAGACAGTGTACGGCTTTGATCTGGATCATGCCAATCAAATCTTGGATGAGGCTGGCTATGTAGATACCGATGGGGATGGTATTCGTGAGAAGGATGGTGTGAAGCTGTCCGCCGCTTTCCTGTATCAAACCGGCACCGCCTCCGATGACAACATGGTTGTCTACATCTGCGACCAGGCCAGCAAAATCGGTATTGAGCTGACCCCGCAATCCGCACAAATGATGGATTGGTATGCCATGATCCAGAGCGGTGACTATGGCCTGACCATCTTCAAGACCCAGGGTGGCTACTATGACCCGGCTATGGTCATTACCAACATCAACCCGTCTACCTCTATGGACCCCATCCTCATGCAGATTGGGGCGTCCCAGCCGGAGCTGGCGGCACTGGTAGACGAACTGGACTCTGCTACTGATGAGGCCCGTATTCAGGAAATTTACAACACCATCCTGACTACTATGGCAGACCAGTGCCTGACTACGCCGCTGATCTATACCCGGCAGCTTGCCATTTACAGCGATGCGGTAGCAAGTTATACCTTCCCCACCGATGCCAGCTTTACTTCCGTTCAGAATATCCATCTGAATTAAGCCATTCAAATTAACTGATAAAAGGAGCAGGCCCATCCATTCGGCCTGCTCCTTTCGCTTGGCCTGATTGGAGTATAACATACCCGATAGGTCGTAGACGATGCCAAACAAAAGAAGTACACTTAAATCAAAGGTTAGCAACAGCTAATCAAAGAATTGATAAGGAGGTCTTGTATCCATGAAACAAAAATCCGGCGGGATCAAACGGTTGATGGAGTTCACGGGAAAACACCGTGGGCTGCTCACTGTTTCCCGCATCCTATCCGGCATCAGTTCGGTCTTTATCCTTGGACCGTTCCTCTGCGTTTACTTTGCAGCGCGTGACTTGGTGGGCGTATTTGCCGGGACGCCGTTAGACACGAACAGCCTTGTCCGCTGGGGCCTGCTTGCCCTGGGACTGGAATTGATCGGTCTGGTCCTTTACTTTTCGGCGCTGCTCTGCTCTCATGTAGTGGCATTTCACACGGAGAAAACCCTAAAGATGGCAGCGTTGAAACATTTGGCGAAGATGCCGATGGGGTACTTTGACGCAAATCCCAGCGGAAAACTGCGGAAGATCATCGACGATAACAGTTTTCAGACCGAGACTTTTATCGCTCACCAGCTCCCCGACTTGGTGGGAGCGCAGGTCACGATGATCGTGAGTTTGGTGCTGATGCTGGTCTTTGACTGGCGTGTAGGTATCCCGCTCCTGCTGCTCTTTGGCATTGGTTTCTTCTTGCAGGGGTCCCTCATGGGGAAGGACAGCATGAAATTCATGCAGACCTACCAGGACTCTCTGGAAACGATGAACCATGAGGCGGTGGAGTACATCCGGGGCATTTCGGTAGTCAAGGTGTTCGGACAGACAGTGCAATCTATCACCAAGTTTAACGACGCCATCAAATCCTACCGAAAGTTTGCTCTGGCTTACACGATGTCCTGCAAAAAGGGAATGGTGGCGTTTAACTCAGTCATCAATTCCAGCTTCCTGGTGCTGGTGCCTACGGCGCTTATTATCGGGTTCGTTTCCAGCGACCTGATTGGCTTTATGCAAAGTTTTCTGTTCTATGTGATCTTTTCTCCTGCCTGTGCAGTCATGCTCAACAAGATCATGTATATGACCAGCTACAAAATGCAGGCGGAGGAGTCCATGCGCCGCATCGACATGATCTTGACTGCCGAACCGCAGGCGGAGACTTCTGCACCCAAACATCCCAAGACTTGCGATGTGTCCTTTGAGAATGTGACCTTCGCATACGAAAATACGGACCATCCGGCAGTATCCCATTTGAGCTTCACGGCCAAGGCTGGGACAACTACCGCATTGGTCGGGCATTCCGGCTCCGGAAAAAGCACAACGGCCAGCCTGATTCCCCGTTTCTACGATGTGCAGCAGGGGGCAGTCAAGATCGGCGGTGTGGACATTCGGGAAATTCCTCATGCTGACTTGATGAAGATGGTTGCCTTTGTATTCCAGGACCCCAAATTGTTCAAGGACACCCTTCTGGAAAATATCCGGGCAGGCAGACCTTCCGCCACACGGGAGGAAGTCTTGCAGGCGGCGCATCTGGCCCAGTGTGATGATATTCTGGAGAAGTTCCCGGATGGCCTCGATACCGTGGTGGGCGGTAAAGGCGTCTATCTTTCCGGCGGCGAAACACAGCGCATTGCGATTGCCCGCGCCATTCTGAAAGACGCCCCCATCGTGGTCTTAGATGAGGCCACCGCCTACGCTGACCCGGAGAACGAGCAGCAGATCCAGAAAGCCTTTGAAGGGCTGGTCAAGGGCAAGACGGTCATTATGATCGCACACCGGCTCTCCACCATCCAGGACGCTGACCTCATTCTGGTAATGAAGCAGGGTGAATTGGTGGAAAGCGGAACCCATGACGCACTGGTGAAGCAGGGCGGTGAGTACGCCAAAATGTGGAGCAACTACACAAAGACTACCAAGTGGCACATCGGGAATGAGGTGAAAGTATGCTGAAACGGATGTTTGCCCTGAGCAATCAGGGATCAAGAGATTTGAATAAAGGAATTGCAGCCACTACGCTCAGCAATCTGTGCCTGATTGCCCCGGTCAGCCTGCTGGTCATGGTGATATGGGAACTGCTGAATGTGATTTCCGGGCAGGAAAGCAGTATGCGGGATCATGCGGCCTTGTTTATTTGCGGCACTGTGGTCATGTTTATCATTGTGTTTCTGACCCAATGGCTCCAGTACAACAAAACTTATACTGTGGCGTATAAGGAAAGTGCCAACCGCCGGATTGTCCTGGCGGAGAAACTGCGGAAACTTCCGCTGTCCTTCTTTGGCCAGCGCGATCTTTCTGACCTGACCACCACTATCATGGGGGACTGTACGGCTCTGGAGCGCGTATTTTCCAATGCGATCCCGCAGCTCTTCGGAACGATTTTTATGTTTATTATAACGGCTATCGGCCTGCTGGTGCTTGACTGGCGGATGGGCCTTTGCATCGTAGTGCCGGTGCCTGTGGCAGCCTTGGTAGTCTTTGCGGCAAAGAAAGCCCAGTCCAATGCCGAGAGCGCCAACATGGATGCCAAGAGAGCTGCCTATGACGGTGTGCAGGAATACCTTGATACCATCCAGGAGCTGAAGTCCTGCTCCCGTGAAGAAGAATATCTGGAGGGCCTGGAAAAGAAGCTGGATTATGTGGTGAAGTGTTCCTTCCGCAACGAGATCGCTCCCGGTGCTGCTACGACCACGGCTCAATTTATCCTTCGGTTTGGCCTTGTGGCGGTCATGCTGGTGGGTGGTATTCTCGTAACGACTGGCTCGTTGTCCATCCCCATGTTCATTCTGTTCCTGCTTTTTGCAGGCCGCATTTATGACCCCTTCACCAGTTGCTTCATGCTGATGGCAGAAGTGTTCTCTGCCCTTGTCAGCGTCAAGCGGATGAAGCAGATCGATGCGACCCCGGAGCAGACCGGCACCAATGTCTGCAATAACAAGGGCTACGACATTGAGTTTAAGAATGTAGTGTTCTCCTACAATGAGGAGCCGGTTTTGAAGGGCGTGTCCTTTGTGGCAAAACAAGGCGAGGTCACGGCGCTGGTAGGCCCATCCGGCAGCGGCAAGTCTACCGCCTCCAAGCTGGCAGCACGCTTTTGGGATGCGGACTCCGGAACCATTACCCTGGGCGGCGTGGATGTCAAAACGGTAGAACCGGAAACGCTGTTCAAGAATTATGCCATTGTATTCCAAGATGTCATGCTCTTTGATGAGACTGTCATGGAGAATATCCGGCTGGGCCGGGGCGATGCCACTGATGAGGAAGTTATGGCTGCGGCCAGAGCTGCCCAATGCGAGGAATTTATCCAGCGTCTTCCTCAAGGGTATCAGACGAACATCGGGGAAAACGGCAGCGCCCTGTCCGGTGGCGAGCGTCAGCGCATTTCGATTGCCCGCGCCCTGTTGAAAAATGCTCCCATTGTCCTGCTTGATGAAGCAACTGCTTCTATGGATGCCGAGAGTGAAACACTGATACAGGATGCCTTGTCGGTACTGCTGAAGGATAAGACGGTCATGGTGATTGCCCATCGCATGAGGACAGTGGCAAATGCTGATAAGATCGTGGTTCTGGACGACGGCAAGGTCAGTGAGATGGGTACACCTGCTGAACTGATGAAAAAGGGCGGTCTATATGCACACCTTGTTGAATTACAGCAAGGAAAATAGAAAGGAAATCTTATGGAACAACACTGGAAGTTAAAAGATTTAGGTCTGACAATCGTATTTTCCGTCATTTACTTTGCTGTGGTTTTGGCAGCTACGATTATGGGCGGCATACACCCATTGCTCTATCTGTTTGTAACAGCTTTAATTGCTCTCGTGGCATGGATTCCATATATGTATGTTATGGCAAAAGTGCCGAAAGCAGGCGTGGTTCTCATTATGAACCTATTTGTAGCAATCGCTTTCGTGGCTTTTGGGGAGCTTGCGAATCTGTTGCTTGGGAGCTTGATTGTTTGTTCTATTTTAGCGGAAATCATTCGGAAATGGGCCGGATATAAGAATTACAAAGGTATCGTGATGAGTTATATCCTGCTTTCGTTAAGCAATATCGGTTCTCCGTTGTATGTATGGGTATTCTCTGACTATGCCATTTCAGAGGCATCCGAAGAAATGTCTGCAAATTATGCTGAGATATTATCAACCTTGACTTCTCCGTGGTTTATGGTTCTTGCTATTGCCGCAACCGTAGTTATCTCAATAATTGTCGGAGTTATTGCAAAAAAGGTTTACAACAAGCAGTTTGCAAATGCTGGAATTATGTGAGTGGGTGATGGAATGAAGATTCATGCGTCGGGCGAGGATGGATTTCTCCACCCGACCGACATAGGCCAGGAAGTGGCGAAAAAATCTATGAACACCATCAATTCTTTACAGAGCAGCTCATTGCTGCCGGTGTTGACCGTGAAACGGCGGAACAGGACGCCTGCCGGATGGAGCATGTCATCAGCCAGGAGTCCTTCGAGCATCTGAAAAATGCTTACAAAACAAAAGAAGAATAAACTGCCCGCATAGCAAACGGGTAAAACAGTAACGCGGCCGGGCACATCGAACCCGGCCGCGTTATTCGTCTTTTTGAAATGCTTCCGCCTGTTTGCAAAGCGCAATA
>ENA-ORTU01004197-ORTU01004197.1-human-gut-metagenome-genome-assembly--contig:-NODE-4197-length-11194-cov-5.397612_pt1 | contig 11194 bp, 9 predicted proteins | sample MGYA00241910_ERZ509184 | MGnify/ENA primary metagenome ERZ509184 (study PRJEB26280, sample SAMEA2338847) | human gut metagenome | biome: human gut; feature: human-associated habitat; material: faeces...
CACCGATATTGCCGACGGCCACGCTGGCTTCACCGGCGGCCTTGAGCAGATAATCGGTCAGCGACGTGGTAGTTGTCTTGCCGTTGGTGCCCGTGATGGCGATCCAATTTTGGGGAGACAGGCGATAGGCAAACTCGGGCTCGCCCATAATCTGAGCGGCATGCTCACGCCCAGCCTTAAAGAAGGCCGAGAACTCCGAGATACCCGGGCATGTCACGCACACGTCATAGGCACCCTCGACCTGCTCGGTGCCGTAGACAAACGACGCGCCCTGCGCCTCGAGCGCACGCGTGGCTTCATTGGGCTCGGAGCTACCGCCGCCATACACGGTCGTGGCGCTCACGCGCTCGGGGTGAGCCAACGCCCAACGGGCGACATCGAGACCGGATTTACCCTGCCCCAAAACAAGCAGGCTAAAGACATCAGCAAGAGGCATGAAAGACCACTATCCCAACTGGAAGAACAAAGCAAGGCCAACGGCACCAAAGGCCGCAGCGATAATCCAAAAACGAATGACGACCTTGGTCTCGGCCCAGCCCTTCTTTTCGAAATGATGATGAATGGGCGCCATAAGGAAGACGCGCTTGTGCGTAAAGTGGAAATAGACAACCTGGATCATGACCGACAGAGTCTCGACGATAAACAGACCGCCGATGATGAGGGAAACGACTTCGGTGTTGGTCATGATGGAGGTGCAGGCAAAAGCGGCACCCAGGGCAAGCGAGCCGGTATCGCCCATAAAGATGCTCGCCGGGTAGCAATTGAACCACAAAAAGCCCAGGCAGGCACCGGCGCACGCCGTGCAGAAGATGGACAGGTTCACGTCACCGTGCAAAAACGCCATGGCGGCCATGGCGAGCATGGCGATCATGGAAGTGCCACCGGCAAGGCCGTCCAGACCATCGGTCAGGTTCACGGCATTGGAAAGACCGGCGATCATCAGCCAGCAAAATACAATGTAGAGCCACGGGAACGAAAGGCCGCAGATGGTGGTCGAAAGAACACCGAGGTCAATCGTCAGGCCGCCGGGAAAACGAATCTCGGGGGCGACGCCGCACCAATTGACGGCGAGCACGGTAAAAGTGACGCAGATGATGGTCAGACCGATCATCTTGGCGTGAGGCGTCAGGCCGAGCGAGCGACCATGCGTGACGGAGGTCAGGTCGTCGATGAGACCCAGAACGCCGGTGGCCAGCGTGGCAAGCAGCACGAGCACGAGCTCGGTGGTGAGCTTGCCCATCAGCAGGCAGGTCAGCGATATCGCGACAAGGATGATGACGCCGCCCATGGTCGGCGTACCCTGCTTAATCAAATGACGCTTGGGGCCGTCGGCTCGGACCTGTTGGCCGATACCCTCGACCTTCAGCAGCTTGATCCACCACGGCATAAGCAGCAGCGCAATGGCGGCAGCGATGCCAAGTCCCAAAAAGGCCTGATACGTAGGATACGAGGGATTGCCGAACATGGGCTAGCACACACCTTCCACAAAGCGGTCGAGCTCAACAAAACGGGAACCCTTGACCAGTACAACATCATGATTTTCAAGCGCGCCGCCCATGCGGTCGAGCACCTGCTGATAATCGGAGAATACCTGGATGCGGTCCTCATCCATACCCATCATACGTGCGGCATCGGCCATGAGCTGAGCCAGCTCGCCGCCAACGCACGCGAGCATGTCGAGCTTCTTGGCGGCGGCATAGGCTCCCACGAGCTCATGCATGCGGGGAGCCTCGTCGCCCATCTCGCCCATCTCGCCCAAGATCGCCATGCGCGAACCGTCACAGATGAGCGAGCACAGCAAATCGAGGCCGGCAGCCATAGACTCGGCACTGGCGTTATAGGAGTCGTCGATGATGCGTGCTCCGCTCTTGGCGCGCTTGATCTCCTGACGGTGACCGGTGATCGTAAGGCCCCTAAAGGCAGCATCGATCTGCTCGGGCGTCACGCCAAGACGATAGGCGACCGCGGCGGCCTTGACGGCATTGGGCACGGACTGCACACCGGGAATAGCCAACATGGTATCGACCGTGTCGCCCTGACCAAAGTCGAGCGTAAAGACCGGATGGCCCTCGTCGTCGACGCGAATGTCGCGCGCGCGGACCTCGTCGTCGTCCGAGACACCGGCCAGCATCACGTCAATACCCGCAGGCTGGGCGAACGTATCGCGAATGAACGGCGTAAAGTCGTCCTCGCCGCCCAAAACCAGCAACGGCGAGAAGTCGCCGGCGGCGCACATGCCCTGGACAATCTCGGACTTGGCACGGGCGATGTTCTCGCGGCTGCCCAGGATACCGATGTGGGAGGTTCCGATCTTGCTCACGATGGCAAGATTGGGGTTGGCAGACTGGGACAGGCGCTCAATCTCATGAAAATGGTTCATGCCCATCTCGAGCACCAGGACCTCGGTATCGGCCGGAGCGGAAAGCACCGTGAGCGGCATGCCGATCAAGTTGTTGAAATTGCCCTTCGTGGCCCAGACGCGATAACGCTTGGCGAGCACGGCGGCGAGCACGTCCTTGGTCGTCGTCTTGCCAATCGAACCGGTAATGCCGACGACCAGGCAGCCAAGCTCCAAGCGATATACGTGCGCCAGGCGCAGCAAGAACTCCACGGGGTCGTCGGTCAGCAAGATGGCGCATCCCTTGTCCTGCGCCAACGAAACCAGCTCGGCATCGGGCTCGCGCGTCATCACGACGGCACCGGCACCCGACTCGATGGCACGGGAGGCAAAATCATTGCCGTCGACCTTTTCGCCGGGGAAGGCGACAAAGATCGTCCCCTCCTCGACCTGACGCGAGTCGATAACGCACCCGCGGCATACCCGGTCGACTTCTTCCGTCACGGTTCGGGCCCCCGTTGAGGCCGCGAGGTTGTTGACGGCGATCTCTATCATTGCAGCTCCCCTGTAAACCTAATAATGCTATCGGCGTATTGTATCCCAGTGCCATGCGCGCGTGGTGCAGGGCATGTGAACACCCTTCAGATCAAACGGCAGACCACGCTCAAGATTGTAACCCCCTACTTCGTCCGCGGGATTCCCAGCACGTCGAGCGCGTTGGCCATAATGGACTGGAATGGCACCGCGGCGGCATCCGAGCCGCTCGGCGTTCCATCGAGTGTGATATAGCACAGCACCTTGGGCGATTGTGTCGGCGCAAAGCCCATAAAGGACGACATGTAGTTCTCCTTGAGGTAACCGCCGTTCTCGTCAGCACGCTCGGCCGTACCGGTCTTGCCCGCCACGTCATAGCCATCGACCGCACCGCCAACACCCGTGCCTTCGGACACGACCGTCTGCATGCACGATGTCACCTGGGTGGCAGCGTCCTCCGAAATCGCACGCTCGCCTTCGCCCCAGTCCTTCTCATCGCCCTTGCTGGACTTATAGAAGTGCGGAGTCATCATCACGCCGCCGTTCGCGATGCCGCCCACGGCACGTGCGACCTCAATCGGCGAGACGGACAGCGCCTGGCCAAAGCTCATCGAGCCCAGCGTGGCGCCGTCGTACTGGTCGCGCTCCTTGACGATGCCCAGACTCTCACCCGGAAAATCGACACCGGAGCTATGACCGATACCCCACTTGTCCACATAGGTGGCAAAATCATCGGCACCGATCTTGCGTCCCACCAGGACAAAGCCCACATTGGACGAACGGCGCATCATCTCGCGCACGTCCATGGTCATGGTGTAGTCGCGCTTATCGGCGTCGGTAACGGTGTCGTCGCCAACCTTAATGCTCGCCGGCACCTCAAACGACGTGCTCGAACGCACGGCGCCCAAGTCGAAGCCGGCACCGGCCACGAGCGTCTTAAAGACCGAGCCGGGCTCGTAGGCATCGGTAACCAGGCGCAAGTTCATGTCCTCGGTCTTGGCGTTTTCCAGATCGGTCTGGTCATATGTCGGATACGAGCATGCCGCCAGAATCTCGCCCGTCGTGGGATCGGTGACCAGGGCCGAGCCATTCTTGGCCTTGGTCTTTTCGACCGCCTCGGCCAGGGCGTCCTCGGCGGCACGCTGGATATTGACATCGAGCGTCGTCACGATGTCCACGCCGTCCACCGCGGCAACCTTCTTATAGGCGCCGCCCGCGATATAGCTACCGTCCCTCGCCCGCTCGCGCACCAGCGAACCGTTGGTTCCGGTCAAAAGCTTGTTGTACTGTTTTTCGAGGCCCGTCAGACCGTCGTTGTCCACGTTTACCACGCCAAGCACCTGCGATGCCAGGTTGCCGTAGGGGTACACACGCTTCATGGCCTGCTCAAAGAGCACGCCTGGCAGGTTCTTCTTCTCCAGCGCCGCGACATCATCCTCGTCCACCTGACGTTTGATATACACCCAGGTGCCATCCGACTCAACGAGCTCGCGACAGGTCTTTTTATCGATGCCCGTAGCTTTGACCAGTGCCGATACCGTCTTGTCAACGTCCTCGATAAGCTGAGGATTCACGGCGATGTTGCGGCATTCGACCGACGACGTCAGCACGTTGCCGTTACGGTCGTAGATGGTACCGCGCTTGGCATACAGCGTCTGCGCAAGCAAGCGACGTGCATCGGCGCGGTCGCGTAACTTATCGGCTTCCACGATTTGATAGTCGGCAAGGCGAAGGACGCCCAAACCCAAGCCAAACCCGATGAAGCCCATGACGGCTTTGCGACGGGGCAGCGGCGTGCCCGTGAGCCATTCGGTCGACGAGCTCTTGCGCGGTCTGGTGTTATGCATTTGAGGACCACTCGAGCCACGGAGACGCGACGCAGGGTCGTTGCCATAGGACGGCCTCGCGTTGTAAGATGGCCGACCCGTTCCTTGATAACCAGAACGTCCCCGCGATGAGGGACGTCCAGAACCGCGACCCTCGTCGGAGCCGCGGCGATAGTCATTTGTCATACTCAGCTACCGTCTTGTTACTGAGCGGTCGCGGTCGAGCTAGCGCCCGCGGCTGCATCCTGCGAAAAATCAAGTGTAACGCTCTCGCTGGGCTCCACCATGCCATAAGCGCCCGCAAGGTCGCGAATGCGCGTGTCGGCACCATAGACCGAATGCATGACCTCCAGGTCGGAGCTCTCGTCGGTCGCCTTCTCGAGCGTGTTGGTAAGCGCGGCGTTGTTGTTGAGCACCTGGGCCGTAACGCCGGCGAGCGCCACACGGGCGACACCGATCGTCATGAAGATGGCCGCAATGATGCAAAACGTTTTAAGAACGCTCATGAAAACCGGGCTTACCGCCTGGTTTGCCTGACGGCCCGCGCCCGTGTAGACATCAAAGCGCGGCGTGCGCTGCTCGCGGGGAGCAACGGGGGCCTGCGGTGCCTCACGGTAGGCGGGCATGGCGTTCATATCATAGGCGAGTGCTGCGTTTGAGGTGTTGTAGCCCATGATATGCCGCCTCCCATCCCGAGTACGTTGGTAGTGTGTTTAAGCTTCGTTTGTGGTACGAGCGGGAGGTCCAATATCGCGCGGTCGCGTCTACAGACGCTGCGCCACGCGGATCTTGGCTGATCTCGCCCGAGGGTTGCGCGCAACCTCATCGGGTTGGGCAACCAAGGGTTTGCGGGTGATGACCTTGAGTATCGGCACGTTGCCGCACACGCACACCGGAATCTCCGGCGGACACGTGCACCCCTGGCTCATCTCCTTAAAGTGGTTCTTTACGATACGGTCCTCGAGCGAGTGATACGAGATGACGCAGATGCGTCCGCCCGGGTTGAGCCACCTGGTGGCGGCGTCAAGCCCTCGCTCGAGCACATCGAGCTCGTGATTGACCTCGATGCGAATGGCCTGGAAGCTCTTCTTGGCCGGGTGTCCACCATGCCGACGAGCGGCAGCCGGAATGCCAGCCTTGATGATCTCGACAAACTGACCGGTGGTTTCGATCGGCTCATGCTCGCGGCGGCGCACGATCTCACGCGCGATCTGCGAGGCGAACTTCTCTTCGCCATAGACGCGTAGAATCCGGGCGAGGTCGTGTTCGTTATAGGTGTTGATGACCTCAGCTGCGTTTAAGGTGTTATTACCCGGATCCATCCGCATGTCCAATGGGGCATCCTCGTTATACGAAAAGCCCCTGCCAGGGATATCGAGTTGCGGTGACGAAACGCCCAAGTCAAACAGGAAGCCATCGACCCCAGGCACCTCGGCCGAGCAAAGTAGCTCGTCCAAGTCGCCGAAGTTGCCCTTCAGCAGCTGGTGCGGGACGCCGGGAACCTCGCGGTCCAGACGGGCGCCAGCGGCCTCGAGGGCCATGTCGTCCTGATCGACGCCGAGCAAAAGGCCGGTCTCCCCCACCTGCGCGGCCATCTTTACCGAATGGCCGGCACCGCCAAGGGTGCAGTCGCAGACGACGGAGCCGCTCTTTAGCTGCAGCGACTCAAGCACTTCGCCGAGCATGACAGGTTCATGCCGATATTCTTGTGTCAAGATCCCACGCTCCATCCGTTACTCGTGCCTTGCCCTTACGAGAAGAAGAGGTCCAGCAGGGCCTCGTCGTCATCGTCCTCATCGGCCGTAGCGCGGTCCCAAACCTCGAGGTGGTCGTAGTTGCCCACAACCGTGACCTCGCGGTCGAGATTCGCCTGCTTGCGGAGAGACTCAGAAAGACCGATACGACCCGCGCTGTCCACATCCATCGACGTGGTGCGCTTGTTGATCGCCCTCATGAGCTTCTGGTCGTTGATGTCACGCGGGTTAAAACCCTCGTGGCCCTCACGACCCGCGAAGAGTCCTTCGACCCACTTATCGAAGGCCTCGGCAGAGAACACGTACAGAGCATCGACATCCAGGGCTTTAAACACGCGAACGTGCTCTCCAAGCTCCTCGCGAAGGGGTGCAGGCAGGGACAGACGACCTTTTGCATCGAGATTGCGCTCGTATGCACCCGTCATTCCCATGTGCGCCCTCCCCTCGGTTACTCAGATGGCACGTACGCGGGGAACCCCCCCGCCTGTCGACGTCATCAATAATATGGGGAACCGCCCCATTTTTCAACACCTTTCCCCCCCCCTTCCCCCACCCCGCCCCACCACTCCACCCTCAATATGTTGCAAAACACCCCCGAGCATATGTTCGAAAACACAATATGTTGTGTTTGCAGCAAAGGCGTGATGCCACCTGTGGCATCCCGCCTTTCAACCTCAACCTTCAAGTTGACCTTGAGGCGATTTTTGCGTCCCTTTACACGCCGTTCACATCGCCCCCAAACTCCCCCACCCAAGGCACATTCGGCCCACCACCGCGACGACAAGTGGCGAAAAATGGGACGGGCCCCAGATTGCCCCTGCGCGCGCAAAAGCACGCCGCGACAATCTGGGGCCCGTCCCCAAATACCTGTGAATTTGCAGATCAGCGATGTGTTAACGATGTGCCAGCGGGTGCGCCGCCAGATAGACCTCGGTCAGTTGCGTACGATCGACATGCGTGTAGACCTGCGTGGTCGATATATCGGCATGTCCCAAGATCTCCTGTAGCACACGGAGGTCTGCGCCGCCCGCAAGCATATGGGTGGCAAAGGAGTGACGCAGCGTATGGGGATGGAGTCCCACCAGTCCCACCTGGCGCCCGTAGCGCTCACAGATGGCATGGATGCCCTGGCGCGACAGACGGCGGCCGTTCTTATTTAAAAAGACCGCCGAGGTCTCGGTTCCGCGGGCATGGGCCGCCAAGCGAGAACGTCCCTCAGTTACATAGAGCATCAGAGCTCGCGCCGCGCTTCCTACCAGCGGGGACAGGCGTTCCTTCGAGCCCTTACCACGAACGAGCACAAAGCCATCGTCGATATGGATATCGCCCACATCGAGCCCCACCAACTCGCTCACACGTAAGCCGCATCCGTAGAGCACTTCCAAGATGGCATGGTCGCGCAAGCCCATCTCGCCCTCGGGGAAGTCTTGATCGAGCAGCGCCGAGACATCCTCCACCGATAGATACTCCGGCAAACGCTCAGCCTTTTTAGGCAGGCGCAACGCCGCCGTTGGATTTTGGGCCACAGCCCCATCGCGCACCAAAAAGGCATGCAGGCCCTTCACGGCCGCAAGCGCACGCTCCACCGAGGCATCCGAATAGCCCCCATCGCGACGGTCGGCGACAAAGCCCTCCACGACCCGACGGGTCACCTCTTCAAAAGACACAATACCCGCCCGCTCCAGATAGGCGCAGTACGTCGTCAGGTCACGACGATAGGCCGCAATCGTGTTGCGCGCCAAACCCCGCTCGACCGCGAGGTAATCGAGATACTCCCCCGCCGCCACGGCGAGCGACGAGGGAGTAGCTTCGGTATGTTCCTTATTCGCCGGCACCCTTAGTCCGTAGCGAGGTTCTTGGGCGTCACCTGCAAGCGATCGACGCCCTCATGCTGGCCGATCGAGGCGCGCACGAACTCGCGGAACAGCGGCTGCGGGTTGGTCGGGCGGCTCTTGAACTCGGGATGAGCCTGGGTTGCCACATACCACGGATGCACGTCGCGCGGCAGCTCGACCATCTCGACCAGGCGCTCGTCAGGCGACAGACCCGAGATAACCAAACCGGCGTCCTCGAGCTGGTCGCGGAAGGCGTTGTTGAACTCAAAGCGGTGACGGTGACGCTCGTAGACGAGTTCCTCGCCATATGCCTCGCGAGCAAGGGTATCGGCGGCGAGCTTGCACGGATAGGCGCCCAGGCGCATGGTGCCGCCCTTCTCGGTCACGTCCTCCTGCGAGCTCATCAGATCGATGACACTATACGGGCCATCCGGATCGAACTCAGAGGAGCTGGCGCCGGCAAGGCCGACGACATTGCGCGCAAATTCGCACACGGCCACCTGCATACCCAGGCAAATGCCCAGATACGGAATCTTGTGCTCACGGGCAAACTCGGCCGCGAGGATCTTGCCCTCCAGGGCGCGCTTGCCAAAGCCGCCGGGGATCAGGATGCCCGAGGCGTCGCCCAGAACCTCGGAGACATTCTGCTCGTCGAGGCTCTCGCCGTCGACCAGCTGGACGTCCACATGGCGATCGTAGAAGACGCCCGCATGGTGCAGGGCCTCGATAACCGACAGGTACGCATCGGGCAGCTGCGTGTACTTGCCCACGACGGCGATCTTCACCTTGTCGGCGTGATGGTTGGCGTGATTCTGTTTGCGCAGGAACTCGTTCCACTCGCTCATGTCGCGCTCACGCGGGTCCAGACCCAGGCGCTCGCAAATGCGCAGGTCAAAGTCCTGCTCGGCAAGCAGCTGCGGAACATCGTAAATGCTCGCGCAGTCCTCGTTGGTAAAGACGCAATCGGTGTCGACGTCGCAGAAGCTTGCGATCTTTCCGCGGATAGCGTCATCGATATGGTGGTCGGAGCGCAGCACGATAATATCGGGCTGGATGCCAAAGCTGCGGAGCTCCTTGACGGAATGCTGTGTGGGCTTGGTCTTGACCTCGTGGGCGGCGGCGATATAGGGAACGAGCGACACGTGGATGTAGCAGACGTTCTCGGGGCCGGCCTCCTTGCGGTACTGACGGATGGCCTCGACAAACGGCTGGGACTCGATGTCGCCAATCGTGCCGCCCAGCTCGGTGATGACTACATCGGAGCCGGTCTGCTCCTCGATGCGGCGGAACTTGTCCTTAATGGCATTGGTGACGTGGGGAATCACCTGCACGGTACCGCCCAAAAAGTCGCCGCGACGCTCGCGGGCGATTAGGCTTTTGTAGATGGCACCGGTCGTAAAGTTGGAATCGCGGGTCAGGTTCTCATCAATAAAGCGCTCGTAATGACCCAGATCCAGGTCGGACTCGTAACCATCCTCGGTAACGAAGACCTCACCATGCTGGAAGGGGCTCATGGTACCGGGGTCGACGTTCAGATACGGGTCGGCCTTCTGCATCGTTACTTTGTAGCCACGCGACTTGAGCAGACGGCCCAGCGAGGCCGCGGTGATACCCTTGCCCAGAGACGAAACCACACCACCGGTTACGAACACATGCTTGGTCATATTGAGTTACCTGCGCTTCCCGTAGAAGTTGTTTATCCACATCTTACGGGTCTTCATTGTAATACTCGCGCCGCGGACCGTTCGCATTTTTTCTCGCGTGAGATTGCATTTCTCAATCTTGAAACAAAACGCCGCCCGGTTTCCCAGGCGGCGTCGCTATGGCAAGGGTTACATGCTGCTATCGATCAGCAACCTCGTCCTCGAGCATTTCTTGAACGAGCATGCCGGTACGGACGCCCTCAAGATACCACTCGCCACGTTCGGTGAGGCAAATGCCATTTGCAAGCTGACCGCCGTCGTCGCTATAACGCGAGACGACATCAATCATGCCTTCGGAATCCAAGCGATCGATTGCGGCGCGGGCACGATACGGCGAAACCCCCACGCGCTCGGCAAGCGTTTTGCGCGAGAAACCATACGGCCCGCCATTGTCTTCGGTTTGCTGGTCGATCTCCATCAACACCAGCACCTCGACACGCTTCATATCGTTGACACTCGCACGACCCTTGCCCGCCATAGCAGCCTCCTCAAACCGAGCACGAGCATCTAACGCGCCGTGCGCGACCGACACACCTCACGATGGCAGGTAATATCCATCATGCGGCATCCCGCTAAGGATGAAACAGTTACGGTTATTGTATACCGCTCAAATTGTTTCTAGGCAGGTAAACAGCTATTTTTCGCCGAAATAGGCGCTTTATTGATCAAAAAGCCGTACCGGGCGCTAACCCGATACGGCCAAAATGCAATGCAATTACCGCGGTGCTTCAAACTTAGCGATGGAAGAAACCGCGGCGCTCAAACTTGGGCTCGCAGCACACGTTGATACCCAGTTTGCGCAGTACCGTCTCGTCCGTCGGCGAGATAATCACGCTAAAGAAGGCATCGCAACCGCGCAGCTGCTCCAGGCCCGAAAGAACGCGAGCGGCCGTCTCACTCGTGGCCGAGGTGATCGACAGCGCCATAAGCGTCTCGTCGGTGTGGAGGCGCGGGTTTTTGCTGCCCAGGAAATGCGTCTTGAGCTTGCTGATGGGCTCGATCGCTTCATCGCTAATGACCTCGAGCTCAAGGTCGACGCCCGAGACATGCTTGAGGGCGTTCATAATGAGCGAACTTGCGGCGCCCAGGCGCGTGGAGGTCTTACCGGTCACCACGGAGCCATCGGGCATGACCATGGCACCCACGGGACCACCCGTCAGCTGCTCCCTGGTGAGGGCCGCCGAGCGCGCCGGTGAGTAGTTCT
>ENA-ORTU01004203-ORTU01004203.1-human-gut-metagenome-genome-assembly--contig:-NODE-4203-length-11179-cov-20.409026_pt1 | contig 11179 bp, 10 predicted proteins | sample MGYA00241910_ERZ509184 | MGnify/ENA primary metagenome ERZ509184 (study PRJEB26280, sample SAMEA2338847) | human gut metagenome | biome: human gut; feature: human-associated habitat; material: faeces...
CTGCATAGCAGGTGGTTTTACTGTTTGACCATAACGGTCAAACATAATAAAAAAAATCTAGAACAATAATCTAGATTTTTTTATTTCACAAAAATTACCCCTCTAAATATTCTAATATTTCCTGATTAATATCTTCTACATCACGAATATTTCCATCTTTAACACATTCAATCCTTTTCCAATTATACATTTCCGAAAGTTCAATATAACTCTCTTCCGCATTTTTTAAATGCTCAGCAGAGCGCTCATGTTCATCTAAACTCTTTCTATTTTTTTTCAATTCTAAAGAATATTGATAAGGCATATGCAAAAAGATAGTCTGATCAGGTTTTGGTAGTTGTAATAACCAATATTCTAGTTTATCAATCCATTGATACATTAAAAAGCGTTCATCCTTATCATGAATCTTACTACCTTGGTGAGCTAAATTTGAAGTGGTATATCTATCTAAAATAACATAATAACCATCTTCTAAATAAGGTAAAATTTTAGTCATATTATATTTTCTATCAGCAGCATAGTATAAAGAAGCAATGTGAGGGTCTACCTGATCGGCTCCCTCTGGAAAAAAGCCTAAAGAAATATCTGGATTTCCTAAATAAGGACCGCCTACAATTTTTCCAGTTGGCGTATCATACATAGGGAAACCAAAATGAACACATTTTTTACCTAATTCATTTAATTTCTTTTCTAACAAAATAGATTGCGTTTCCTTTCCTGAACAATCTGTTCCTTCAATTACAATAATTTTACCTTTCATACCCATCCTCTTTTCTATCATACATTCCTCTATATCATATCAAAAAATAAGAAATCTATCAATAAAAAATAAGTGTACTTTTAGACACTTGTTCTATCATTGTCATCAAAAGGAACTAATAAAAATTTACGACTTGCCAAATAATCACACATATGAACAAAATTTTGATACTTAGTTTTAGGAGCTTCTAATACTTCTTCTCCATTGTAATCTGTTGTCCAAGGACCCATGTGTGTCTTAATAACAGAACAAAGAAGATCTATTTCTTCATCACTCATAAGTAAATCTGCTTTATGTTCCATAATATAATTTGCCATTAAAATAGGATGGTCAAAACGAACATATTGTTCTTTAGGTATACCATGCTTAATTCCATCATGAAGTAAAAGTCCCATTAGCATAATATCTTTTTCAATACTAGTATACTTACTACCAATAGATGGATCTTGCAATAACTCATACCCTATTCTAACAGCAGCCTTCGTATGACGAAGAAGTCCACCCTTACCTAAAGAATAACTAGGATGGTATTTCCCCGTTGAAGATGCTGCAACTTCAAAAAAGTAATCTGGTAACAATTCAATCATAGTACGACAGTCCTCTTGTATAGTCTCGTCTTTTATATATCCTAATTCTACTTCAAATACATCTACTTTATTCATAACTACACTCCTCTAATAATCTAACAATAAATTCATTACTCAAATACCAATAGTTTGAAGGAATAAAAATTGAGTTCTCTGTCTCAACTAAATACCCATCTAAAACCAATTTAGAATAATCATACACATCAACTAATTGTTTATGATAACGAGTAAAGAATTGTTCTTTTGAAATACCAAATTTCGTTCGTAAATTTAAAATTACTTCGTATTCCATTTTATCATAAATAGATAGTTTTTCTTCCTCATATCGATATTTTCTCTGTAAATAATGTGTAATACTACGAGTATTACTATAACGAACATCTCTTAAATACCCACTAGCACCAAGTCCAAAACCATAATAACAATTATTTTTCCAATAACATAAATTATGTCTTGAACAATAACCATCTTTTGCAAAGTTACTAATTTCATAATGATTAAAATCTAAAAGTTTAGAACAAATAACCTCATACATTTCAGCATCTAATTCCTCAGTGATAGACTTCACATTATCTAAATATAATTTAGTATGTTCTTCTAAAATCAAAGAATAAGTAGAAACATGAGAAACATCCAAAGATAAAACAAAATCAATATCCTCTTCTAACTCTTTTAAAGTCTCTCCTGGAAAGGCATACATCAAATCAACATTAATATTAGTAATTCCTACTCTTTTACAATAAGAAATAATATGACGAACATATTCTAAATCTAAAGTACGATTCATTTTCTTTAATATCCAATCATGAATAGTCTCCAGCCCAAAACTAATACGATTGACACCATACTTTTTAAATAAATCTATTTTCTCTTCTGTAATACTATCAAAATTAGCTTCAATCGTAACTTCACAAGAAGAAGACTTTTTAAAAACCGATAAAATAGAAAACAACTTTTCTAACTCCAAAGTAGATAAACTACTAGGAGTACCTCCACCAATATAAAGAGTATCTAATACTTCCCCCTGATAAAATTCCAGAATTTCATTTTTTAATGTTTCTAAATAAGAAGAAACATATCCCGTATTGTAAAACAATTTACAAAAGTCACAATAACTACAAATATTTTTACAAAAAGGAATATGTATATAACAATTCCTAATCATCTTTTTGAACTACCCTTTTGAATTACTTCAATCGAAGAATTGCGTTGATTTTCCATAGCAATTAATTCTAATTGATCTCTAGTATCTTGTGACACATGATTACGATGAACCATTTCATAAATCGTAGAAGAAGGTATATTATATAATTCTTCAGCTTCTCGATACGTTAAATGTTGTGAAACAATGCTAGCAGCCATTGCCTGAGCTTGTTCCTCAGTATAAGTTGATCCTCTTTTACCAATCATTCCACCAAGACGACGACCAGCATTTTGATTAGAAGTTTTTCTTTCTAATACTAATGTATGTAGTTCCGGGTCAATACTTTCAAGTTTTCCTAAATGTAATTGAAGGGTTCTCTTAGTAATACCCAAACTCTTAGCAGTATCAGCAATAGTTTGTCCACTATCAATATATGCTCTTGCTTCAGCTATAATTTGTTCTTCTTTACTCCCCATAGTCTTCCTCCTACTATATATTATTTTGTCATTTTGCTTTGTATCGCTGCTAATCGACGAGTATATTTTTTCACATCTTCACTTGAACGTTCTAAAGAAGTAGTAACATCTTCTTGAAAACCTTGTAAAGCATTCTGATACGCTGAATTCATATATGCACGCTCTTCATCTACAGGATCTGAAATATTATTACAAATTCCATTATCAAACTTTAAAAACATAGAATCTAGTGGAAAATCAGAACGATACATTTTTTCTAAATCATCTACACTAACCCAGGGAACCATCATATAATAATCCGCATATTGAGGACAAGTATCCTCTAACCATCCATTCTTTCTAATAGGCATTAACACATTAGTATCAATGTCACTAAGTGTAGAAATAGATCCATTTAAACAAGAACTACTAATTCCGACGTCAACTCCATAAGTAGCAAAAGCTTGTTTTAATAATCTAGAATATTCTTTAAGATCACTAGATCCAATAATACATCTTCCGCTAAATTTAGAAATATCAATCATAGCATTTGCTAACACCTTATTATCATTCATAGAATATCTCATAAAAACACCTCTCCTTACTTCTCGCTAGTAGATAATATTGATAAAAATGCTTCCTGTGGAACCTCAACACTGCCAATCTGTTTCATTCTCTTTTTACCCTCTTTTTGTTTCTCTAATAATTTTTTCTTACGAGTAACATCTCCACCATAACATTTTGCTAAAACATTCTTACGTAATGCTTTAATATCAGTACGAGCAATAACATGAGTACCAATAGCAGCTTGAATTGGAACTTCAAACATCTGTCTTGGAATAATCTCTTTTAATTTTTCTACTACAACTTTACCACGATTATAAGCAAAGTCTTTATGAACAATAACAGATAAAGCATCCACTACCTCACCATTAAGTAAAATATCCATCTTAACTAAATTACTTTCTTTATATCCAATAAGTTCATAATCAAAAGAAGCGTAACCTTTTGTATAAGACTTTAACTTATCAAAAAAGTCATAGACAATTTCAGAAAGTGGAATCTCATAATGAATCGTAACTCTTGTTTGATCCAAATACTCCATATTAATAAAAGTTCCACGTTTATCTTGACACAACTCCATAATTGGACCTATATAATCACTTGGTGTAAAAATGCTTGTTTTTACGTACGGTTCCAAAGTTTTAGAAACCACTTCTCTTTTTGGCATCTTCGTAGGAGAATCTACCATAATCTTAGAACCATCAGTAAGTAAAACTTCATAAACAACAGAAGGAGAAGTAGCAATTAAATCGATTCCAAACTCCCTTTCTATTCTCTCTTCAATAATTTCCATATGTAAAAGGCCTAAGAAGCCACAACGGAATCCAAAACCTAAAGCTTTAGAAGTTTCAGGTTCAAAAGTTAATGATGCATCATTTAATTTCAATTTTTCTAATGCTTCTCTTAAATCTTCAAATTTACTAGATTCAATAGGATATAACCCACAATAGACCATAGGTTTCATTGGTTTATATCCAGGCAATGGTTCTTTTGCAGGATTACTATCTAAGGTAATAGTATCACCTACTAAAACATCACTAATACTCTTAATAGAAGCATATAAATATCCAACTTCTCCTGCCTTCAAAGACTTAACTTGCTTTTCTTTAGGCGTATTAATAGAAAGTCCAACAACATCATAAACCGCCCCAGTCTCCATCATTCGAATCATATCACCAACTTTTACTTCGCCTTCCATAACTCGAATACTAATAATAACTCCACGGTAAGCATCAAATAAGCTATCAAAAATTAAGGCTTTTAATGGTTTATTATCATCTCCATTAGGTGCAGGTATTTTTTTAATAATAGCCTCCAATAACTCATCAATTCCAACCCCAGTTTTCGCACTAGTTAAAACAATCTCATCACGAGAAAATCCAATGTTTTCAAGTTCTGTTACTACTTTATCAATATCTGCATTAGGTAAATCAATCTTATTAACCACAGGAATTACTGTTAAATTATTATCGATTGCTAGATAAAGATTAGCAAGAGTTTGAGCCTCCACTCCCTGCGCCGCATCAACAACAAGCAAAGCACCTTCACAAGCAGCTAAACTACGCGACACTTCATAAGAAAAGTCAACATGTCCAGGAGTATCTATCAAATGAAAGTAATACTCTTCGCCATCATGCTGATAAATAAGTTGCACAGCATTTAGTTTAATGGTAATACCACGTTCTCTTTCAATATCCATAGAATCTAACATCTGACTTTTTAATTCTCTTTCTGATATTGCTCCAGTCTTCTCTAAAATACGATCGGCAAGTGTACTCTTCCCATGATCAATATGTGCAATAATACAAAAATTTCTAATATTCTCCTGTTTCATAAACTTGCCTCCAGTCCCTTTATTATATCAAATATATTTTCTTTTTTCTATGTTTCAAAAGAAAAAAGCTACTTGACTAGTAGCTACTGTTCTATTTTACTTTGATAAAAATAATATTCCCCATTATTTTCTTTAAATTTATAAGTAATTATATTAGCCTTTTCCATATAATCATCAATAGAAAGAGGTTCTTTTTGATAATCAGCCAAAGCTATATTAGTTTGAGAATCAATTAACATCGTATGATTATAATCACGATACACTTGATAACTAACTAAATTATTATTAACATTACTTGTAATATAAACAACTCTCTCAACTAAAGTAATCATACCATCATCAGAACGAGTTGCACTTTCTAACCCATAGAATGCAACAGGAATCAGTCCAGCGGTAGCAACATCAGTCTTACTAAGTGTTGTTTCATATCTTTCTTTATTAATATTATATTTTAAAGATAACGTATTGCCCGCATCAAAGCCAGGAGATAAAATAATTGGCAAAGTACCTTGTTTTAAATATTCTACTTTATCACCAAAATAAGACTTCATTAACTGATCCATATCAGCATCAGATATATAATACTGTTTCTGTGTCGCCGTATCACTGCTCTTGATTTCTTTTAACTCTTTTTCCTTCAAAAGAGAAAGTGCATAATAAAATTTCTCATAATTACTAAAATCTTTTAAAGTAACAGACTGCTCTTTCAAATATTTATTTAATGTATTATTATCTCTTCCATAAGTAACCAAATCATAAATAGCTTCAACTTCTGGATCATCTATACTCAAAGTATCAGAAATACCAACAGTTGGCTCATTTTTATTATCCCCCTTAAAAAATAAACTACTTATGAAGTAAACACTAAGGCCAAGCACAATAACAATGACAACCAAAACAGCAATTTTAATCATTTGAGAAGGATTCGATTTTTTATTATCATCTTGTGGTGGTCTAGGTGGCGCATAGTTTTCTCCATCAACAATATAATTATCATCATCTGGTACGTACATAAACTCAACTCCCTATCCTATATTATTATTTTATCAGAAATAAACAGAAAAAAAAGTAGTTTCATATAAAACTACAAAATTTACTGTAAATTATGATATCGGCCAATAATCCATTCAGCTACTTTAACACCATCCATAGCAGCAGTAGTAATTCCACCAGCATAACCACTTCCCTCCCCACTTGGATAAAGTCCTTTAATATTAGCTTCCCCATTATCATCACGAAGAATTCTAACGGGAGAAGAGGTTCTACTTTCAACTCCTGCTAAAATAGCATCACCTCGATTAAATCCGGCAATTCTTCTTCCAAAAACAGGCATAGCTTCACAAATAGAATCAGTTACAAACGATGGTAAAATTTCATTTAAATCTCCAAATGTATAACTACCTTTCATGACTGGCAAAAAATCTCCAAATTGCGTAGAAAAGATACCGCTACGAAAATCATCATATAATTGTACAGGTATTTTACCAGAACCATATAAATAAGCCTTCTCTTCTAACTCTCGTTGAAAAGAAACACCATCTAATGGATGCGTACCAAAGTCATCTGGAGTAACATTGACAACTAAAGCACTATTTGCATTTTTACTATCTCTAGCATGATAACTCATACCATTAATCGCAAGTCTTCCTTCTTCACTAGAAGCATTAACTACATAACCTCCAGGACACATGCAAAAAGAATAAACACCTCTTCCTTTCTTAGTCGTATAAGTAAGCTTGTAATCCGCAACAGGAAGCCTAGAATCCATCGTACCATATTGACTCATTTGAATCATACTTTGAGGATGTTGAATACGTACACCTACCGCAAAAGGTTTAGCCTTCATTTCAACTCCTCTACGATAAAGCATAGAAAAAGTATCTCTAGCACTATGACCTATAGCTAAAACTAGTAGAGAACAACTAATCTGTTCCTTACCATTAATTTCAATACCAACTACTTTACCACCTTGAACAAATATATCAGTAAGACAAGCAGAATAACGAAATTCTCCACCTAAACATATAATAGAATTCCTAATATTTTTAACAACATCCTGTAACAAATCAGTACCAATATGAGGTTTTTGTAAATACATAATTTCAGGAGGAGCACCATGTTCTACAAAAATAGAAAACACTTTTTTACCACGAAATGACTTATCCTTAACCATAGTATTTAGCTTACCATCAGAAAAAGTACCTGCACCCCCTTCACCAAACTGAACATTAGAATTAGGATTTAAAACACCTGTATCCCAAAATTTAGAAACAGATTCCATCCTATCTTCCACTTTCTCACCACGCTCAATAACAATTGGCTGATATCCTTCTTTAGCTAGCATATAAGCACAAATTAACCCACAAGGACCACTACCTACAATAATTGGACGACTAGAAAGTTTTTCTTTTCCCATAGGAGGAAGCTTGTATTCTTCAGTTGGTGCTAAAAATATATCTTTAGAATGATTCTTATTTAAAATTTTAGAAGGAGCAGGAACTTCCACATCAACTTCATAAACATAATGAATATCATCTTTTCGTCTAGCATCTAATGACTTCTTTACAATTGTAACATTTAATATCTCACTAGTCTTTACATGCAACTTTTTAGCAACTTCATTTTCTAAATTATCTTCTTCACCTAATTTTATTTTAACTTGACGAACTCGAATCATTCTACTTCACCTCGTAATACTCTACCAACAATCATTCCTGTCATAAAACCAAAACCTAAATTATAGCCACCACAATCTCCATCAACATCTAAAACCTCACCTATAAAATATAAGTTCTTTACTTTTTTAGATTCTAAAGAAGAACTAACTTCAGTAAGTGGTACTCCTCCACTACATACTTGAGAAGAAGAAAAATCCTTTGTACCAATCACAACAAGAGAAAATTCTAAAATCATATGAATAAGACATTCCTTCTCATTAACACTTAAACTATTCCAAGTACTTTTAAGGGATATACCACACCTCTTTAAAATAACTAATAACAATTTATATGGAAGAATACCCTCTAAAAATTCTACTAAATTATAGTTACCAAGAGTATTTCCACGAGAAGAAAACCAAGAAGAGATTGTATCATTACTTTTACCATCTAAAAATGGTAAAAAATTAAGAGCTAATCTAAACTTATGTTTTTGAAGTACTCCACGAGAAATATAACGACTTAAATTAAAAACGCAAATACCACTAACTCCATAATCAGTAAGTTGAATCTCGCCTAACTCTTTCTTAACAAAAACATCATCTTGATACAAAGAAACTGTACAAAGTGCACGAACACCAGTCCAGTCTTTTAAGAAATCTCCCTCAGTAGTTACTTGTACTAAAGCAGGACAAACTGGAATAATACTATGTCCAAATTTCCGAGCAAAAGAATATCCATCTCCAGTAGAACCTGTTTTAGGACTCGCTTTAGAACCAGTAGCAATTACTAAATCATCAAAATATTCACGACCATCCTTCGTTGCAACGACAAACTTTTCATTTTCCTTATAAACATCTAAAACTTCTGTATCAAGAGCAAATTCTACTCCAACTTTCTTAGCATGGATTTCTAATAAATCCCGAATGCTACTAGCTTGATTAGAATAAGGATAATAATATCCATCTCTAATATTCGGAATAACACCCAAAAAATCAAAGAAATCTAAAACTTCTTTCTGTACACGAGATGTAATAATATTAGATAAAAGTTCAGGGTTACTAGTATGATAATGTTCTAAATTCTGATCACTATTCCAATAATTACAACGACCATTCCCTGTTACCAAAAGTTTCTTACCAACAATTGAATTTTTATCAAATAAAACAACACTAACATCTTTACTAACTGCTTGAATTGCACATACAAGACCACTAGCACCAGCACCAATAATTCCAACCTTTTTCACAAAGCTTCACCTCTAAATACATTATACCATAAGAAAAAGATTGAATACATCAATCTTTTAATTAGCGCCTTTTTGCTTTTTTAGTATTAACTCCTTTTTTCATTTTACCAGCAATAATTCCAGTACCAACGACAGTTCCTACTCCTAAAGCACCAATTCCTACTTCACGAAATGGTAGATGATTAAATTCTTTTACCGCTAACAAGCCATCATAATCATCAAACAAAGGATCAGAATAATCTTTAACGGAAAAGTTAATATCCAAATGACCTCTACCATTACCAGCTCCAGAATCAACTGCACTATCAGTCGCTTGAGCCATAGAAATAGCTGGATTTTCTTCTAAAATAGAAGACGGACGAACTTCCTCTAATGGAATATCTTGTTTTCCGGCAGTATATTGATCTCCTCCAGCAACCCATAATTCAAAATGATCTTCTAACGGATAATTAACCATGGATTGTAAGTTTTTAAGACCAGATTGATTACAATAAAGTCCTGGTATATAACCTGCCTGACTCATTCTTTCTACCCATAAGTTTAACATAGCACTAACATATTCAGAATTAAATCTTTCTTCCCAAGTAGCACCACTTGGCAATTCAACATCTAAATATACTGGATAACTAACATTTTTATTTTTCAATGCCTCAATAACAGTATCAGCCTGTTCTTTTTGTTTTGCTAAAAAATCATCCATAGAAGTAGTATTTGTCATATCATAAGCATTATAGCAATATACACCAGCGGGAATCTCATAGACATTAGCCTGAGACATATTCTGTTCAAAATATGGATCTATTTCTGTACCCTCTGAACATTTAAAAATCAAAAATTCAAAATTTTGAACCATCTTATCCCAATCAACATTATTTCCCTGAGCATAAGACAAATCAGCACCTCGCAACGGACTATCAACGCTAACAAATCCTTCTGGAATATCATCACAAAGTGAACTTGGAATACGGATTTTACTTCCAGCAGATATCTCATCCTTAGAAATACCATTAAACTCTAAAATATCATCAACACTCAAACCATATTGAAAAGCAACATCTAAAATATCTTCTCCATCAGCCATAGTATGTAGCTTATCATATTGAAATCCGTCAATTGTATTGTTACCATTTTGATTGATTACTGTTGCTAAATCGGTAGAAGCTTTGATATTTCCGTCTAAATCTTTAATCACATTATAAGTACCATCATACTTTACTTTTTCTCCATCTTGAATGACATAAGCATCATAAGAACTTATTCCTGTATATTCTTTAAACCGACACAAATTACTATCAGTACCATAAACACCAACATAAATACCATTATCACTACACTTTTTCAAAAATGCTTCTGCATATTTAGTCATAGTAGTACTATCCAAACTAGTATCATCCATAATAGTATCAACATTTAAATATACTGGAAAAGAAATATTATATTTAGAAATAAGGCTCTTAACATATTCAACATCGTCATAAACACTAGACAAACTATCAGTATCAGGTCGAATGATAACACCACAAGAAATATCATTTTCATCACAATACTTTAACTTTGCATCTTGAAACAATACGCCATCATAATGGTGATTACCCGCATCTAAAACAACGAAATCACTACTATCAACAGAAAGATATGGTAATGGAATCAAATCATCATGACCGACCTCATTTTCAACACGAACTTCTTCTGGTTCCTCATTAAAATGATGAATAGCACCAATTGCACTACCAACCAAAACTGTACCAGCAAGTAAAACTGCAAGTGCTTTACCCTTTTTATTTAACCTTACTTTTCCTTTCATAAAATACCCCCTTAATTTCATGTGCACATTATATCATAAAAGTCAAAAAATGTCAACTTGACATTTTCTCAGATAGTGTAAAATGGTTTGGGGATTGCATACAAAAAGAGAAATCTCTGCTAAAA
>ENA-ORTU01004220-ORTU01004220.1-human-gut-metagenome-genome-assembly--contig:-NODE-4220-length-11139-cov-6.223205_pt1 | contig 11139 bp, 12 predicted proteins | sample MGYA00241910_ERZ509184 | MGnify/ENA primary metagenome ERZ509184 (study PRJEB26280, sample SAMEA2338847) | human gut metagenome | biome: human gut; feature: human-associated habitat; material: faeces...
AACCCGCTCTTCAGGAGCAGCCGCGAGCGGGCGGCCGTCGATGCGGATGTCATCCACAGCCGCGTCGGCGCTCATGCCAAGCGAAGCCGGCGCGCCGTTTACAGTGACGCGTCCGGCTTTTATCAGCTCCTCCGCCCTGCGGCGCGAGACGCCTGCGCAGCGCGCCAGAATTTTTTGCAGTCGTTCTTCTTCCATACGATCCTCCTGTTCTGCGGATAGACGGGCGTGTCGCGCCCAAGAACGGCAAAGCCGTAGTCCAGAAGCGCAGTGTGGTCGCGCCAGTCGTCCGGGTCCGAGATAGTGACGGCGATAAGCATCCTGCCGTCACGCTCGGCAGCGCTGACGAGAATGCGGCCCGCATGGCGGGTATAGCCGGTCTTGACGCCGATACAGCCGTCATAGCGCCAAAGCAGCTTGTTGTGATTGGTAAGCGTCCGGCCCGCGCAGACCGCAGTTTTGGTCGAGACGACCGCGCGGAGCTGTGCGTTTTGCAGCGCTGCCTGCGCAAGGTGGGCCAGATCGAGTGCAGCAGAATAATTTTCGCCGCTGTCCAGCCCGTGCGGGTTGGCAAAGTGCGTCTGCGTCAGGCCCAGCGCACGGGCGCGCAGATTCATCTGGCGGACAAACGCTGCTTCGCTGCCGGAAACGGAGATTGCCAGCGTCAGGGCGGCATCATTGCCGGAATGGAGCATCATGCCGTAGAGCAGATCGCGGCGCGTCAGCGTCTCATCCTTTTTCAGGTACATACTGGAGCCTTCCAGCCCTACGGCGGCGTCCGGCACGGTCACAGTTCTGTCCAGTTCTCCCGCTTCGCAGACGAGAAGACCGGTCATGATCTTTGTCGTGCTGGCGATCAGCGCGCGCTGCTCGCCGTTTTTCACGTAAAGGCACTCCCCTGTCGTCCCGTCGAGCAGTGCGGCGCTTTTGGCCGACACCTGCGGAGGCGGCGCGAGCTGTGCGGCGCTGGATATACCCGCCGCGCCGAGGAAAAAGGCGGCGGCGCAGAGTGCCGCCGCCGCTTGCCGGATCGTTTTTTGACCGCTGCGTTTCATTCTGCATCACCCTGCCGGGAGTTTGTGCAGAATACGCGGGTTTTATGCTTCTTCCGCTGCCTTTTCTGTCTCTTTTGCGGCTTTCTTTTCCGCAAAATATGCCTCGCCCTTTTCCAGCAGATCGGGCAGCAGCTCGATCAGGCGGTCGACCGACGTGGAGGCTGGCTCCGCGACCGGGAGCATACGCACGTTCTCGCCGCGGATCACAAGAAATGCGACCGGCGTGATCTTGATTCCCGCGCCTGCTCCGCCGCCGAAGGAATTATCGCGGTTCGCGGGCATATTTTTCGTTGCGAAATCGCTGCCGCCCCCGCCATAGCCGATGGAAACCTTGGTTACGGGGATGATCGTCACGCCGCCGGGCGTGGTGATGGGACTGCCGACAACCGTGTTGACGTCGACCATGTCCTTGATCTTGCTCATAGAATTGGTCATCATATCAGACAGAGGATGTTCCATACTTTACACCGCCTTTTTTCGTTCGTTCAGAATTTTTAGGAACCGGATGCCAGCGCGCAGCGCAAGGGCCAGCGACCGACCGATGGTGATCGTGGTCACAAGATGCGCGTCGACCTGTGTGTTGCTTATAGTATAATCGAGCGAGGGCTGAATGTCACGCTTTTTTATGACGAAAAGCCGCTCTAAAGACGGCGTGATCGCGCCGATGGCGGCCCAAGCCCGGCCATAGCCCATAGCGGCCTTTGCCGGATCGTCGCTGCCGCCGATACGGACATACAGCGTCAGTTCGTTCACGCGGAGCTTGCGGCGCAGATCGCCGAGCGTATCAAGCACAATATCCAGCAGCTGCAAAATTCCGTCCACGCCGCCAGAAAGGATCGGATTTGGCTTTTTTTCCTGCGAAGCGGCTTTTTCCGGTGCCTTTTCCGGTTTCTTTTGCTGTTTTTGCTGTTTCTTTTTCTTTTTTGGCTTCTGCGGCAGAAGCTGAAGGCGGATGGGGCCGAGCTTCGCCGCAAGAAATACGCCCTCCGCATTATAGCGCGCATCAACGCCGACGGGAATGCAGCCGATCAGCACAAGGGCAGCAAAAATCGCAAGAAGCGTCATCCACCATGTCCAAGTCATAGCGGGATCTCCTGCTGCACAGGCGCTGATGCATCCGGCTGCGTGGACTCCTCCTGCTTCTGCTCCAATGGCTCGACCTGCGAGGGATCGACGTGCAGGTCGACCTTTTCAATCTCCGGCAGCTCGGCCAGCGATTCCAGGCCGAACACGCGCAGGAAGTCCGGCGTCGTCTCATAGACGATGGGGCGGCCCGGCACGTTCAGCCGTCCGCATTCGCGGATGAGCTTTTTTGTCACAAGGGCACTGACGCAGTAGGCGCTGTCAACGCCGCGGATCTGTTCGACAAGCGCCTTTGTCGCGGGCTGGTAATACGCGATGACCGTCAGCGTTTCCAGCTGCGACGGCGAAAGCTTCGGCGGCTTGCGCGTTTCAAGTGTTTTGGTCACATATTCCGCCATTTCCGGTGACGAGCACATCTGATAGGCGTTTTCCAGCCGCACAATGCGGATGCCGCTGCGGTTGAAGCTCAGCTCGTCCATCAGCGTCTTGCACGCTTCGTGGATTTCTGCTTCATCGTGTTCGAGCGTCTGGCTCAGGCGTTTGGCGTCCACCGGCTCTCCGGCAGCAAACAAAACGGCCATCAATGCCCGCTGTAAATCATTCTGCTCCAAGATTAGCCTCCTGATCAGGAAATGTCCGTCTGCACGTCGGCATCCGGCGCTTTTAGAAAGGTAACCGCCATATCGCCGCGTTCATCCTCTCCGATGGAAACGGAGCGAAGGCGGCACAGCTCCAGCACGGCGAGGAACGTCGCCACGATCTCCGACCGGCTGCGGCTGCCCTTGAACAGGGACAGAAAGCGCATGACACCGTGGGCAAGCAGGCGGCTGATGACCTGTTTGGCCTTCTGCGTGACCGGGTACGGCTCTGTGCCGACGATCCCGGCGAAGTTGGACGCGGGCGGCGGCAGACGGCGCTCCGTCCGGTCCTGCATGGCAGCAAGCGCGGCGGTCAGATCGGACTTGTCGTGCCGGTAGCGGTAGGTTCTGTCCGGCTGGTACGGCTCCGGCCCCTTGGTGAACAGGCCGAGGCCAAGCTCATTGCGCACAGCCAGCTGCTTTGCGGCCTTCTGGATCTGCTGATATGCATCCTGCCGCTGTCGCTTCTGGAGGGATTCGACGAGCTTGTCCATCTCGCTCTGCGCTTCCTCCTGCTCCGCCTTGGATAGGAGCATCCGCGTTTTGATATACATGAGATAGGACGCCATGGCGATAAACTCGCTGGCAATTTCCATATCCATGCGCTTCATTTCGTCCAGATACGCCAGATACTGCTCCAGAATAGCGGAGATCTGGATATCCTGTATTTCAATTTTATTCTTGCTCAGCAGCAGCAGGATCACGTCCAGCGGGCCGTCGAAATCCTCGAGCGTCTCGCCCTTCGCGTGCACGACGCTGCCGAGATGGTATCGCGGTTCATCCATGCAGATATAACTCCAAAAAATAAGTTCAGCGCAGCGCAAGCAGCAGCCGCACCGGCCATGTGCCGATGGCTTCCAGCCCATTCAGCAGCCCGTCACGCAAGAATTCCAGCGGCACATCGAGTACGCCGGTCAGGAGCAGGAGCATCAGAAGCGCCATGCCGTAGCGCTCATAGCGCATGAGCCAGAGATAGGCCTTGTCGGACAGGCAGGAAAAGAGCACCTTCGACCCATCGAGCGGCGGGATAGGAAAAACGTTGAACACAGCCAGTCCCGCCGAAATGATCTCGACGTAATAGAAAAAAAGTGCAAAGACATAGACGGCTGTCGAGCCGGAGAAGTAGTACCAGTAGGCAAGCACACCGTAGAGCAGCACAGCCAGATACGCCAGCAGAACGTTGGACAGCGGGCCTGCCGCAGCGGTGAGCGCCATGTCGCGCTTGGGATGCTTGAAATACCGCATATCGACCGGGACGGGCTTCGCCCAGCCGAAGCGGAAAAGCGCCATCATAAGCAGACCGCCGATATCAATATGCCGCAGCGGGTTGAGTGTCAGCCGTCCTGCACGCTTTGCCGTCGGGTCGCCGAGCCAATAGGCCACGAGTCCGTGGCACGTCTCATGAAACGTGATGCACAGCAGCGACGCGGCGACGAGCACCGCCGTCTGCCATACGCCGTCAAATTGGAGCTGCTTCAGCCATGCTACAAATCCGTCCAAATCAAATCTCCTGTCTGTCGATCATGGGTTCACACCAGCTCGATCTGCTTTGCAGCGGTGAGCGGCGTGTTTTTCTCTGCGTCCAACTGGAACACGCGGACAAAGCCGGTCTTCGTACCTCGCAGCACGACGGAAATACGCGTATCCAGACTTTGCACGGGTACGTATTGGACATCGACCATCCGCCCGTCCGCGTCATAAAGCGCGATCAGGTGCAGGCCGGTGAACTCCGGGTCATAACTGACGTTCACGCCCTCGTCTGAGACGGAAACCTCCGGCGCGGGACGAGAAACAGCGAACGAATAGCTGCCGATCGCCGTATTGGCGATTCTGAAATAAACGCGCTGCCCCTTTTCCAGCGTGAGAGAAACGCCGCTGTCGGGCCGGGAGGCGCTGAAATGGCGATACAGCTCCCACACGGCGTTTTCGCCCAATTTGTACAGCCAGCCGCTTTCACCGGCTGCATGGAATACATAGCTTCCGGCAGCAGGCGCGGTGAAGCTGAAAAAGCGCTCATAACCGGTGAACGCAGCGTTGAAGCGAACCGGACTGCAAAGCCCGATCTCCTGTGCCCGCGTGACCTCGACCGTATACGAAGCCTCAGCCTGAACGCAGAACAGAGCGGTTTCTACTGCTTCCAGATAGAAGCCGCGCTGGAGCATCGTGCCCTCTCTTCCGGCTTTGGGCAATACGTCGGTCGTATCGTATAGCGCGCCCGTTTCGGCTCCCTGAACCGTCAGGGTGTAAACGCCGTCGGACGGGGCCGTGAATTCCCAGACAGACGCATCTGCGCCTCCGTTCTGCGGCGCATCCGTCAAAATGCGAGCCGCCGTAGGAGCCGGGCAGTCGTTCCACGCGCCATAGGTCGTATCGTCTTCAGATACGATAAATGTGCGGAGGGAATAGTCTGCTCCCGCATCGGCCTTAAACGACAGGCAGAGCTGTCTGGACTTGACGCTGTCAAAATTCGCAGAAAATGAAACGCGTTCCGTCTGTTCCTGTCCCGCTTTGCGGTACTCGATGCCAAATTCTGCGCTTCCTTCTGCGGCAGCACATTCCAGAACGACTGCGCAGCGATTGCTGCCGCGGAACGTCGTTCCAGCGGAAACGAACGGCTTGTCCGCATTGACCTGAAGCGTACTGAGCTTCACGGTTTTGCTGCCGTATTCATATACGGCTTCGCCATAGATCGCATACTGGCCGGGCAGAAGCTCCGCGCTCCAGCTTGCAACACGGCAGGGCGCATTCTCTGTAGATTCTCCATACGCCATGCGCATAGCCTCGCCGCGCCAGAGGTCGATCCGCAGATTATCGGAGCTTCGGATCGCATAAACAACCGGCGTCACCGTAATGGAAGGCGTGCAGGTCGTGAAATTGGAAATATAAAAGCTGAATTGCTCCCCTGCTGCCAGCGTGTTCTGTCCGTAAGAAATCGCCGAGCAGATGCCGGTATTGTCATCGGCAGCCAATGTATACACCCTATGGTACAGCAGCTTCTGGCTTCCCGCATCAAGCGTCACGCACGCAAGCGACGGGTCGACCGGCCGCAGCACCACAAGGGTCCGAACAGCCGTTGTCATGCCCTCGTACCGGACGGATTCCGGCTGCTGATAGCCCTGATACGCCAGCACCCAGTCGTCATACAGAACCGAGTCGTATTTTTCGTAGACGGACCACGTCAGCTCCGTCCCGGCAGGATACAGGGAATCGACGCCGCCGAAGCGCAGCGTGCCATAGCCGCCCGTTCTTCCATCGAACTCGGGAATGGATACGGACACGGACGCGTTCGAGGCGTCCGGCGCGGCAGCGCTGACGGTAAAGGAAATGGAACACGTGTTGTTCAGAAGATAGGCTTCCGATATGCCGCTGGCCGTTACGCGGATCGTGGCTTCATAGCTGCCGGCAGCAAGGGAATTACAGGTTTCCGAAAGCTTGACATAGGCATTGGCCGAGAATCTGCTGACGGAGCGCTGGCTGGTTTTTTCCCAGACGGTCTGGCCGTTCTGCGTGATCGTTGTGACGATTTGCAGTCTTGCGCTGCTCAGGTTCACTGCGCTGTTGTTCAGCGCGATCCCGCCGATTTTGAAGGATTGGTTGGCAGGGATCGTATCAATGCCAAGCTCCAGATCATCAAACGTGGAAGCGCGGACGTACAGATCCTGAACGGAAAAATCCGCCGAGGTGTTTTTGTTGTGGGTACCGGAGGCGTCCTGCTCCAGCTCTGCGCGGTAGGGTTCCAGAACGGTAAAGCTTTCGAGCCGCCACGGGAACGTCGAGGGATAGTCCAGCTCCCAGCTGTCGGCGCCGAAGCCGTCGAACATCCCGTTCATCATCATGACGCGCAGCCGGTTCGGCGCCTGGCGGCGCAGTGCGCCGTCGTATTTATCGGAATCAGAATCGGAAATGAAAATGGCGGGATAGGCTTCCTTGCTGTAGGGGCTGGCGGACGTGTCGTGCAGATAACCCCAGAGCGTGATAGCGTGGCCGCCGATGCGGAACGAGGAGAGATAGTTGCCGATGGAAATGCCGACGGCGCAGTCGCGCTCCAGCGCGTCAAGCACCGGCCGCAGATTGTCGATGTGGTTGGAAATTTCATAGGTCTGGTACAGACTGTCGGCGGGATACTCGGAAAGATACTTTCCGGATTCGCCCGGCGCGCGCAGCTGCGCCCAGCCGTCATTGCCCTGCATGGCGTAATAGCCGTTGAAGAACCAGTCCAGCCCGTATGTATACGAGCCGCCCGCGTCTGTAAACGCTGAAATGAACGACTCAAACAGATCGTCCTCTGTCCGGAAGCCCGCTTCGCTCCCCCAGCCGCTGAACCGGAGCATATTGGACGAAGCGGCAGCCCAGCAGAGGTTGGCGTCCGAGGCGATCTCCCCTTCCGCAACATCCGTGAATTCCTTTTCCGCGTCAATGAAGTCCACGTTGGTGAGGCTGAAATAGCGGTCCTCCAGCGCACTGGCCGTCAGCTCTGTCTGCACCTGCTCCAGCGTCGATTCTGTCAGGCCGGTCAGGAAAATTTCCCGCGTATCGTCGATGGAAAACGTGGTCTTGTAAAAACCGGTGCAGGTGGGCGCGCCGCTGCTCATCACGGCGGCATCCGGCTCGGAGAAGCCGACGGGCGTGACGGTCATCAGCAGCCGTCCGTTATAATAGATCGAATAAGAGGCGATTTTTGCAGAGCGGACGGAATTCGCAAGCCCGTCCGGATTCAGAACGCCACTCCGCGTAAGGGTATTTCCGTCTGTGTCCTCCATGCGGGTCGTAAAGCCCGACTCCGGGTCGAGCCGCAGCGCAGCCAGCGTCTCCTGCGCGGCAAATACCTGTGTGCAGAGCAGGACCAGCAGCGCAGCCAGCAGCAGACTGCGTACAAAACGCCGATTCATAAGCAACTCCTCAATTTCTTTATTTCTTTCTAAATCTATTATAGAAAATTGATTATCTTTTTAGAAATTCTTAAATGCCGCCAAAGCCTTATGTTTCAAGGCTTTCCGGCATTTCTTGTTACGGAAGATGTTCTTAAATCTCCTTAAATCCCCTCACGTTTTCCCGTTCAAAGGTAGTAGGCAAAGTAGTAAATTCAGCTTTTACTACTAAGCAATCAACCGTTCCATTTCTGCCATTGCGTTGTCCGGCGTGGCGTGTGCGTAGTAGTTCAGCGTCATGTTGATGTTGGAATGTCCCATAATGTACTGTAACGCTTTCGGGTTCATTCCCGCGTTTGCTAAGTTGGTGCAGAACGTGTGGCGTAGGGTGTGCGGCGTTGTCACTTTCGGTAAGACTTCCTCATGGCTCTTGTTGTACTTCTTCACAAGCCCCCGGAACATACTTTCATAGTTTGCAGCCACTTTCGGCTTTCCGTCCCGGTTGAGGAATAAGAAACGACTGTACCCGTCAATGATAACCGGCATTGCCTGTCTGCGGTTTTTCAGCACACGCTTAAATGCTTCACAAACCTTTGTACTCATAGGGATTTGACGGGTGCCGCTTTTCGTTTTCGGCGTTTCAATGTAATAGCCGCCCGCTTCGGAGTGCTTCAAAAGTTGGTGGTCTACATTGATTAGCTTCTTCTCAAAGTCAATGTCCGTTTCCGTCAGCCCGCAGAGTTCAGAAATACGAAGCCCTGTCCCTAACAGTATGATAACCTCGTCGGAATACTTCTGATAGGTCTTATCATTCTGCATAAAGGATAAAAGCGACGCTTCCTGTGTTGAGGATAAGGGTACCTTTGGCTCCGTATCATCTTCCAGAACCGTGTTCAACTGGAAGTCAAACGGATTTTTGCGGATACAATCGTCCTGTATGGCTGTGTAAAAAGCAGCCTTTAAGGAACGCTTGTGGTTGTTGATAGTCTTGAAAGAATATCCCTTGTCTTTCATTCGTAACGCCCATTCTTTCGCGTCCGACAGCTTCACATTCTCAATGCTGCAAGCTCCAAGTTTATCTTCTTCCAAAATCCGCATAAGCTGTTTGCGTCCCTGTTTCGTACCCGGTCGGACGTTTGCCCGGTGGCGTATCTGCTTTGCGTAAAGCTGGCAGACAGTCATTTTCTTTCCGATAGGGTCTATCCCGTCGTCAAGGTCTTTCTGGATTTCTTTTTCCTTTTCCCGAAGCGAAATATCGTCGCGCTTCCCGGCGGGTGTCTTGTCGGTAGGTACTAACTTCCAAGAATACACAAACTGCGGTTTCCCAAAGGTATCAATGTATTTGTAAGCATATCTTCCGTCTTTTCTCTGGCTCTCTCCTGTCCGTAAGATACGGTTTCTGTTATCGCGTCTTTTTTCCGACATTGTGCGTCATGCTCCTTTCCATGACGGAAAGAGCCTTGATATGCCTGTATTCATTATACCACATTCAAGGCTCAATTTCACTATATAACTTCCAATGTGTCAATGATTTTTTCAAACTGTTTTCGCTTGATTTGAATACGGTTGCCATTCATAATGACCCACCCGGCAACCGGATTTTCCTCTGCCAACTTTCGCAGCTTGTTTTCTCCAATGCGGAAGTATTTAGACGCTTCCTCAATCGTCAGCGTGTACTTTTCCCAAATAGGAACATCAGTGTAATTCATGTAAGGTGTCCCCCTTTCTTGAAAAAATAAAATAGTTACAATATCAAAAAGGGGCTTTAATCAGACAGCTTCGGCAAGCCTCACGGGAATTGCACCCCCGCATGGTTCTCATGCAGCCCTACCCATTATCTGCGACGCTTCTAACGCTCGGATTATGGCTATAAGGGAGTATCATTATACCGATATGCGGATCGTGGCGGCAGACGTGCCAAGGTCTGCTATGGAACGCTGATAGTTCTCGCTCGGTGTATCTCCCTCCTTTCGGTCATCGCGTATCAGCCCAATGGCTCCCCACATATCGAATGTATCTGATTTGCCCTATGCTGCGCCGCCATTCTCCTGCGTCGCTTTCTTTGTCAAGGTTCAGAAACGGTCAAGTTTTGCAATCTGCGGAAAGGGGAGCGCAGATTACTTTTTACTTAGACCTCAAATGACAGGACAGCCCTCATAAGGCGTGACCGCAAGCGGTCGCGTATGTCCTCGTCTATGCCCCAATAAATATTGCCGCGCTCGTCGCGGAGCTTCCGCATAGACAGGGACGCTATGTAACTTTCGTAATGCTGTACGACAATCTTCATAGCTTCCGGGTCGCCCTTAGTTGCGGCTATGATTACCGGGTAAGGCAACAAGCCGCTTTCAGCGTTCTCATTGTTAATCTTCGTAGTCATAGGCGCGTTCCTCCAAATAGCGTTTTAGCAGCTTCATAGAGCTTTTCCGGCGGGTCTGTACTGTTGTCCTCGGAATATTGCAGTATTTCGCAATTTCCCGTTCGCTCATATCAAAGAAATAATAGAGCAGTACGGTTTCCCGCTTTTCGTCCGGCAAACTGTGTAGGGCTTCGGCAAGCAGCTCCGCAGTTATCTCCTTGCCGCCGACAACGAAAGACTGTTGCGCTTTATCGTCTGTAAAATATTCGTCGCAAACGTAAAGCTGTTTTTCTTCCTGTGGCGACAAATCGGAAAAAGGAATTTCGCGTAATTGCCGCTGCTTCGTGTCCCTGTGGGCGTTCATAGCTTCCCGCCTTAACGCCAGTTTGCAAAAGCCATTAAAAGCACAACGGATTTGCCATTGGGTACGAATAGGTTCGTTCATGTTCTCACCTCCTTTCGCAGCCGCGAAAGCGGTGGATTTTGAAATGTCCCCTTTCGTAATCCCTCAAACCAAAAAACTTGATTTTGGACGTTGATTTTTGGCGATTTTTCAAAAAAACTTTTGAAAAAATGCAAAAAGCGCCCGTCTGCAAAATGCAGATGAACGCATAGGAATTAACTACGGTATTTAGATGATTTGACAGTTCATATTCAAGGGTAGAAATGTCCCCGGCGGTGGTCGGGCTTTTTTTGACAAGTCAGAGAATGTAAAGATTTGTCGGTATGGTTTATCACTCATGGTGGCTACCTCCTAAAGCCGCCATATCTGAATGATTACAAGTCGTCACATAGACAAAAAAATCGGCGGCTCTGAAAATCAAAGCCGCCGAAAAATAGTATCCGGGTGGGGCATTGGTGGGCAGCATGACCTCTGTGTAAACCACCTCTTTCTTGTAAAGATAGTTTTTCATCTTCTGGTCGTACTCGGAAAACAGCTTCTCTCCGGCTTGGTAGGCAGATCCGGCAACAGCAGAGCTGCCCTTGCTTCGCTGGACGATGCGGATTTCCAAATGTGGTACTGGCATTTTGGTTTGACCCTCCTTTCGATGGTACAAAAAAAGACCATACTTTTCAGTACGGTCGAGGGGGATATTCACTTGTTGTCGGGGAATGATTGCTTGCAATCGTTCCTCGGCGGC
>ENA-ORTU01004224-ORTU01004224.1-human-gut-metagenome-genome-assembly--contig:-NODE-4224-length-11134-cov-2.168246_pt1 | contig 11134 bp, 8 predicted proteins | sample MGYA00241910_ERZ509184 | MGnify/ENA primary metagenome ERZ509184 (study PRJEB26280, sample SAMEA2338847) | human gut metagenome | biome: human gut; feature: human-associated habitat; material: faeces...
GTAGCATTCATAACCTACCGGGTAGCATTCATAACCTACCGGGTAGCATTCATAATCTACTGGGCAGCATGTCTTATCATCAGAACTTCAGCTGATATTCCCACTCAAATTCCTTGTCATTCATTTGATACTGCGGCAGAAGCTGTGGTCCACAGGAATTACTTCCAACACCACTGTTCTTGTAGTCAAGATGCATGGTTACAAAATCACTTTCCTCAAGCTCATAATTATGCTTCTTTACTGCCAGTTCATAATCAGAGTAGTTAGAAACAGAGAAATCAAAGCTGGTTGCTGCATATGCAGTCACGCCGTTTGTTCCATTTCCAACAGAAGCCTTGCGGCAGTGATAGTGGTTTCCGTTCTCCTGCGGCTTAATGTAATCCTCATGCATATCCCCAACAGTAGATTCAAATGCATCGAACCATGCCAGATGATGCTTATCAATATAGCATTCCTGAGGACCATATCCTAAGTAAGAAACCTGCTGCCAGCTCTTTGGAAGTGTCAGCTCAACACCAAATCTTGGCAGATACGGCATATCAGTATTGCGCTTTGCATCAATCTTACAGGTGATCGCACCAGTTCCGTCGATTGTCCAGATGACAGTAAACTTCATAATCCACTGAACGGTAACAGCGCAGAGGTTAACTGTGCTGGTAATCTGAACGGTCTGGCCATCGGTTGTATGCTCAGTTGTGTATGCGCGTGTCTCGCTGTGGTGATAGTTTGCGCGCTCCCACTCATGGCGAATGTGTTGGTCATTGTCGGTCGGTGCACGGAAAATGCTGTAATCCATTGAGATGGTATCGTCACCGCGCTCCAATGAAGAGAAGATACCTGTGAAGGTGTCATACTGATAGGTAAAGCCTTCACCGCTTACTGTCAGGAAACGATCACCCTCTGTAACAGTTGGAGCAGTAGCTTCATCAGTAACAGTATTCAGGCGACGAACAGCGCTTCCAGATAATAAGAACTGATCAAAGCCAACTTCATGTCCAGCTGGTACAAGCTCATGAGCAGTCTTTGTAAGGTAAGTCAGCTTCAGGTAGCAGTCAGCTGCTGTCTTTGGCAGAGTAACAGGAATTGTAACCTCTGACTCAGTGTGCGGAGCAGTAGAAGGAACGGCAATTTCACCAGAGCAAAGAAGCTCTCCGTCAGCCTTACACTCATAGGAAAGAGTAATAGCATCAGCCATATCAGTGAAATCAAGCATGTTCTTTAATGCGAGAGTTACCTTGTGTGCGTCAACAAGTCTTGCGCGAACAGGGCGAACAACATTCTTCCACTCATAAACACCAGTGTGCGGTGTGCGGTCTGGATATACAAGTCCATCCATACAGAAGTTTCCATCGTGAGGATACTCGCCAAAGTCGCCGCCATAACCATACATTGTCTTGCCATTTTCAGCAACGCCCTGATTAACTGCGTGATCACACCACTCCCATACGAAGCCGCCGCAGAAGCCATCATATTTCATGATCTGCTGATAATAGTCCTCGATATCTCCAGGGCCGTTACCCATTGCGTGAACAAACTCACACTGGATAAATGGCTTCTTCGGACCTTCCTCAGCAAAGTAGCTGTCAACTTCCTCCGTAGTAGCATACATACGGCTGTAAAGATCAAGCATACTCTTATCAAAGCGATTGGAGTGATCCCATGTAGAAGACTCATAGTGAGTAAGACGTGTTGGGTCATACTCTTTTGTCCAGCGTCCGGCATTCTGGTAAGCATAGCCAAAGCCAGCCTCATTTCCAAGAGACCAGATTAAAACAGACGGATGGTTCTTATCGCGGATAACATTTCTCTGAACGCGGTCTAAAACAGCCTCAGTGAAGACACCGCCTTCATCAAGCAGTCCTAATGTGTTCTCACGGTCACTGTGATAGGTGCTTAAATATCCGTGCATCTCAATATCAGACTCAGCGATAACATAGAAACCATAACGGTCACAAAGCTCTGTAAACCACGGCGCGTTTGGATAGTGGCTTGTGCGGATAGCGTTAAAGTTAAACTGCTTCATAAGAGTCAGATCGCGGATTGCCTGCTCCTTAGAGATAGTATATCCAGTCACTGGGTCTGAATCATGGCGGTTTGTTCCGCGGAACTTAAGATTCTGTCCGTTTACATAAACAACGCCATCCTTGATATAAACTTCACGGATACCAACTGCCTGAGTGATCACTTCATCAGCAGTTGAAATAGTTAAGGCGTACAGATATGGTGTTTCAGCAGTCCAAAGCTTTGCATTTAAAACAGTAAACTCATAGACACCATCTGTTAAGACAGCTTCACCAACTGGATTTTTGTCAGCATCACACAGAGTAAGAACTGGGGAAACCTCACCATCAGCTTCAACACTTACACGAACTACACCAGCGCCGCCATCCTTTAAGAATGTGCGTACAGTATAGTCGCGAACAAAGCTCTTAGGACGAGTTAAAAGCAGAACATCACGGAAAATACCGGACATACGAAGCTTGTCCTGATCCTCAAGATATGTGCCGTCACACCACTTTAATACAAGAACTGCCAGTGTGTTTGTGCCTTCATTAACAAAAGAAGAAATTTCAAATTCGCTGGAAGAATGAGAAACCTGGCTGTAGCCGACAAATTTGCCGTTAACCCACACATAGAAACAGGAATCAACACCCTCAAAATACAGAAAATTGCGCTGTTTTGTAGCCTCAGCTGAGAGTGTGAAGGTAGTGCGGTATGCACCGCTTGCATTTTCCTTTGGAACGTACGGCGGATCAAAAGGAATTGGATAATTTACATTAGTATACTGATGATAATCATATCCGTGGCACTGCCAGCAGGAAGGAACCGGGATGGTATCCATAGAGGAATCATCAAAATCCGGATTGATAAAATCAGCTGGAACAGCCTCCGGATATGGGTAGTAGCCAAAGCGCCAGTCACCGGAAAGTAATGTAGCGTGGCTGTTTAGATCCTGACCGTATGGGATGTAGTAGCTGCGGTTTTCACAGGTACCTACATGGAGCGTATTAGGATCCTCATAGTAATTCGGTAATTTCATAACGAAATCTCCTTTCTCATAATAAAATAATGTTTCAATGTATTTGCGGATCGCAATCATATTTTTATGGCTAGATCCGTATGAAATAAGAGTTTCTTCTTATTTTATTAGAAATCTTATAACATAATCAGGTAAATAAGTGCTACAGACAGAATGATCTGAATGATAGCGAAACGAAAAACAGTCTGTGTGTTAGACCATCCCTTTGTCTTGCGGACAAAATCATGGATTGGTGTGCGCACATTCTTTAAAATATGGACATGAACTGTTTTGATTAATGTAAGCTTTACAAGACCAAGACCACCATCGATGATAAGCACAAGTGCAGCTAAAATATAGAGGAACGGATCATGGCACTTAAGAGCTGCGATTGCGATGAAAAGTCCCATGGCACGGGAACCTGCATCTCCCATAAGCATCTTACTTGGTGTAGCATTAAACCACAGATAGCCAAGCAGGCAGACAACAAACAGTAAGCTTAAATAATCAAAATCTCCAGTGCGTCCCAAAATTTGGTTTGCAAAGTAGAAGGTCATGATCGTAATAATCGTTAATGTTCCAGACAGACCATCTACACCATCAGCGCAGTTGGTTACATTAATAGAAATCCAGATCAGCGCGATAGAAAGAACTGCAAAAACAGGAGCTGGGATAGAAAAGCTAGATCCAGTCAGTGCAAGAGTGATCTGATTGCCATTAAAATGAAGATACGTGAATGTTACTAAAAGAGCAACAAGAAAATCAAGAATGCCCTTCTTTAAGCGTCCCCATGAAGTTTTTGCAGCATCGTCAAGATATCCAGTCATCATGCAGCAGATCAAAAGAAGAAGATAGATAATCATCTCTGGATCAACATGTGCGAATAAAACGGCAGTAATAGCAAAAACAAGGACGAAAATAAGTCCGGCACCTCTTGGTTTTCCGGCAGAGAGTGCGCCTCCTACGGCAAATTCACGCCCCTGATCCTTTGGAAGATGAGCGCTGCCTTTTGCAAGTGACACGCACGTAAGAAAGAATGCGGCCAGTATGCCGATGAAGGCAATGACGGGGCTGGCAGACTCCCCAAGTAACTGTTGAAACATGGTAAAAAAACTCCTTTCATTTCCAGACAAAGAATTGACTATGCCTGTTTTGTAAGACTGCTTTCAGTGTAGCATACTTCTGGCGTTTTGGAAAGAAGATAGTTGTTATTTTCGTGATGAAAGAATTGTATCATGACGAAAATTGTGCTATACTGACGAAAGAACATGTCCTGTGAAAAAAAACAGGGAAAAAGAGAACATAATGTGGAAGGAATTGGTTTGATATGGCATACTTATTTACATATTTTATCGGAGAACAGCCGCAGGGCGAGCAAATTTATTTTTCTTTGAGCAAGGATGGTCTTCACTGGAAGGATCTTCATGATGGAAAGCCAGTAATTTGCTCAGAAGTTGGAGAGTGTGGTCTGCGTGATCCATTTTTGATTCGTAAGGCAGACGGAAGTGGTTTTGTAATTATTGCTACAGATCTTTGTATTGCAAATGGCAGAGGATGGGATGCTGCAGTTAAAACTGGAAGCAAAAATCTGGCTGTTATGGAGTCGAAGGATCTCATTCATTGGAGTAAGCCGGTATTAGTAGAAGTATCAGTGCCAGAGGCAGGATGTACATGGGCACCTGAGGCAATTTATGACAGACAGCAGGATAATTATCTTGTATTTTGGGCATCTATGGTACAGTTAGATGGTGATAAAGAGCCAAAGCAGCGTATTTATGCCGCAAGAACAAAGGATTTTCATGAATTTACTAAGGCACAGGTGTATCTTGAGAAGGATAATCATGTTATTGATTCTACGATGGTGTATGACGATGGCGTATATTACCGTTTCTCAAAGGATGAGACGACAAAGAATATTAAAACTGATACAGCACCAGATTTAAATAAAGAATCATTTACAGATCGCCCTGTCCCAAATCTGGAGGCAATTTATGGAGTAGAGGGACCAGAAATCTATTATTTAGAAGATCAGAAAAAGTGGTGTCTGATCATTGACAGGTTTGCTTCCCATAAAGGATATCTTCCACTTGTGTGCGACAGCTTGAAGACAATGGATTTTAAGCCTCTTGATGAGTCAGAATTTGATATGGGAAAGACTATGAAGCGTCACGGAAGTGTAGTTGTGATTACCGATGAGGAATATGATCGCATGGCAGAGGCTTTTGGATTGGAATAAAAAGTATTAGAAAGTATTGATAAGCAGGAAAAGAAAGTGGCAGGTAAGAGAGAAGAACGAAAGAAGGCCCGTTTTCATTGGCTGGTAACTTCGTGGCTCATAGTAGCAGCAGTAATTATAGTTGGCGTGGGCGGAATAATCCTTTTTATGAATGGGTTATATCATAAGGAAATGCGTAAGGAGAACGCACAGCTTCCGCAAATGTTAGAATCAAGCAGGGATGCGAAATGGGCATATGCATTTAATGGGGAATTGCAGACAGAAAGTGAGTCACAGTCTGAGTCACAATTAGAAAGTGACTCACAATCAGAGAGCAAATTACAAACAGAAAGTACTGAAGAACAAAGTATTGTAAGCACAGTCATTGAAAAAGAAGAAACACAGACGCAGACACAGGCAGATGTTTCTTCTAAGGCTGAGCCGGCACATAATGTTGTGATAGGTGATGTTAAGTCAGAAAAGCCAACATATGTAAGTCTTGTCGCAGTCGGAGATAATCTTATGCATTATGATGTGTCAATGAGCGGACTTCAGGCAGATGGAAGCTTTAATTACGATTACAATTTTGCTTATGTCAGAGATATTGTACAGGCAGCTGATTTGGCAGTCATCAATCAGGAGTGTGTCATTGGCGGTGATCAGTGGGGAATCAAAGATTATCCTTGCTTTAATGTCCGTACTGAGGTAGCAGCAGCAATTGCAAATGCTGGATTTGACGTTGTACTTGCGGCAACAAATCACGTCCTTGATATAGGAAAGGTCGGCAGTCTTTATATGGTTGATTTTTTTAGAACCAATTATCCGCAGCTGACGCTTCTTGGTATTCATGACAGTTGGGAGACACGGGACGAGATTCACGTAATTGAGAAAAATGGCATAAAAATTGGCATGATCAATTATACAGATATTTTAAACTGCAAGGGAGATTATAATGCAGATGGACAATATCTTGTCGATATGCTTGACTATGATCGTCTGGCAACATTAATTCAAAGGACAAAGGAAGCCTCTGATTTTGTGATTGTGTTTCCACACTGGGGTACCGAGTACAATTTGGGAACAGATGCTTCTCAGACTGAGCAGGCAGCTTTTCTGGCAGCGCAAGGAGTTGATCTTGTAATAGGAACGCATCCTCATGTTGTAGAGCCAATTGATTACATAGATCGTCCGGATGGCGGAAAAATGCTGATTTACTACTCACTTGGAAACTTTCAGTCCTTGCAGCGAAAAGAGGCAACTCTTCTTGGAGGCATGGCAAAGGTAACAATTAAGAAGGATTTTAAGGGAGCAAGAATCGTTGACTTTGATATGGAAACACTTGTGACAGATTATCGCCTTGGCGGTGTACGTGTCACCGATTATTTTGATATCATTACAACTTATCCGTGGAGTAAATATTCCAGAGCAATTGCAGAATCAGGAAATATCGGCAATGGCAATGCGAATTTTAACTTAGATTATATGTTCCAGCTTCAGGCCGAGCAGGCAGCGCAGGTACACGAGGCCAGACAAAAGGCAGGACTGGAATAAGTGCGTAAGTGCAGAAAGGGAGGATATGAAAAATGGACAGCACCAAATTCAGTAAACCGATCAGTCTAAAGCGTATTCAGCTTGATGATGGCTTTTGGAAGCCAGAGATGGAGCTAGTAAGAAAGGAAGTAATTCCTTATCAGTGGGAAACGTTAAACGACAGAGTACCAGAGGCAGCACCAAGCTACTGCATGCATAATTTTAAAGTAGCAGGACGGATGAATAAAGAAAAGAGAGAGCTTGGAAGCAGGTATCAGGAGCCAACGTATACATTTCGTGGTTTTGAGGCACTTCCAGATGATCCAAGACATCCTGATGATGATAAGTTTTATGGATTTGTGTTCCAGGACAGTGATTTTTCAAAGTGGATTGAGGCAGTTGCATATTCATTGACACAGCATCCAGATCCAGAGCTTGAAAAGATTGCAGACGGCGCAATTGATATTGTGTGTGCAGCACAGCTTGAAAATGGATATCTTGATACCTACTATATTATTAATGGTATGGATAAGATGTTCACAAACTTAAAGGATCATCATGAGCTGTACTGCTTTGGCCATTTAACAGAAGGTGCTGTCGCTTACTATCAGGCAACTGGTAAGGATAAGCTGTTAAAGGCAGCAATGCGCTTCGCTGATTTCATCGCATCATATTTTGGAACAGAAGAAGGCAAATGTAAGGGCTATCCTGGTCATGAGATTGCAGAGATGGCACTTGTCCGTCTGTATGAGGTTACGGGTGATGAAAAATACAAAAAGCTGGCTGAATATTTTGTCAACCAGAGAGGTACGCAGCCGTATTACTTTGACAGTGAGGGCAAGGTTACAGAAAAGGAAAAGAAGACAAAGATCCGCTATCAGTATTATCAGGCACATTTGCCAGTGAGAGAGCAAAAAACAGCGATGGGTTATGCTTTACGCGCCGTTTACCTATACTCTGGTATGGCAGATGTGGCAAGACTGACAGGAGATGATTCCTTGTATCAGGCATGCGAGACGCTTTGGAATAACATCACTACAAAGCAGATGTATGTGACTGGAGGAATCGGACAGACGCATCATGGTGAGGCATTTACATTTGATTACGATATGCCAAATGATACTATTTATGCTGAGACGTGTGCATCTATTGGTCTTGTTTTCTTTGCCCGCCGTATGCTTGAGATGAATCCAGATTCAAAATACGCAGATGTTATGGAGCTGGCGCTTCACAATGGCGTTTTAAGCGGTATGGCACTTGACGGAAAGAGCTTTTTCTATGTCAATCCGTTATCTGTCAATCCAAGAAGCTGTCACGATGATCCAGGCAAGCAGCATGTAAAACCTGTTCGTCAAAAGTGGTTTGGCTGTGCCTGCTGTCCGCCAAACTTAGCAAGAGTGATCAGTTCTATTGGTTCCTATGCATACACAGAAAATGAAGATACCTTGTGGGTACATTTGTATGCAGGCGGTACTGTTGAAAAAGAGGTAAACGGACAGAAGACGCAGGTTGTTATTACTTCTGGCTTCCCGTGGGACGGAGATGTGACACTCAAGGTAGAGAGTGAACAGCCAGTTACAATGACAGTAGCACTTCGCATTCCAGGCTGGTGCGGTGAAGATTTTGAACTGGAAGGTGCTGTTGGCAAGGAGTGCCGTATGGAAAACGGCTATCTGTATGTCAGTGGTGAGTGGAAAAAAGGGGATTTGTTAAAGCTTCGCTTTGCGATGAAGGTAAAGGTAATGCAGGCAGACAGCAGAGTTCGTCAGGATGAGGGCAAGGTTGCCATCATGAGAGGACCGGTTGTTTACTGCTTAGAGGAAGCTGACAATGGACAGGGATTGCCGCTTGTGCGAGTAAAGCCAGATGCCGTCTTTACTGAAGAAAAGACAGATGAGCTTGGCTTTACGATGATTATGCTGCGTGTAAACGCAAAAACAAAGAAGCCGGTAACAGTAGAAAATGGCTTATATCAAACATGGCAAAAGCCAGTATATGAAGGAAAGGAACTTCGTTTCATCCCTTACTATGCATGGGCAAACCGTGGTGAGGGTGAGATGGAAGTATGGGTAAATCAGCTATGATTAAGGTACAGGTAATTAACAAAGAAGGAACAATTATTGCAGAGGCTGTTGGAACAAAGGAAGTAAACTTACCAGTTTCACGTACATATGAAGAAGGGGATCGCGTTGTATTTTTGGCAGATGAGACTCCGGCATTTTATGTATTTCAGGCAGATGATGCATTAGGCGAGGCACTTGTCTATGTGACAGGCGAGGTTTCTTATGAGATTCCATTTGGAGAAAAGAAGGTGTGCTATTCACCGAAGATTTTCTCAGGTGAGAGTCATTTGGTCACTGCCAGAAAGGCAAGAGAGTGGGAATACGAATCATACCGCAATTTGGCAGTAAATGTGATGGATCAGCACGGAGATACTAATTGCTATCCGCACGCAACAGCAAATGTTGAGACTCGCGGTGAGTCTGTGTTTGCAGCACGCAATGCCATTGACGGTGTAACCTCAAATCATTCTCATGGCTACTGGCCATATGGTTCCTGGGGAATCAACAGAAATCCACAGGCAACAATGCGTGTTGACTTTGGAAGAGAAGTAACAACCGATCGTATCGAAATCTATACACGTGCAGATTTCCCACACGATGCATGGTGGACAAAGGCAACTGTACGTTTCTCAGATGATACTACAATGGTTTGTGATCTTGTTAAGACAGACGAAGGGCAGGAATTTACATTCCCGCCCAAGAAAGTTCGCTGGGTACAGCTTGAGGAACTGATCAAGGCAGATGATCCGTCTCCGTTCCCGGCATTGTCACAGCTAAAGGTATATGGTAAGTAATACGACGTTAATATTTTTTCTTCTTATAATCTTCTCCAAAACGGCGGATACGCTTACGGCGTCTTTGGTTTGCAGTAAGAGCAGCAGTCAAAAGAAAAACAACAAATAGAATTAATACAATCGCAGCGGCAGCAAACAGTCCGGTCATAAATTTATGATCGCTCTCGATGACTGGCGCTGCGCTTTCGTTTGGTTCATCAAGTGAAGCATTCTGTGTTTCAGATTCAATAGATTCAGAAGTATCATTTTCAAATGAACTGTCCTCAGAGAAGTTCTCCTCGATAGAGTTATCAGTGCTAGACGACTCCTCTTGTGTAGCAGCGCTTGCAGCAGCCTTGCCTGCGGCAATTCCTGCCTCTGTGTTTGGAGAAATGTCAAGAAGCATTCCGGTTACGATTGCGCTTGCATCATGCAGATTTTTCTGGACACGGCCAGGAAGCAGTTCATTTAAACGATTCAGATCATCAAATTCTGTATGCATGATCTGACCGCCGGTGGAGGCAAATGCTTCATTTGCTGTCTGATAGTGGCACGTTAAATGTGTTTCATCATTGCCGCCTGTTCCGTCATCATTGCACCAAAGACTTGCTTCCATATAAAGGTAAGGAATGCCCTCCTTTGCAAAATAGTAGCTGTCACTTCCAAGAAGTCTTGTCGGAGACTGAAACTCAGTAACTTGTTCTGGAAGTGTGTAAAGGTCAAGTCCTAGATCATCTGCAATAAGATTAGCTTCGTCATAGACCCATTCACGAGTAAGCTTTCCGTCCTCATCATATTCACCGCCATAACCATAGAGACGCCTGCGATGGAATCAATATTGATGCAGCAAAGCACATCATCAAGCAGGTTATTTGTCATCAGGTAGGTGTAGACAAAGCAGCTTGAACCGGCATATGCACCATATTCTTCTGTGTCAAAGAATACAAACTGCAAAGTACAGGGTGTGTCCATATCATAAAAACGGTGGGCAAGCTCAAGAAGAACTGACACTCCAGAGCCATTGTCATCGACACCGGCAGTTGGCATACTGTCATAGTGAGCACCGATTATGATTGTCTTGTCAGACTTACCTGGCTTAGTGACAAAATAGTTGGTTCCTGTAAAGTTAAAATGAGTAAAATCATGTGTAGAAACCTCATAGCCATAGCTTTCAAGCTGTGACTGAATCCACAAACCTGCATTAGTGACATTCTCAGAACGATTGTTTTCGTCATTAATTCGCTGTGGGAAATTCTGATAAATAGCTTCCAGATTTGCGTAAGCCTCAACACCATAGAGATCTTCTGTTTCATTTGCAGCAGATTCTGTATCTTGTGATTCACTAGATGTCATATCTGTTTGTATGTCAGCGCCAAGGGCAGAGGCTGGAGAAAGAAGAATAGCCGCTGACAGCGTGCAGACAACTATTTTTTTGAAAAATGTGCGAATGCGCATAATGTAACTCCCTTCCTAATGTGGTATAATAAGTTCGGTACCTTGATACCAGATTGCTACGTGCTTTGCACTCCCGCAA
>ENA-ORTU01004226-ORTU01004226.1-human-gut-metagenome-genome-assembly--contig:-NODE-4226-length-11125-cov-6.925474_pt1 | contig 11125 bp, 9 predicted proteins | sample MGYA00241910_ERZ509184 | MGnify/ENA primary metagenome ERZ509184 (study PRJEB26280, sample SAMEA2338847) | human gut metagenome | biome: human gut; feature: human-associated habitat; material: faeces...
ATAATAAAACCGACCCTAAAGGGTCGGCGCTTCCTTTTAAATTCGGTGAAAACAGTTTCATATCAACAGAAACGCTCAAAGTTGACTCTGCTTTTGGAGGTTTATTATATGCATTTACCGGGTCATATGCGGTTAATTTTGATGTCAAAAAGCTTATCATTAAAGATAAGACGTATTACCTTCCATTGGTATTTAACCCAAAGCAGCAGTATCTTTTAAACAGATGCAACAAAGCGTCTGAATTTCCAGACAGACAGTTCTACAAAGATGCAGCCTGCACGGAATTAAAGCAAAATACAGCTTTATATCTGTATGAAAATCATATAGACGACAGCGATGAAGTGAAGAAATACCTTAAACGGTCATCAAAACAGATAGCATACCGACTTCTTAATTCAAACATGGATGACAAGCTTGTGAAGTTTCTTCAGCTTGGATTATTATCAAAAGCTTCTTTAAATGAACTGTTGCTCAGTTCAAGGGAAAAAGATAATGCAAGCATTTCGTCTTACATTCTTGAAGAACTGGATAAATTCAGCCAAAGCACTTTCAGATTGTAATTTATTTTAACAGCCCAGGATGTATTTTCCGGGGCTGTTTTTTTTGCTTATTTTTCTTATATTTTTTTTGCTTTTATACTCTTTTTTCGGTCTACGCCATTTTCGCTTTCTGTACTCGCTCTTCTGCTTCTTCCTTTGAGCCAAACCAATCTACCCAGATATCTTTCCGGCCGGTTTCTCTGAAGCTGTTTTCCGGCTTTACCGCAGTCTGAACGGTATCAGTTATTGCGCAGGAAACGCGGCCGTCATCATCAATTGTAGTTGTGACGCCCCAAAACGTCTTCAGCCCTGCCGGCAGCAGTTCATAATCAGCCGCTTCATCTGGGGATAATTCCCTCATGTAATCAATATATCCCCACGCCTCGCATCCAACTTCTTCGCAGAATGTTTTTGTATCAAAATTCTTAACTTCATACACCCCGGCTCGTGGGCAGCAGCCAGGCATTAGCGGTCTTGCGGTGCTGTAGTATCTGTATGCTTTCTTATCTGCATTTTCTCCCATACATCATCAGCCTTTCTTTTTTCTATTTTTTTTGCCTTTTACTTTTTTGCTTTTTTCATCATACCATACCGCAAAACAAATCTCAAATTTTCAGCGAACAAAAAAAGAACCGCAGGTATTACCTGCGGCTCTCTATCAATATCCAGCGTTTAGCTTTCTTTCAGTCCAAAGATAGACTTAAATTTTGCATAATTATCACTTCGTCCTCTGTTTAAGATAGAGAAGTACACGGTTTTGAAATGGTAGTTGTATGTATCAAGGCATTTCTTGAAATACTTGGCAACAACTGCTGCATCCTGTCCAAACACACCGCAGCCAAACGCGCCGAGGATTAAAGTCTGTACCTTATTTTCTTCTGCCACATCCAGAACAAACTTGATTCGTCTAAGCAGCTCGGCATTGTTTTCATCAATCTCAACCCTTGCGTATTTTCCAGCTGCAGAAAAGTTTGGCGCCGCACATGTGATAACATCAATTTTGACCTGCTCCGGCTCTGCTCCGTAGACGCATACACTGTCATCCATAAAGATTACATCTTCGGAATATAATGCACGGTTAGTATAGAGGGCACGGTTATTATGCACCCTGTTCCACTGATAATATACCGGAAACTGTTTTAATACGTTATAAAGTGTAGATGCATGGCACAGGCATTCTTCCTGTGCGGAAGAGCCTTCCATAAACTTACCGCCCGGATTTTTATAGCTTGCAAAGTTCAGTACTGCTGTTTTTCCGTCTCTATGCTGAATGGCAGACTTTACGGAATCAAGCTTGTCTACAATGATAACCGGCTTTGCAGTTTCTGTTGTTTCGGTATCACCAGCCAGGTCAAACTCATCTTCCCTTTTTGCTGTCGCCGCAACTGCAATTCCGTCACCGCCATAAGTTTTTGTATTTTTAACGCATTCTTCAATCTCGTTTTTAAAGCCTGCCTCCATCATTTTATAATGGCTTACAGCCTTTTCTTTTAACTCATCTTTTTTATTGAAATAAACGCTCATATTTTTTTCTCCTGTTTTTAATATTTTTTTTGTTGCACATACAATATGCTGAAAAGTTATCATTCTGGCATTTCTTTTGCGGATTTTTCAGCCTGGCATCTTTTTTTGATTTTTTTGATTATCTTTTTCGTTGTTTTTATCGGGTTTCTAAATCCATGCTCGTCACGGAAAGTCCATGTCCTGTTAGCTACAGCGTCAAACCATTTTTCAATCAGCGCGTCAATAGGTGTCTCTGCAAACTCTGCCTTCTCCTCATCAGACATAATCGCATAAAAATCATCTACGCACTGTTTCTTACTAAACTTTAATTTCGCGCTTGGCTCAATTGCATTGGAATACGTGATTGTTTCAATCGGAATCTTAACCTGCTGTCCTTCAAGACTTTCAGGTTTCTGTTGACCTGTTTTGTATCCATCTGTCACAGTGATAAAGCCGTCTTCAACACTAACCAGTTTACAGTTATAGAAATCAACAAAAATATCTTTCTCGTCTTTTTTAGTCTTGATTTTGAAATCCAATGAATCACCTGGGATATACACAGACTCCAGCTTATTACATCCGGCAATTCCTTTAAGCCTGTCTTTATATTCATACAGCTTGCCGTTTTTCACCACCCTCGCACCAGCTTCAAGCTTGATGTTCTTATCCTGTTCCTGATTGAAAGCCTTGATTGACTTGTCAATAAAATCTTTGACCGTGTTTACAAAGCTCATAAAATCTTCACGTTTCAGCATATCAAACGAAACAAACGCAGCCCCGCAGGTATACGGCGCAAACCTCGGGTCGTTTCCGCTTCCGACATCAACCGTGAACCAGTCATGCTTTTCGTCCTCGTCAATCCTTACTGTTCTCATCAGCCTGTAAATATCTTCATTGACAATGCCAGCCGTATCAATGCTTTTTTTGTACCACATAATACCATCAGAATCCGGAATCTGTGTCTTCTGCCATGAGCCACCGTCAAAATCATCTTTCAACAGTTCTTCTGCCATACCATTAATACATAACAGCGCCGGGAAATCACAGGCATATGAAACAAACTCTTTTTTCCATTTCTTTTTATCATTTCTTCTATATACTGTCATTGTGTAATAATAGTACAGAATATCTTTTGTAGTTTCAGCATGTACTACCGACTCCCCGGCCTGGATTGAAGGTTCCGAGAATTCAACTTTGACATCATCATATATCCATGTAGATTTAATTTTTTTTGACATATTTTTTCCTCACTTATTTTTTTTCTTACATACAATATGCGGAATTTTTTGCAGAAAAATATATTTTTACAAAAAAAATCGGCGGGAATTTTTCCCGCCGTAAATATTAGATACGAAATGTATGTTCAGGGTTGTTGTTTTTAGCTTCATTTTTATTTATTCTATCCAGCACTTCCGCTGCCAGTATCGGCATATTGTTATCATTTGCATACTCCAATACGTAATGCAATGTGTCATCAGAAAGCATGTCAAGCCTTGTGTAATTAGTGAGAATCCTTTCTTTCTTTGTCGCTGAAGAATTCCTGTCACATACATATTTGACGATTTTCAGACTATGCTGCTGCAGGAAAGTTTTGGCCGCATCATTACTGTTGTCCATCATATACATCTTTTCAGCCATAATTTCTCTTACATCATCGTTGTTTCCAAGCATGAAGGAAGAATCAATCTGTGACTTCATTTCAGCTGAACCGTTAGCAAAGTATCCTCTGCATGCTTTATGCAAGAGCGTTTCGTCTCCGTGCATTGCAAACGCATAAGGCAGAACGGTCATTCGGTCGCCAATGGTTATTTTTACCACGGCTTCCACGCTGTTTTTAAAAACGGTATCAATAATACTGTCATCATATTTATCAGTAGTCAGCTCCTTTATGTCTCCAAAGCTATTCTGCTGCAGATGTACCCTGTCAGAAACTATTACTTTTTCGATATCACATCTTCTGAATGCGCCTTCATCAACACAGCATAAATTGTCTTTATCTGACGGCAAAAGAACTGCTGTTCCAGGAATCGGTTCTTCACCTTCAAAAGAGACGCTTTCAACGCCGCTTTCATAAAAAGCATACTTTTCAATTACCTCCATCTGATGAGGGATGACAATTGATTTAAGCTCACGGCAATTCATAAAAGAGAACCATCCAATCGCTTTTATCCCTATTCCGAAATCAATCTTTTTCACCGTACTTGATGCAAAAGCATCATTTTCAAGCTTATTCAGCGTTGACGGGAATGACACGGAATCTATATGGCAATGCTTGAACGCACTGGCTGCAATCACCTCAGTTCCTTCAGGAATAGTGACATGTCCAGTTTTACCACGCGGGCATTTTAAAAGTCTCTTTCCATCATAAGAATACACGATGCCATCTATGCTTTTGTATGTCTTACTGTCATCAAAAATATTAATATTCTCAACTCCTTCCCGGTCACACAGTTCAGCAATAGAATCAATTGTTAACCTTGAAGCCATTTCTTCTTTTGTCTGGCATACTGATTCACCAAGGTTGCCGCATATATTAATAGCTTTCGGAAGCATATTACATCTGTACAGCAGCTGTACTGTCGAGCCCCTGTGTACTGTAATCTGCTTGATTTTTTCAAATGGAAGATGATTTGCAATGGCATGCAAATCTTCGTCTTCGTCAGGGAATACCACATTATCACATTCAGTATCAACATCAAAGACCATTCCGTTGATGCATTTTACACCATTTACAAACGGCAGCCTGCCTATCGCAGAATTATTAAAGGCCTCCCTGTTGTATGTGTTGATTCCGTCAGACCCGGTGACATTCAACGTCTCGCTGCCCGAAAACGCAAAATCCAAAATAGCAGAAATACCACTCAAATCTGCAGTTTCATCAGGTTTTAAACAAAACGTATTGTAAAGACTAAAATCCCCATGAAGCCCTCCACAGAGCATACTTCCTTCCCTGTAAAAATTCTTTTCAGATGTAACTTTTCTGACATTTGGGAACATTTCGTTTGATATTGATATGACTCCCGCATACTCACTGATATGCAGTTCTTTTACGTCAGGGAATACCTTTTTTGAAAGCTTCAGAAAAAAATCGTAATAGTCTCCAAATATTACCTTTTCCACTCCCGGCTTAACGTCAATATCCATACAATCTCCATCTTCATCATCAGCAATAAAACGAACATCGTTCTGAAAATTCACATATTCTATCATATTTTTCGCTTCCTTTCTTTATCACTCCGGCAATCCGGCATTTTGTTTACACATCCAATATGCCGGATTTTGCAGGCGACAAAACCAATTTCTGCAAATTTCCGGCTTTTCTGCTGCAAAAAAAACGCAAAAAACCGCTTAAAATGCGATTTTTTCTTGACTTATTCCTCTTCATCCGTGATATAATATGTATGTGAAACCTCCCACATTTAAAAGCAGACACGTCGAGAAAGGATATTATTATGACACGAAGCGAATTTGTGGAACTTATAGAAGAAAAAACAAAGAAAGAGCTGGAAAGTCGGCAGAACCTCAAAGATACAAAAATTTCAGTTATCAGGCTGCCGCTCCAGGGAAAATCCCTATATATAATTGAAGCTGACTATGCTGACCGGACGGTCAGCGTGAATTTAAGCAAGTATTACAATTTATACAAAAGCGAAATAACAAATACCATCAGCGCACCGGACAGCGGCATATCGTTTCTGGACGTAATCGCAAACCAGATTGCTTCCGAAATACAGGAAAAGCTGACCGAGCCCGACGAGCTTACCGAAGATGACATTTCAGATATGCGAAGTGACATTTTGGGAAGTACAGTCATCGGAATTGTAAACAAAAACCATCCGATAGCAAAGCACGATTTTCTTGTATACAAAGACATATACGATATGCGTTTTATATATTACTCTGATTATACAGATTTGGGGCTTCCGGTTATAGACACGGCAAGAAGAAAAGAAGAGTTAAAACAATACAGCATACCATTCTCGGAACTGAATGCCGAAGCATTAAAAAACACGGAACAGACTCACCCGGCATGCATAACACAGTCAGAGAAACATGGGTACACAGTCTGCCATATAACATCAGGCAACGAACCATTTGGCGCTGCCGCCCTGTTTTATCCAGACACATTAAATAAAATAAGCCATATGCTTTCCGGCAGCTTCTTCCTGCTGCCATACAATACACATGAATTTTATGCGATTGGCTTTACAAAAGAAGGAAGAGAAACATTAAAAAAAGCCCTTTTTGAAATCAATCAGAAAATGTGTGAGTCACATATGCAGGATATGATTTTGTCAGAAAATATATATGTGTATGATTCGGAGGAAGGAAACCTGCAAGCGGTTTGATTTTGCGAAACACGCAGTTACGGGCAGATTCTACACCAATAGTGTCGTTAAAACGACATTATCAAAAACCTAATAATTTAAGTAAATATACACACGAAGAAAGACTGTGTGTATATTTACTTAAGTAATTGCCACAAAAAAGCAGAGCAATCAGCTCTGCTTTACTTATTTTTTACAACGCAAATTTCTGCTTTTCTGCCGGATATTTCCCAAGCATATTCAGTGCATACGCCGAGATTTCCGTATATTCTTTCTTAATCGCAACATCAAGGATATATTCGCAAGCCTCTGCCGTCATAAGCCCAAGCTTAATAAAATTCATAATCTCATCTTCTGTCCTGTTATTTGTTACAAAGTTCTGAATGATATGTCTGCTATGGCTATAGATATACTCTTTTGCAACATCATTTGATTTGTCCCGCAAATACATTTCAATCGCCATAAATTCCCTGTCTTCTTTTTTGCCGGCATACATAAACATACTTCTGACTTCATGCATAACTTTTTCAGGAACAGTTTTGCTTGAAAAATACATATGCAATACCGCATCAATATTTGAGAAGGTGATTGAGTTATCAGCATATTTTGGAATCAACGCCGAGCGCTCATTGATTATAATGTCAGTGAGACATATGGAGCACCCAGTACTTTTATCCATTTCTTTTTTGATATACAAAAAAGGAACTTTTCTGTCAAGAGACTTCATTACTGATGATAATAAATCCGTATCATACCGGCGTGCAATAACAGTATCAGTCCCGAAGAACGCATCCTCAGATATACTTTTCAGCGATTCAGGAAGCTTCACTGTCTTTATCGGGCATCCATTAAATGCATTGTTACTAACTGAAACCAAGCCTTCACTTATGCAAAGCTCGTTTACTGCACTGTTCTCAAAAGCCCTTGAACCAATAGATTTTACCTGTGGAGGTATAATGATTGATTTAAGATTATCACACGAGGCAAAACACTGTTTTTCAACATTACTGCCAATCATTTCAAGCCCTGTTCCAAAATCAACCTTTTTAAGATTCTTGCAGTAGAAAAATGCCATATCTCCAACCTTTTTTAATGTAGATGGGAAATACACCTCTTCTAAGTTTCCAAGCTTAAATGCATTCATTGCAATCTCCTCAACTCCTTCTGGAATATCTACACGTCCAGTCCTGCCTGTCGGGCAGGCTATCAGGCATTTACCGTCAAGTGAGTACACAATACCGTCAATTGTTCTGTACTGGCTTGAATTGACAATATTAATATACGATATATTTGCAAGTATCAGTGTCTTAAGTTCATACCCCTCAACAGACATTACCGTAACTTTCTTCGGCATTGCCTTTGCCGTCATACTCATATCATAAACCGTTGAAGCATGGCCGACTGTTACGTTCTTGACATGGCTCCAATCAAGGCCGCTGATAATCGTACTGATATTGATTTCATCATCTGGAATCACAATGTTATCGCATGTGTTGTCAATACCAACAAGCATACATCCAACCATCCTGACACCATTCACAAATGGCAGCCGCTCAACAGCTGAATTCTTAAAAGCCCCTTCGCTGCATATAGATACATATTCCGTATTGATGATATTGATAGATTCACAGCCATTAAAAGCATTCGCTGCAATCATATCAATCCCGTCAAGGTTAATGACCTCGCCGGCTTTTTTACAGAAGGTATTCAACAAAACAGTACCGTCATTTTCTTCAACTAACATATCGCCGCCATAAAATTCCGGGCTGTCAGATGTCACTTCTCTTACATTCGGGAACATCGAGTTCTTCATGCTGATGTAATATACATTTTCGTTAATATGTATTTTTTTTACATTCGGAAATACCTTATCCACTTCATCCCAGAACGCATCGCCATCGTCATCCAAATCAATCTCCAGCTCCTCAACATCATCATCAATGTCAATATCTTCACATACGTCGTTATCGGTATACCAAAAAGACGCGCCGCCATGCTTTACTTCTCTCATTTTTTTCATAAATTTCATAAGTTTTTTCCTTTCTTTTTTTTTATTTTATCACGTACAATATGCCGAAAATGAAGGTATAAGAAAAAGAGGACATTATTTTGTCCTCTTTTTCTGCCGGCAATCAGGCCAGAAGCTGTCTATTTCTTTTCTGTCTTTGCTCTGACTGCCTGGATGACGTCCTGTCGGTCATCCTTATCTGCAAAATTCCAAATTTCAGCATTCCGGTCAATGGCTCCGATGATACTATCAGATGGCATTCCAGAAAGCACATATTTCTTTCTGAAAAAACGCTGCATATCTTCCATCATTCTGGTGCACTGATACCACATGGATACCTCATCAAGCGATATATATCCAAGAGCATATTTTTCCTCAAGCTTTTCTTTCATTTCGGTTAATATTTCCCAAGCCTCGTCTGTCTGTCCTGTCTGTATCATCCTATTGGCCAGTTTAATGCTGTACATTCCATCTGCCACAGGCCTTTCCATGCGTTCCTGCAGCTGGCATCCTACCATCCGCTGATACCACATCCAGCCAAACATCCAATCATGTCTGTCAACTTCGTAATGCTCACCGATGGTATAGTACACAAAATCAGCATATGCAACACCCTTTTCGCGTTCAGTTACCTGCTGCAGATATTGTTCAGCTTGGCTTTCCGTGTCCGGATTTCTAAGTCCAATCAGTCCAGCTAATACATAAGCAATTGTAAATCTCTTGTTTTCTTCGCATAGCTTAACCGCCGCAGCCATCAGCTTGCTATCATCAAAAACCGCAATCTGTCGACATTCAGCACATATCTTATTAACCTGTCGGCAACAATTCAAGTATGCGTATTTCTGTTGTACACAGCCATCAAATGGTAGTTTATTGCAGACCGACAGCCAATCATCGATGGACGAGAGACCGCGGCCAACCTTTGATAACTCACCGGCTTTGCCGGATTCGTTACTAGATTTCAATGGTTGTCCGTCGATTCGAAGTTTGCTTGACGTGTATGAGGAGTCAGAAACCCCGTCCACGTCTGGTGTAGGTGAACACAAGTTCACCGAATCATCCAGCCTGTCCGGTGCCACACGCCAGCGTAACATAAAATCCAGATACGCCACATCTTCGTCAACAAAAATGTCATATGTATCTGTCAGGTCGTCTCCTACCGTCTCGAGAACTTTTGTTTTGGCTTCTTTTCCAAATTCTTTTCTTTTTTCTCTATCTGACAAGTTTGCATCTGCTGGCACGGGAAATTCAACAATACTCTGATTTGAGTATGTTTTTAATGCTGCCTTTGCATTGCTCTGGTGTGTCATCAATATGATACAATCAAAACCAAAACAATCAGGGAAGCCTGAGTTTCCTGTCTGCTGCGGTATTGCATAGTCGTAAGTATAAATGCCGCAAAGTTTGAAAAACTGGCAAATATATCTTGCCGGGATTAACTGGTCTTCATCCCGAATCATTATCACAGAATATGTCATTTTTTGTCCTCCTTTTTTATCTTACATACAATATGTCGGATTTTTGCAAAAAGACAGCGAAAAAATTCGCTGTCAAAAATTCTCGTCTGCAAACCTCTCACACATCTCCGGTGTCAGTGCGAAGCCGTAATACAAGACCCTTGGCCTTGTCGTCTCTACAATCTTATTTGACCGCGGCTTACGATGAATCAACCAGCTATGCTGTCGCCACATACCATCAGCAGAAAGTGCATATCCTGTGCAGATTGTGGTTTTGTCCTTATTCTGCTCCCATATCCTCGCTGAATTGGAATGGCATTGGCTTGCTTCTCCTCTCATCCTATCAGCATTGTATCCAAGCCAGAACTGGCCATATTCCAGAATATCCTCCAAGTCTTCTTCGTATCCCGGCAAGCAGACTGCATCTCCGGCAAAATCTAAAAGCCGAGCTTTCAGCTCAAACAGGCGTTCATCCATTTCCGGAAACATTTTCTTCGCCTCAGCGACAGTATCCTGAAACCAGAATGAATTGCTCCGGCATCGTTTTTTCCAATCGTCAGACATTGGCTTCCACGCGACAGTATTTTTTGCATGCATATTCTTACTCTCGCTGTACATCAAGCATTTATCGAAAAATGCCTTGTCGTTTATCGGAGCGATACATGATTTTCCGCCCAATACGACCCTGCTGCCACAGGCATTGCGGATGTTAATAAGTTCCTGTACTGTTTTTTCGTTTTGCATCATATAAGTTGTTTTCCTTTCTTTTTTGCGTTTATTTTTTTTGCTTCATATACAATATGCCGGAAATGCACCGGAGAAAAAATTTAAGTAATCCTCCGTAAAAGTGTAAATTTTACGGAGATTTACCTAATTTTTAGCCTTTTTTCTTTCCATCTTTTCCTGCATATTATTTTTGAAACAAAAATTTTTACAATAACAAAGAAAGGAAAAAGAAAAATGAAAAATAGTCAGAACTTAGTTTCGTATTCTCCTGTGAAAGGTGTGTACTTATACTTCGCAGACAGCATGATGACTGACATTGTTGATATTGATGTTGAATCTGGAATTCGCAGTATCGTTTTGTCCGGGCCTAACGCAGAGAGAAATAGGTTAAGCCGCAGGATTAAATTGAGAAATATTTTTAAGCAGTTTCCCGATGTTGAAGAATTAGTCATTAAGGAAGATATTGTAGATATTGATATTTCCAATTTTATGTTTCCGAGTGTGAGAAACGTCAACTACTCCGCCCCTAAAGGGAGCGGAGCTTGCTAGACTCCTCCCACAGTA
>ENA-ORTU01004237-ORTU01004237.1-human-gut-metagenome-genome-assembly--contig:-NODE-4237-length-11097-cov-2.819960_pt1 | contig 11097 bp, 13 predicted proteins | sample MGYA00241910_ERZ509184 | MGnify/ENA primary metagenome ERZ509184 (study PRJEB26280, sample SAMEA2338847) | human gut metagenome | biome: human gut; feature: human-associated habitat; material: faeces...
ATTAAGCTACGGTGCCGAATTGCAGGTGCAAATGTAGGGCGGTGCTGATTGATAGATAGTTACGGCTGTGAATTTTGTCGATGATTTTCTCTTTTTCGTGCTATTGCTCGGCGCGGTTTAAACATTGGTTTAAACATTTCGGGTAATTCGTTTATCCCAAAGTTGGGTTAATAAATTGAGTGAATTAGTTGATTGTTTGATAAATAGGAAAAGTGACAAACTATGTTGAAAGGGCAGTTTTATAGCCCCTCGTTTTTAGTCTGTCACTTGTCGTTGGCAAAGGAAAAACGCCGCATTTTTCGGCCCTCTCTCCTTAACCTTTATAGATACGACGCAATTCAACTCCAAACTAATTGCGATTATTTCGAATCTTTGGCTTTAATGCGCACGACTTTTCCGTCACGCACGACAACCAATTTACCGTTCTTTTTCTTGGTTTTCTCATTCAGACGCTTTCGGGCAGTAAAATATTATTATATTGATCATTGAATAGAAATGCTGTATCATTCAATGATAGTTTTTGTAGCTTCTCTTTGCATATCCTTGTTGGCTCCATGGAATTCGATATTGGCATTCGTTATAATAAAACTCGATACGCTGTTCTATCATTTCATATAAGAGATCGAATTGTTCAGGACTACAATATTGCATATCAAATTCTAAAGATTTTACCCATTGTTTATGTAATTTAGGAAGCATTAAACAATCATCACTCTCACCACATATTAATAAATAACGATAGTATTTATCTGCCATTCTCCGCAACCTTACATATTGATATTTTGCAGTAACCGCATCCATATATCGGTTAGAGAATCCTATGTATTTTGGATAGTTCCAGTATGTATGCAACCAACACGTATCTTGAGCAAATTCTAATGCCAATTCGGGACAAATGCGATCAATATAGGGAAATCCATCTACTGATGTTATCAACCGTTCTTTATATGGTTGAAATATTTTTTCAAGAGAATCCACAAAAGCCGCAGCATATTTATTTTCATAGCATTGATGAATGGAACTCGTATCTAAGGCTCGATGTGTATATTCTTCTTTATCAAAAAAGAGTTTTGCATTTTCTTTACATCTGACGAAAACACGAATCGAATCTAAATTTTCTGTTTCGCCATTGGAATTCCGTGTAACATCATCCGATATTACATCATTACTTGGTTGCATCCGATTTCCACACCCAACAATCAGTAGTGCAAGTATTAGTATGCAGATCTTCATCTATTATTCCTTTTTATGTGAATATTATTAGGAGGTAAAACAAGTTTCCATGAATATTCTTTGATTGCCCCTGTTCTACTTTCGGCTGTATCAGCATCGCTTTTAACATGGACTGTCAATGTTTCAGGGTCGAATGAATAGTCGATATTCATGTTGCAAGCATTTGTACAACAAACCATTATATCATACGCTTGTTTCCTGCATTCATCTACTATTTCCCCGTTTTCATTATATATAAGATATGTTGCATTATGAGGTTCAAATGTTCCATTGGGATAAAACTCTGTATGGTAAATTATTTCGCCGTAATCTATGGTCACAATCTCCATATAATAGCACCAAGAGCAGGTTTGTCCTTTGTAAAAACTCTTTATCACGTAATAATCCTGCCCTGCATGGTTAAATTGCCAAATATTTTCAATCAATGCGCCCTCTCGTATATTCTCCTGCCACTCCTTGATATGAATCTTGCCTATTGCATCCCGATATTGGTAGTAAGTCCTGTATGCGCCAGCTGTACCATCGCCTGCAATCTCATAACTGTAAAATTTATATTTCCCATCTGCGGTAGAATTGATCCTTATCACCGAATCCAATATTGGCATATCCTCCATAAATGTCAACGGATTATTAAGGTGATGGCGCAGTCGGTTATCAACCAATTCTTCCAGCCAATAATCATCCCAATATTTAGGATGATTGTACCATGTTTTAAAAAGGAAAGTCAGTTCTTTATCAATCCTTGCACTCGAATTATATTGTGTCGTGTCGAATCTGAATGCACGCAGAGAATCGACAACATTATTGTCATGGATAATAGAATCAATCTTCCTTGCATGGCTATTTCCACACCCAACAATCAGTAAGGCAAATATGGGAAGTAAGTAGGGTTTCATAATAAGGTATTTCATTCAATATCCAACTTGACAGTTTTTTGCTCAACCTTTTTATATTTGCAATATGAATCTCAAACGAATTTCTCGTCATTACCGGATGCAACATAACTGCACTAACGTATTAATTAGCTGATTATTAAAGTATGTTAATTTTGCAGCTATTCATTGATAATCCTCTCTCTTGCGAGCATTTTTGTTGCATATTTGTTAATCTATTTCTTAAGCACAATCTTAACTCGCCGTCGTCGCTTTATCGGTCTTAAAAACCTGGACTGAGATAGACCGATATGGACATATATGGACGTGTGTAGACATCGGGACAGGTACAGCCATTCAGCTTGACGCTGAAAAACGGTAGTCTAAGACAGTCCACCACCGTCCATCGTAGTCCAACCAAAAATTATCAATACCCGGGGATTTTATTCCCGGGCAAATCCGTATGCTATGATAAGTAAACCGCCACCAAATCCGGCAATGCCATCCGATCCCTCTTCTGCGCAGAACTTTTTGATCTGCAAACAGTGCGGGGCTTCTTTCACCTCTTCCAAATCCACTACGTTATTCTGCTCGAAACGCTGTAATAACAGGTATTACTATGAGCGGAACCGGCGAAATAATTCAGACACGCTGTCATGCGAATCCCGACCGCAATCCAATCCAACCATTCAGACGGCAAAGGTGGATGCGCAGGTTCCAAAGTACCCGAGTTCGCAGTCTCCGGCAGAACTGATCACTATTTCCGAGGCCTCCCGACGTCTGTGCGTTTGCCGGCAAACGGTCTATAATCTGATCCATGCAGGAAAAATTCACGAGCTACGTTTTACCAGTCGTCTGAGCTATATCCGCTGGCCGCTGTCGGCCCCGTCTCCTTCAACAGCGTCCGAACCGGAAAATATCAAACCGGGTCCCGAGGAGTTTGTGCAGCCTTGTGCCGAGGAACCCGCGATGGAATGGATCAGTACGACACAAGCGAGCCGCAGATATAAGGTGGCCCTGAATACGATCTATAACCGCGTGAGCAAGCAGAATCTGATTATCAAGAAGGTGAATGGAAAAAATAGATACTGCGTCTGCGATTTGGATCGAATCTTCCGGAAAATACCAAAGGACAAGCTCAAGGGTTTCATTACGATTGCCGACTACTCGAAAAAGTATGGCATAGCACCCAATACGATCCGCTACAACCTCAAAAATCTGGGGCTGGAACGCATCGTCGTGGGTAAGGCCGTGATGTTTCGGGAAGATGTATTCCGCAAAGCGTACAAGCCCCGTGTAAAACATTGAACTTGAAGAGGATACAATACGCAGAAATTTGGTTATTCTGCTCTGTTTCAGTATCTTGCCACTCAAATAAACAGACATGAAACGAGTAAAAGTTACCGTGCGCAGCCGTCCTATTTCAAGCGGCCGCCGTACCCTCTTTCTGGATTATTACCCGGCCGTACGAGTGCCTGAAAGTATGAAGATGATACGCCAGGAATCGCTGGGTATGTACGTCTATGATCATCCTCACAATCAGATCGAGCGTCGTCACAACGACACAACGCTCATGCAGGCAGAAGCCATCCGCTGTCTGCGGGTTCAGAACATCGTCAACGATGAGTTCGGCTTTCTTGACAGGGGGCGCCTGAATACTGATTTTCTTGCCTACTTCCGAAAAATCCTTCAAGGTCGCAACGCCGGATGGAAGAGTTTGTACAAACACTTCGAGCATTTTGCGGGTGGTGCATGCCGCGTTTCGCAGGTGAATGTGAGTCTTTGCCTCAAATTCCGGGATTATCTGCTGACGGCCAAACGCTTCGATCGGCCGGATAAAACCATCCACAACAATTCGGCCTCTTGTTATTACCGTAAGTTCCGTGGCCTGTTGGCCATTGCTTACAACGATAAGTTGCTGGACGAGGATCTGAATCCGCAACTGCAAAGGATCGACCGCAAACCTACGCGCATCGAATTCCTTACGCAGCATGAACTGAATGACCTGTCCCGCACGCCGTGCCGAATCCCGGTGCTCAAGCGGGCGTCGCTCTTCTCGTGCCTTACGGGACTACGGTTCAGCGATGTTCACAAGCTCGAATGGAAAGATATCATCCCGAACCTCGAAGGCACGGGTTTCAATTTCCGTGTCCGTACCCAGAAGACGGAAGCCGAAGCCCTCATGCCTCTGAGCGAGGACGCCCTGAAGCTGTGTGGCGAACGGGGCCGAGGGCGTATCTTCCAGGGTTTGACCAAAGGGATGACGGATTATCCGCTCAGAAAATGGATCGAAGCTGCGGGCATCACCAAGCATATCACCTTTCACTGCTTCCGTCACACGTATGCGGTTTTGCAACTGGCCGGTGGTACGGACATCTACACCCTGAGCAGGATGCTGACGCATAAACACGTGACCACGACAGAGATCTACCTGGACCTGCTTGAACAAACCAAACATCAGACGCTCGGACGTATTCAAGTCCACCTCGACTGACTCGACATGAACGAGCGATAACCTCAAAACTCACATCTCATGAACGAACAACAAGGATTGACCTTCAATGACCTGCCGGGAGCGGTATGAAGGATCGGACAGGAGCTCAGAGAACTCCGTGAGCTGGTTGCGACGTTGCAGCCGCCCAAACCCACACGACGACCTATCGGGATCGACGAAGCCTGCAAGATCCTGCACAAGGCTAAATCTACGGTTTACACGCTCTCCCGGCAGGGCTCGATCCCGAGTTGCCGTCAAGGTGGCAAGCTGTATTTCTTCGAGGAGGAGCTGCTGAAATATATCGACTCGGGGAAAGTTACGACGGCCGCGGAAATCCAGGCCGAGGCCGAACAAAGAATCTATAAAGGAACGCGCTACGGGCGCTAAATTCAGACCGGACACCTATATGTGTCCGGTCTTTTTCATTTGTGTACGTTGAAGATCACGCAGGGACGGAGCCATCCGTCCCTGATGTTTCGCCATGTAAACGGTACACAATCTTCCAATTTATTCACCTTAAACCATGAATCGGTATGAAATTACTTACCAAAGGTATCGTCGCCAGATTTAAGAAGCACCCGTTTCTATCGCAGAGCGGCGAAGGCTTGGACGCCAAAGTGCTCGTCAAATACTTCAATCCCTGCGGCTCGGGAACCTGGCTCATCACGGAGGCCGAGCAGCAGCCGGACGGAGACTGGAAACTCTACGGCTACTGCCATCACTGTGAGTGGGAATGGGGCTACCTGATGCTCTGGGAGCTTGAAAATTTGCGGCTGCCGATGGGACTTACTATCGAACGGGACCTTTATTGTACGGGTTCGACCGTCCGGGATTTTCTGGATTGAGCATTCAAAAATGGATGTAGGTCGAGAAGGTCGCAGAAAAAGTCGAAGTAAATGCCGACGGCATTGCGAAACGGGCCAAAGCCTATGGCATCAAAGAGCTGGAAGATATTCGATGATACCAACGGGGAAACGGGTCACAGGCTGCATCTATCAAAAAAATTTGTTCTACGAACAGTTGGATCAACAGATCCGTCCGGTGGGAATGTTCACCTTTGCTGTCGAACCGTAAACATTTTCAGCAAGATGGACAAGAAGGAAACCGACAAGCAGGGTGAAACCTTGTGCCTGCGCATCCTCGACCGGATTGAGGCGTTATCCGTTCAGATCGATGAACTCAAGCGCGACGAGCGCGACATCGTGCTCGACTACCTGGACGTCTGCCAGGTGCTGCATATCAGCGTGCGGCATCTGCGGCGACTGTACCATAACAAGGACTTGATCGGGTTTAAGATCGGCCGGCGCCGTTTCTACCGCAATTCGGAGGTGCAGCAGTTCATCCGCAAGATGGAACAGAAATCCCCCCAATAACATGCGTTATGGAAAAAGAATCCAAGTACATCCTCATCGAGGAAGAGGCGCTGCGCGACCTGCTGCGCACGTATTACCAGCAAAGCTATTCGGTCATGCTCCTGAGCTACGTCTGCTACCGCAACAAGGTTGACACGCTTTTTTCTATGTCCGAGGCCGGTGGAGTGCTGAACCTCTCGCCCCGGCAGTTGAACGAAGCCCGCGACCGCTGCCAGCTCCGGGCCGTGAACTGCGGACGTTTCAAGCTGTACAGCATCTACGATCTTGCGATGCTGGCTGCGAATCTGCACCGCAAGCGCGTGCTTCCCAACATGAAGAATCTGCCGAACGTGATGGCGTCAATCAAACCGCAGCAATAGGGTCCGCACCCTTTCTTTTCCTTTTCTCTTTTCGTGAGTCCCGGCCGTTCAGCGACCGGGATTTTTGATTTATGTTCATAACCGGGAGCCTGCGGGCTCCGCAACACACCATGCCATGCCAGCATACTCATTCTACCAAAAATCCCTCGTCCGCACGGTCGAGGTGAACTGCTTTCGCATTCATGCCGACAGCTATGCCGCGGCCATAGCCCGCATCCGGGATTTCAAAGATCACGACGTGGACAACCACACGCATGAGAAGGACATCGAGTGTGGAGATTTCCAATCGCTGTACGAATGCTCCTCGAAGCTCGGTCCCGACCAAAACGGCGGAGCTGCAACCATCGAAACCTATAACGAGGCCGACGAGTTGGTCGCCGACAACGCTTCCGGGGCCGATAAACCGCATGAGCCATGACCGTGCGCTTCGACAGCCCGCTCTATGCCACGGACGTGTTCGTCCCCGCGACGTTCGTGGAGGTGCTCAATGCGCTGGTCGGCGCCACCGATCCCGCACAGATGCACCGGCTGCTGCTGCGTCTGTGCGCCCGCCAGGGCTTCCGCAATCCGGACAACTATTTCGTGAATCTGATTATTGGTGATAATGTGCAAATGGAACGGGCGTTACGTGCTTCGACGGGCGGCTGCTCACGGTGGTGTTCTACACCTCGCCGCAGAATCGCTTGATCCTGACAAATTAAATCATCTTAAACTATGAAAGTCAAAGTTATCGATTACAGCACCACGGTGCTCAACAAAGTCGTACGAAAGTACATGGACCTCACGCCGATCAATGAATGGGTTTACTCTTCGCTCTCGACCGCAGACGACAGGGACACTGAATATAACGAGTTCAAAATCATTCTGCGCACGGGAGACACCTATTTCTACCATACCTCCGCATTTCGCAAGACAATCGGCGACGCGACGTTCGTTGCGAAGGCTACCGACCTGGCCCGGAATTTCCCCGAGCGTATCCGGGAGGCGATGATCAGGGGCGAATACCTCACGTTGCTCCAAATCGAGGTTTGCAAGGAGTTGAATATGGACCCGGCGCCGCTGCTGGCCTACCGCAAGCAGCGGAAACGCATGGTGGAGGAAACCCGGGAGAAGGAAGAGCTCCGTAAAGAAGAGCAGCGACGTGAAGCCGCACTCGCCGAACGGCGGCGCCTCGAACAGCAGCAAGCACGGTTTGCAGCCGGCGAGATGATCGACACGGAGGACTTCCTGGCCCTTTGCAAGAAAGAGCAAATCACTATCGTACCCCGTACGCTGGGCGTTTTCCGAAAGAGAACTATGCAGGTATCGCTGTCGAAAATAGGCTTCCGCGTAAGCAGTCGGCGTGACCCCAACTTAAAAGGTTGCTTCAAAGTCATAGAACGTTACAAAGCCAAAGTGTGCGGAGCCTCAGTCGGTTCCAAGGAGTAATGTCAATACAGGTACAAACCGTTCACAACCAACAGTATGAGACACCACCTGCATGTAGTATCTGAGCTGTTTCTGATCGGAACATAAGGAATGTTATACACTAAAACTCTCCCTGAGCCTATGAACGAAGTCCATGTCGTCAGCCACTGCGGGTGCTTGCAGCAGGCGGCCCGAGAAACCCCCTCTTCAACCGGGAGCATGAAGCTCCCGGTATTCTTTTCACGCTATTCACCATTCACTCACCATTAATCAAAACATTATGTCTAAGAAGAACAAGGCGGCTAAAGCCGCCAGGATCAACATCCTGTCCGTTGCACATGCAACCGTTACCACTACCAGCGTCGCTCCGATCGCTGCTTTGTCCGATCCTACGGAATCGGCCGAACCCCTAAAGCCCCTCGTCGTCGTGTTGCAACGCGATACGGCCGATCAGGTCGCTCCGGTCCGAGCCACCGAAGCGTCCGACCAGGTTGAATCGGTTACGACCATCGAAACGAACACGCAGCACACTCCGGGTACGGAACCCGCCGAAGCGCCCGATCCGGTCGAAGCTGTTACGGCCGCCGAAACCAATACGGAGGACACTCTGGGTACGGAACCCGCCGATACGGCCGATCCGGTCGAAGCGGTTGCAGCAGCCGAAACCATCGCAGAGGAGTCACCGAACCTGTCATCCACGGCTCCGGCCGATTCGGTTTCGGATGCCGAAGCCAGCCCCGGGACCCTTGTCGCGCCGGCCTCCGGCAACGATTTCAGTCCGCTGGGGGATGACGAGGCCCGCAGCGTCGGAGGTGTGGAAACGGACGCGCAGACGATGCCGGCCCCGTCCGAGCCGGTCATCATGGACCTCGACCTGAACCTGATCGATCCCAATCCGTTCAACCGCAAAGACTCTGTGGAGTACAACCTACAGGAGCTTGCCGACAGCATCGCACAGCACGGTCTGCAAAGCGAGATCAAGGTGCGGCCCATGAATGGCGGCCGTTACGAGATCGTCTTCGGTGAACGCCGCTACCGGGCATCTCTGCTGGCGGGTCTGAAGACCATCCGTGCAAAGGTCGAGGAGATGACCGACGAGCAGGCCGAGAATGCCGCCATCATCGAGAATATCCAGCGCGAGAACTGCACGCCCTTCGAGGAGGGAGAGATTTTCTGCCGCAAGATGGAGAAGAACGGCATGAGCGTCGCGGGTCTGTGTCTGCTCTTCGGTAAGAGCGAGGCGTATATACGCACGCGCATCAACCTCACGCGGCTGATCCCGGAGGTTGCTCAGATGCTGCGCTCGCAGATGATCTCGCTCGAAATCGCCCGGGAGTTCTCGAACTACAACAAGAAAATCCAGAAGGAGGTCTATTCGGAGCATTTCAAAGATGCAGGAAGCTACAACAGTTGGGTGGGACTGCCGGCCAAAGAGTTCGCCAAGCGCCTTCTGAAGCGGTATCTGACCAGTCTCGACAACTACTACTTCGACAAGACGGACTGCATGGCGTGCGGGCACAACACCCTCAATCAGGTTCTTTTCTCCCTGTGCGGGGACTGCGCGAGCTGTCAGAGACCCTCCTGCCTGCAAAAGAAGAACGAGGCGTACCTTATCGAGCGGTGTGTGGACCTGGTGACGAAGGACCCGCGGCTGCACCTGGCCACCAACAAGGACAGCAATGCCAACGTGGTCAAACGCCTCACGGAACAGGGACACGAAGTCGAGGAGCTGGATGGGCCTTACTGGAATTTCAACCGTGGGCCCAAGATGCCCACCCCGCCGCAGGCCGGGGAGTTCACGGATGCCGACGACCTGGCTATCGCGCAGGAAGAGCACGAAGCTGCGATGCAGAAGTACAAAGAAGCCTGCACCCATATCGAGTCCGAAGTTTCGGAAGGCCGTATGCGCAAGTACGCCATCATCGGCGCCAACGACATCGACATCCGCTACGAGTCGGTGCGTGCGCAGGCCGACAGCGAGAGCGACGTCATGCAAGAGCCCGAGGATCCTGCCAAAGATCTCCGAAAAAAGGATCTCCGGAATCAAGAGATTTGCTACGAGCATATCACCCGCGATCTGAAAGAAGTGCTCCGCAGCATATCGAAGGAGCAATTCCCGACCACGAACCTGCGGCCGCGCGAGCGGCAGCTCTTCTATTACGTGGTGATGGACCGGCTGCGTGGCGTCCACGAAGAACTGCTCGGGCTGAGTGGGTATGCCGACGCTGCTGAGCGGCTGCGGATCGCCCAGACGCTCACCGCGGAGCAGAAGACGATGCTCATGCGTATGGCGATCATGCGCTACCTGGACGAGGTGAACGAGTTCCGCTGCGATCCGGAATCTACGGATGTGAAGCTGCTGACCGAGTTCGCCATGATGCACTTCCCCGAGAAGACGAAGCCGGTGGTCGAGCGGCATCAGGGCATTTACACCAAACGTCATTACAACCTGGGGGTGCGCATCAGCAACATCGAGCAGCAGGCCGAGGTTGTGCGCGTGCAGTCCCTGTTCGAGGGCGGAGCTCTGTGCAGGACGCCCGAGGGCGAGGTCATCAACATCTATTCGGGTGAGGTGATCGATGAAGTTATGGTGGAGATGGCGCTTTCGGAGATGGATATTCCCGATCTGCCCGTCGAGGAGCCCCTGACGTGCGATGATCCCGAGCCGTTCATCCCCGTTGTTCCGGACATCGAGGAGCAGGAGCAGGACGAGCCGTTGAATCCTCTGGAGCTCATCCCGCAGGATGGGGAGTTCCTGCCGGAGCCGGTGCCGACACCCGGCGCATCAAAGAAGAAAGCCCAAGCGAAGGCGAAGAAGACGGCCGGAGGCAAGCGCCTCACGCTGACTCCCAAGCCGGGGAAACTCGCGGCATAACAGCCCGAGGTTTAACGAAGGGGACGGCATTGACCGTCCCCTTTATCATTTGATTTTAAATATGGAAAAACAAATCTGCAACATCCATGCGCTGTGCTTCGCTCAGCGCGTCGGAGGCACGCTGGAAAGCGACCACGGACTGCATCTTGTAACCTACCACTGCGGGGCGATACCCTCCGTGGCGTATTGGCTCGGCACAAGCCGCGAACCGGTGCGGGACGTGCATTTTCTCACGTCCCTCATGCGCGACCTCTACATCGAGCGGCTTCTGTCGGAGCACCGGCGTCCCGTGCTCCTGCGCACCGCACAGCGTCTGAAGCGTCGTTTGTGCCTGGCCGCCCTCTCCATCCTTTCGTAACCGCATTCAACCGACACCGCCATGAGAATGATTCAGAGAAAGACAAACAGTAGACAAACAAACTGGCACCGTCGTCAAATGCGGCAAGTGCGGCTCCGTGAAGTGGAGATTCGCGCGTGGGTCAGC
>ENA-ORTU01004249-ORTU01004249.1-human-gut-metagenome-genome-assembly--contig:-NODE-4249-length-11089-cov-2.962389_pt1 | contig 11089 bp, 8 predicted proteins | sample MGYA00241910_ERZ509184 | MGnify/ENA primary metagenome ERZ509184 (study PRJEB26280, sample SAMEA2338847) | human gut metagenome | biome: human gut; feature: human-associated habitat; material: faeces...
TAAAAATATCTTTAAATATATAACCAAAGGTGCAAATTGCACCTTTTTACGACAAGAAAATGATTTTGTAACCAAAATCATATGCAAATAAGCGACTCCCTATCTGCATACCCACCTGCCTTTCTAGCGGCGTGGTTCCACCGGCACCTTCACATCTCCTTCTTTTGCTCCTCTCTGAAGCGTAAGGCATTGGCGAAATGTTCCAGTGTCAGCTTATTATTTTTTTCTGGCAGGATTCCATCCCTTTGCCATGCTTCCATCTTCCAGTGAATCGCATGACTGCCGGGTCCTGCTTCTTTTCTATCTGAACAGGCATAAATAGGGGGTTCTCTGACATTCCTCCAATGTCGCTTTCCCCAGATCCCTGATCACTTCTTTCCATTCCCTGTATTCATGATATTCATTCGGTATCCTTTCCCGGTACCCTTCTCCCCTCCTTGCAATCACATACGCTGCACTGTGGTGGATGCTTAGCCCTAGCCGCTTCGCATATTTCAGCTTCCCGATCTGCGATGTATGCCTTGGATCCACCTTCCTTAAATATACTCCTTTTTCCATGCATTTCCTTTCAATCTTCTCCTCCAGCCTCTTATATGCAAATGTTCCCAGCATCCGGTTATAGTTCCTGTCCCTGTACAGGCTCTCTTCTTTCTTCCTCTCGAATTCTAAATCTTCCATGATCAGATTCTTTTTCTTGCCCGCACATTCCTCTACGATCCGTTTCACTGCCACATACCTTTCATATTCCCTCTGGTTCCTTGTTCCTCTTTCTTTCAATGGAATCCTCCATGCCTTTACCAGATTCCCTTTTCTGTCGGTTTCTGCCAGCGCTATATGATCCCTGTTGATATCCATTCCGATACTTCCTCTGCCGGATGGTAATACCGGCTCGCCAGGATATTCAGCAATTGCTTTGATGATAAAATATTCTCCATGATCATACAGCTCATACGCAATGGCCTTCCCGGGAGTATTGTGCTTCATTCTTACTGCTCTTTCTATATGCTCCCTGTGCTGATGAAAAACAACCGGCATCCTTATTTCCTGTCTGATTCCCCGGTAGACAAGAATCCCTTCATCGATATGATATTTGAAAAGATTATTGCCGTACTTTCCCTGCCTTCTTCCGCAGATCAGCATCCTTTTTCTGCGGTTATAGCGGTAGGTATCCATATCATGCTTCAGATTCTTCCTTCCTCCGAAGCATACGCTTTTCGGCTTTTCCATGAATCTTTCCTTTTTCTGCTTTTCTCCTGTTAACCGATACTTTAATAGTTTGATCTGATTCTTCAGATTCTTTATTTTAGGATCGATCACAGTTGCTTCATACAGATAGTCCTTTTCTGTAGTTCCATGCAGTTTCGTTTTCCGGATCATCTTTTCCTTTTCACAGATGACCTTTTCCAGTTCCGTTTCCTTTTCTCTGATCTTCATTCTGATCCTATTCATTCTTTTATCTGTTTTCCGGATCAGTTTTTTATTCAAGGCAGCATTAGCCTTTAGCAGGGCCTTGGCTTCATGGACAGCAGACAGAGGGATATAGTCATTAAGATGAAACTGCTTTTTAAGAAGCTGGTGAAGCTCGCTGTCCTTAAATGCGGCTCCCTTATAGGCACGATCGTAAAGACATTTATAGGCCTTATGAAGGACACGGTTGTAGACATCAAGATCATGAAGAACGGTGTTCTTCAGATCAGGGAATTCGCGGTAATAGAAACGGTTGGAAAGAGAAAAGACTTTCATGATGCCTCCTTGACAGAAATGAGATGTTTTGTACATATATTATATCATATTAATAACTATAATGATACTATAATTTCAAATTAATGATATATATTATCATAACATAAATCACACTTAACTTTTTTTATTTTCTTTCATCATCTTTCTATCAATCAAAAAATGAAATTTCCTAATATATAAAAAAAGAGAGGTCTCTCAACCTCTCTCACAAATCATCTCTTTATCTGAAGCAAACACATAAGGACTACGCCCAGAATCAGACCACCGAGAAAACAGACAATATATCCAAGAACCACCTTCCGATTTCCCCTTTCACAGCTTGTCTTCCTGATGTCATTATATGAAGCTTCCTGCGAAAATATTCCTTCTAATCTTCGAGTGTTCCCCTTGCCCAACGAATCAGCCATAGAATACTCCAAGTCAGCAACACTCCCATGATCACACCGACAATATTGATTCCTGCTTCATCCCACTGACAGTGTCTTCCTACGATCAGAACCTTGTGTGCCTCATCCGCAATTGCCAGGATCGTACAAAGTCCGAATACCGCACACGCCGCTTTCCAGGCTTTCATCACATTCTTCATTGCCAAAACCAATAATCCTGATTCTATGAAATAAACGATAAAGTGTGCCCATTTTCTCAGATACATGTGCACACCGTCCACACTGTCCTGTGGAAAAAAGTGCTGTTGGATCCATTCTGCCATCGGCAGACTGGTTGCCGCTGTCTGTGGTCCATTCTGGCTTGACAAAACCAGAAGAAGGATCAGCCAAATGATTGCCGGCAAAAATGAGATCATCGTCAATTTCCTGTTCTTCGCTCTATTCGTTTTCTTATTGCTCTTCAAAAATCTACTCCTAACTGATATACTGCTTTTCTTTTTTGCTCATTATACCATGTAGAAATACTTTGTCAAATTTTAGTTTCTTACCTTACTTATACGTTAAACAAGTAATTCGCAATCCCATACATCTACGCCACTGTCCTGGAACACGCCATGCAGACGTTCATGCAGCTGCTCCTTTGTCACATCTTTCTTTAGAATCACCTGAATAAATCCGCCTCCACCGGCTCCTGATATAAACTTCCCATCGATCAGGTCTTCACATACAAGAAGGATCTGATCGATACAGGTATTGGTTGTACCGGCATCCAACATACAGGATAATTTCCAATGTTGGTTTAAAAGCTCAGCAAATTCGTCAATATCTCCCTGCTCCAGTGCAAAACGCATTAACACGGCGATTGCCTTCATCTCCTTTAATGCCTTCAATGATTCTGGTCTGCTTCCGATATAGCCACCAACTACATCACGCAGCAGATTTCTTGCAAGACGTCTCTGACCAGTATAGACCAATGCAAAACGTTCTTTCAGTTCTTTCTTTCCCTCTTCCGGCATCTCTATCTTCTCTACAACAAGATTCTGGGCAATCCCCGGTTTTGTTGAGATCAGTTTAATTCCTTCTGTCAGTCCGCCAACCTGATCCTGCCAGCCGCCTCCGGTACTCATGATCTGCTCCATACCAAGGACAACATCATAGATCTCTGCATCTGTACGCTCCTGACCAAGGAATTCAAAGATTCCCTTTACGCACGCTCCTGATAAGATACTGCTTGTTCCAAGTCCTGATCCTTTCGGTACTCCGTAAACCTGGGTAGAAAGATAGATTCCTCCTCCCATCCGCTTTAAGATCTCCTGAAGATCTGCTTCTTCCTTGACCGGGATAATTCCACAGGCGATCAAAGCTGCTTTATGCAGTGCAAATGAATCATATGGATTATGACAATCCTGGATCTCAGCTGCACTGTCTACAGTTGTATAGACTCCGATATCCTTACTTTCAAATTCCACATGAAGCTCATCTAATCTCTTCACCGTGATCTGTACCGGATAGATTCCTCTTAATTTCATTGCAGCATTAAGAACTACTCCACCCTTTTCATTACAATGTGGTGGTGTATCCGTCCAGCCTCCGCCCCAGTTCACGCGGACCGGAAGGGCGATATCAACCTGATCTTTTACAATTCTATATCCTGCACTATCTGGAAGCTTCTTCTCTGCTTCTTCATAAATTGCCTCCTGGATTGTTCCAAAACAGTCATTTTCGAGTGCATCATAATGCAGATCATCATAAATCGTTCTTGTCTTTTTCATATAACAGGAAACTGCATGATAGATTCGGATCTTCAATGAGAAATCTGCTTCTTCCGCATCTTCCATCAGTAACTTAAAGATTTCTTTCGATATTCCACGCTTTCCAAATATCTTGAGTGCATCCGCATAATACATTCCCTGCTCCAGTTTTCTGATGAAACACCTTGCAAGAATACGGTTTTCAAGAAACCTCTCCTGATCACAGGATGCCTCAATATCTGCTGCATTAAAACTGGAATAGAGGCTCATGCGTTCAGTCTCGCGCCATCTGGAAATCTCTTCTTCTGTTGCAGTACCATGTGCCATCTTGTAAATGATTTCAGCCATATCAAGTGCATCTTCCCAGTCATCACACACCGGATAAAGATCTGCAAACCACAGATAGGTCTCTTCTCCTTTCCAGAGTTCTTCTTTCGTCACTTTATTCTGAGCCATAAACTGATTCAATGTCGTGCCGAGAAATGAAACCTCTCCCGGATATTTTCCTTTCGGATTATCTGGTACACCATAAATCCTGATTACTTTTTTCCCACCTGTCAGTTCAATTCCGTGCATAACAATCTGTTCCGGAATCTTCCGGTCCATAATGCGCACATGGGAAAGAACGGTTCCGTCGCCGACCTCAGAATTACCAAGAATATAACAATTCTCCAGATATGCTTCTTTTCCTATCTTCGCACGGCTTCCTACATAAGCATTATGCGCTGCAAATCCTTCTTTTTGCACCGCTGAATTCACCTGCATCTTCCAATCCAGGAACTCGTAATCCTGCACATCTTTTGTTACAAGACTTCTCAATTCCCTTGTTGTTCCGAAATGAATAAATTCCGCCGGTGACAGACACAACAGCTTCATTGAGAAATGATGGATCGCATTCCAGATCTGTGTCCTGCATTCATGCAGTGCCTCATTGAGCTGTCCTTCTGCTGCCTCTTTATAGAAATCTTCTAATGTAGAATCATTTGCAAGCGGATATAAAAAATCCCCATAAAAGCTGATTCTTGCTTCTTCATTACAAAACTGCCTGAATTTCTTCTCGTCTACCTTGCCCCCTGTTGAAATCAGACGGAACAGTGCCTGCAACAGTGCGCTGCCAAACAATACCGCACCTGTATCAAGATCTACATTTCCTGCTTTATTGACAGCTCCCATCTCTCGCAGACGCTCTTCTGTCTGTTTATGAAGAAAACACTTTACATAATCATGTCCGTCGTTCAGAAATACGCCATGATTCTTTCCTGTAGCTACCGGCTCTTTAATGGAAATTGCTGCTGCTCCGTCAAACTGCGCATCAATCTGAAGTGGATTAAACAAAAGCAATACATCACCTGACAAAACAAGCATTCCCTCCTGGATCCTGGATGGAACTCCTGACATTCCTACAATAAACTCATCAAATAAAGTGGAACTTCTTCCATCCGGCAATTCTCTTGGAACCGGTGAGAAAAGCTTGCCGATTGCAGAATACTGCGGCACTCTTTTGCTGTCACCACCTGAATGAATCACAAGAATTCTACGATTCTTAAAAGGATTCTCTCTCTCAGGCTCCTGTTCTGCAATATAACGCATCACCTGAAAGGTAGCGCCTCCGGATCCCACACGTTTTCCCTCCGGATCTGGAAGAACCGCATACGTTGTCTCTTCCGGAAGAAGACCTTTTTCCAGACGGTTCTCGATCTGATTCCGATAAGCCGTTGCCTGTGCTTCATTTGATGCTGTCAATATAATATAATCCCATTTGATAAAGCTTTTTTTCTTTAAACTTCTTTCATAATCTTCCCAGGAATCCAGATAGGACTGACGCAGGAAGAGATTGTTCATCTTCTCGTATTTCATTTTCTTACCCCTTATCTAACCTTTTCTTTTTCTTATCTTAGTCAAACGTTCAAATAACATCCAATGCTAGGATAACACACATTTTATAAAATTGAAAGTAATTGCAACCCGAGTAGACGTTTTTCTATATCAGAACAGTAACCAGAACACGACTTTTTCATATACAAAAAAGAGCTGTGAAAAACGAAATTATTCTCTATTTTTCACAACTCTTTTCAAAAATCAGTTTAAAATGCTCTTATTGCTGTGTAAAATCATTATTCGCTGTTGGTGCTACCGCACTTTCCTGAGCACTGATAGACTGAACTGTCTCAGAAGGTGTATACGTTTCTGTCGGATACAAAAATGTATGCATCTGTGTACTCATGTCATTCAATGTAACCGGAACTTCATAGAACACACCATCAATCTTACCGGAATAGAATACCTTTGGAAATGCATCCATTGCTTCCACCTTGTATTCTGTGATTTTACTTAAAAGACGAAGTACTTCGCTCTCTAAATAGTTTGTATTAATTTTATCAAGCATGCTCTTGGCAATATCGATCTTTTTCGCTTTGTCAAGCTCCTGTGCTTTTGAGAAAATCTTAAAGAGAACTGTTCTCTGTCTTTCACTTCTCTTATAATCTCCTCCTTCTGTATAACGGATACGGCTAAATGCAACCGCCTGTGTTCCGTCTAATGTATAAGTACCTGCTTCTGTAATGTGTGCAGAAGATGTTCCCCTGATTCCATTAAGCTCATCAATATAACCATTGATATACTTTGTTTCTTCTTCTGTAATATCCTGCTCGATTCCATCCATATCATCAACCAGTTCTGCTACATTCATGAAGTTAACTGTAATATATTTCTGAATATCCAGATCAAAGTTTGTATTTAATGTATCCATTGCAAGCTCCGGTCCTCCGAAAGAGTGTGCATGTGTGATCTTATCCAGACCATGACCTTCAATCTGTACATAACAATCTCTATAGACAGAAGCAATATACACTTTTTTATTTGTATTATCTACATTTACCACCATCAGGGAGTCTGATCTTGTTCCCTTACCAAGATTATTTTCCCTGGAGTCAACTCCAAAAATAGCAAATGTCTCCTGATTCACTTCCGGCTCTTCTTCTACTTCTTCCGGCTCTTCTTCCTCTTGCACTACCTGCTTTGTCTCTTTCTTTGGCTCTTCCTTTTCTTTCTTCTTTCCGCAACCGGAAAAAGAAGCAACTGCAAGTGCAACAATCAAAAGAACTGCAAGCATTCTTCTCTTTTTCACCTGAATTTTCCTCCTTCTCTCTGTCTTATCTCCATATTTGCACAAAATGGCTATGTTTCTTTAACAAACACAGCCATTTTAGCACACTTTAATTTAGAAAGCTATAGAAAATCCTCAGTTCTCGCCCGAAAACGGTTCTTTCTGACATTTTTCACCGATTTTCTCACCCATCTTTACCAATGTCTCTGCACCGGTTGCACTGTTTCTCACCAGATCTTCATCCGTCTGCACTTTTCCCGGTTCTGTCAAAAGAACGACTGTAGACCCGCCAAACTCGAACATTCCTTTTTCTTCTCCCCGGTGTACAACAGATACTTTCTTCTTATGATTCTTAATCCGTCCAACCATAAGAGCACCGACTTCCATCTGCAAAACGGTTCCCAGTTCTTCTGTCTGTACAAGACAATATTCCCTTGTATTCATCTTGTAAATCGGAGCATAGTCATTTGCCACCGGATTTACTGTATGGAATACTCCTCTGATCTTTCGCTGTGCAGATTTCACACCATCTGCCACATAACAATATCTGTGGTAGTCATCTACCGTGAGACGGATTATATAAGCTGTTCCACCTTCATAGCGTTTCGCAAGCTTTTCATCCTTCAGAAGACTACGGACTGTATACTGTGTCTGTTTGATAAGAAAAAGTCCATCCCTTTGAATCGGACAAACTGTCACTTTCCCGTCACAAGGACTGATCAGTACTTCTTTTCTTCCGTCAATCGGACGTTCCTCCGCTAAAATCTTACGCGTAAAAAAGTCATTATAAGAAGAATAATGTTTCTTTTCATAGATTGACAGATCAATCTGATTCTTTCTGACAAACGATGGAATCAACAGCCTGGATACTCTGCTGTCCAGCACTTTTCCACCAAGTCGGGATACCCTGGAACCAAGCAATGGTTTCAGCATCATTCTTGTCAATGTATGTCCATAGATATATTCCAGGAATCTGTCCTGTCCTGTTGTTTTCTCCGTCCTGTTTCCGTTTCTGTCTGCATAAATCATAATCTCTCCTCTTACATGAATCTTCGTCTCAATGTCCAGACTACTGCAACCGCTACTACTCCGACTAATGCAGAAAGTGTCTTATTCCCCGGCTTTTTTAATTTGAAATCCATAACAAACAGAAGTCCTACAAGAAGAACCATCGCATGCAGTACAATTCTGAAATCACAGTGCAGAAATGGGCGAAGCACAACAAGAATCGGTAATGCGATCGACATGGATGTGATTGGCAATCCCTGATAACACTTTCTGTTCTCTGTTGTCTCATCCTGCCTGGACTCTTCTGTTACATTAAACCATGCCAGACGGATCAATCCTGCCAATACATAAAACATAAGAATAAGAACACCGACAATCCCATTCATTCCCATACAATAACAGATGATCGCCGGTCCAACTCCAAAACAGACAATGTCACACAGGGAATCAATCTGGATTCCAAAACGTTTCTCTATTTCTGTTCTATCCTTCTTTGTTCTTGCAATCTTCCCATCAAACATATCACACAGACCGGACAGTGCAAGACACAATACTGCAAGATCCAGATGTCCATTCAATGACAGCATCATCCCACCAATCGAAATCCACAGACTGATATATGTAAGTATAACTGTGTAATCATAAACACCTAACATTTTATTTCCCCCTTGTTTTTATTCTTTTCAGAATAACTCTCCAGTTATTTATGCTTTCTTCCTTAAGTTTCTTCCTATTGTAAAATTCGCCACGATCGTAAAAATTGCACTGATCAGTAATTCTGTATAATATCCAAGTCCTCTGCTTAAGATCATTCCCGGAATCAAAAGTGTGCTTCCAAAAACTGGTTCAAAAATCATCGAAAACAGTTTTTCACTGATGCCCATACCACCTGGCAGTGGCAGCATATCCACAGAAACTGAAATCACAGACTGCAGAAGAATGATCACGAATGCATTCGTTCCGGACAGTCCAAATGCCTTATATACAAACCAGGTTGCTGTAAACAGTGCGAACCTCTGAAATAATGTGATTGCAAATACATTGACCAGTACCATTATATGATCTTTCAGATAAACCGCTGTTGTATGATACTGATCCATTGATGCATTCAGTTTCTCAATTCTTGTACTCTTATGTCGCATCAGATGCATTTTTTCCAGCAGTTCCATTCCTTTCACAAGAATAGAACGTGCAAGCACCGGATGAAATACAAGGAGCAGCATAGAAGCCACACAAAACACATTTAAACCTGTTCCAAGATAAAAAATATGACGGATATCATACATATGTGTTCTGATGAATCCCCTGCCGAAGATCATAAGTCCAAGGCCGATCACAACGAGAACCATCTTATATGTAATCGTGACAATCATCAGCACAAGTGTTGATACCGGGATTGGAATTTTCTCTTTCTTCATATAATAAATCTGCGCCGGCTGTCCTCCTGTTGCGGATGGCGTGATACAGCTGAAAAAGAATCCCACAGAGGAAAACAGGAAACATTTCCATTTCTTTAGATGAATACCAAGCGTATGCATCATATAAAATATAATAATTGACTCTCCCCATATAAAGATAATCACACAGACAACACCCGGAAACAACCAGTATAAATTCACTGTTTTCAGGATTTCTGCAATCTCGCTTAAATCCTCTCCATGGAACACTCCATAGAGTGTTGCCACAAAGACAAGAAAGAGAAAAAGTACATTAAATATCATTTTCTTTTTATTTTCCATTTTCTCCTCCTGCTTTTCGAACCAGATTTCTGTAAATTTTCCATCCGTTTGTCCGGCAGCTTACAAACCAGGTAAGCTCCGCTACCACAACTCCACCGATCACATCCACAATTACATGCTGTTTTGTTACAAGCGTAGAAACAAAGACCAACACCGCGATCATTACAGATACGATCTTATACCACACCGGTATTTTTTTATCTCTCCTGATTCCAATACAACAGAACCAGCTTGCCATACAATGGATTGATGGAAATAAATTCACCGGTTTATCAATCTGATATAAAAAACGCATGCCCTGAACAAAAATTCCATTTCCGACAAGTTCTGGTCTTACATTTGTTGTCGGATAAAATACAAAAAACAGAAAACAAATGATTCTTGCATACAAATCAGCCGTAAAAAATCTATATTTTATCTCTTTCTCCCGCAATGATATAAGCAGATAATTAATCACCCAGAAAATGTAACATCCAAAATAAACAAGAAGAAAGGCTGGGATTAACGGGATCTTTGCGTCTAATGCAAGTGACAGGTTATGGTACTCACCTGTATCTGCCAATCTAGGTGATCCCCAGTAGACAGCTGAATTCACCAGAAAAGTAATTACCGGTGGGAGTAAGATTTCTATTATTCTCTTTCTGTCCAAATTCCCTGTCCTTTGTCTCACTTCTTGTTTTCTCCATTCTTTTCCCATTTTATGATGTAACCGGATTGCTTCATTGCTATGCACTTCCCACAATCCTTGAACATTATTTTATCCCACTTTTTCATAATAACAATAGGCTTTGGCATTTATTAAAGAAAAAAGTGCCATTCTTTAAGGAACAGCACTTTTTTCTTTAGAATATCTTTAGAATTTACCACAAATGCATTTCAGGGCTTACATCTCGTCTTCCCTGTATCCAAAATTTTTCATCATATAATCGCTGTCTCTCCAGTTCTTCTGAACCTTCACCCACAGCTTCAAATTTACTTTGCAATCCAGCAGACGCTCGATCTCAAATCTTGCAGTACTTCCGATTTTTTTCAGCATACTTCCCTGTTTTCCGATGATGATCCCTTTATGGGAATCTCTCTCGCAGATGATTGTAGCATCAATATGACACACTTTGTGGTTCATCTTCATCTGATCGATTGCTACTGCGATTCCATGAGGGATCTCCTCATTCAAGCTGTGCAATGCTTTCTCGCGGATAATCTCTGCCACGATCTGGCGCTCCGGCTGGTCTGTGATTGTATCTTCATCATAGAACTGTGGACCGTAGGGGAGATATTTCATCACCATCTTGAGCAGTTCCTCGGTATTATTCCCGTTCCTCGCAGACACTGGAACAATCTCGGCAAAATCGTAGA
>ENA-ORTU01004250-ORTU01004250.1-human-gut-metagenome-genome-assembly--contig:-NODE-4250-length-11087-cov-2.625453_pt1 | contig 11087 bp, 11 predicted proteins | sample MGYA00241910_ERZ509184 | MGnify/ENA primary metagenome ERZ509184 (study PRJEB26280, sample SAMEA2338847) | human gut metagenome | biome: human gut; feature: human-associated habitat; material: faeces...
TACTGTCAACACTGACTGTAAAAATAGCCGTCTCAAGACCCAGTCTTGCACAGGCAAGTGCTGCTTCGCAGCCTGCATGACCTGCTCCTACTACACGTCGGGGTGCAGCGCCAGCTTTACACCTGCCCGTTCCGCGACGGGGACTATGGCTTTCTGAAGATATTCAAAGTTGTCCCAGAGACGGCGGTGGCTGACTATCCCGGCGTCGGTGAGCTGAGTGTGGTCGGTGCGGCTATGGTCATAATAGCTTACCAGAGCTCCGCCCCTTTCAGGATAGTCAAAGCCTGTCCGCTCCCAGTTGAAGTAGGCCATGAAATTATAGCAGAACACCTCTATGCCAAGCTTTCCCATATTTTCGATAAGAGTGCACATATTCTGTATCTCTTCGTCTCTGCCCGGCAACCCCAGCTTTATCTTCTGGTTAGGCGGCGCAGGCTCGATGACCTTGAGCAGAAAACCTCTTTTTTCAAGGCGCTCCTTCATCCCCCGCAGAGCTTCGAAGCTGCCGGCAAACTCATCCATATGTCCGTCCGGCATGCGGCCCACGGCATAACGCACTCCCAGCTGAGAGGCATATTCCCACTGTATGTCCGGCTCATACCTGAAGTAATCGGCTATCTTCACGCCGTATTTCACCAGCCTTTTAAAATCAAAAATTTGTACCGGCAAGGATATATCCCGCCAGGGTAAAATGATATTATCAGCTGCATCTAGTGTCAATGTTTTTTTTAAAGTGAAATTCACCTGTGAAATATATGAGGTTAATTTCATATGGAGAAATTGACGAAAATTTACACGAAATCTGTTGACAAATCGGAGCTTTTGGATTTAGCTGTATTAAAACAGCTTTGAGAGCGGCCTGCGCTCCGGCGGCAGGTAGCCGGACCCAAGGCCGAAACATTTTACCACAGGAGGAAGGCTATGCCAATATACACTGCAAAAATGAAGCACAGCGAGGCAACGATAATACGCCTTGCGGAAACCAGATATAACACTTTTCAGTTCGGAAAGAAATTGATACGCCTGGGTCTGGCACTGGTGCTGATAATGATAGGGCTTTATTTGGGCGGAGATAACATCACCCCATGGATCTGCCTTTTCGTGGGTTGTGTGCTCATAACCGGGCTGAACACACGGCCCAGAAGTGAGGGAAGAAAAATATTCCAACAGCTGAATGGGAAGTCTCTGGAATCCCAGTACAGTTTCTTTGAGGACGGCTTCAAGTTTTATGATGACGGGGAGCTTATCCCATACAAGAAACTGATCCGACTGGTGGAGGATAAAGAGTATTTATATCTCTATATCAGCCAGGAGTCTGCATACATGGTGGACCGCTCCACCGTGCAGCCCGGGGACAGCAATAAGCTGAAAGATTTTCTGTCCGGAAAGACCGGCATGGAGTGGACGAAGCCCTTCAATCTACTGACTTTCCGCTTTCGCTCCATACTGGGTGGGGGAAAGGACAAGGGCTTCACCGGCTACAGGCTTAAATAAGGCGCAGATAATGCACATAATGTGGAGGAAATAAAAGCTATGGAAAGATACGAAAAGCTTAGCCCGGAACTTGCAGAAAAGTTAAGGGCCATAGTGGGCAAAGAACGGTTCTTCATGGGGGAAGATATAGACCCAAACTACAGCCATGACGAGATGCCCATTTACGGCAAGAAAATGCCGGAGGCGGTGTGCGAGGTAGAGAGCACCATGGAGGTTTCGGAAATACTGAAACTGTGCAACCAGCACAGGATACCAGTGACACCCAGGGGAGCCGGTACCGGCCTTGTGGGAGGTGCCGTGCCCCTGCTGGGCGGAGTGGTCATCTCCACGGTGCGTATGAACAAGATACTGGGCTATGACATGAAGAACCTCTGCGTTCGCACCCAGGTGGGAGTGCTGCTTCAGGACCTGGCTGCTGACGCGACGGCTCACGGGCTGTTCTATCCCCCGGACCCGGGTGAAAAAACAGCCACTGTGGGCGGCAATGTGGCCACCAATGCGGGAGGCATGCGGGCAGTGAAATACGGTGTGACCCGGGACTATGTGCTGGCCATGACCGTGGTGCTGCCTACGGGAGAGATTCTGGAGCTGGGCAAGGCGGTGTGCAAGAGCAGCTCCGGCTATAGCCTTTTGCAGCTTATGTGCGGCTCCGAAGGTACCCTGGGGATAATCACGGAGCTGACGCTGAAGCTGATACCGGCACCGCCCCATGATGTCTCTCTGCTGCTGCCCTTTGAGAATCTGGCCGATGCCATTGCCTCGGTGCCTGCAATAAAGCTTGCCAAGCTGGATCCCCAGTCCATAGAGTTTATGGACGCAGATATAGTAAGGTCATCCGCCGCTTTCACCGGCAACCCCATTTTTCCCGAGAAACTCCTGGGACGGAATGTGGGAGGCTGTATTCTGGTCACTTTGGTGGGAGACAGCGAGGATGAACTGTATGACAAAATGGACAGACTCAACGACGTGGCAGAAAAGGCGGGAGCCATTGACCTGCTGGTGATAGATACTCCCAACCTGAAAAAAGCCGTGTGGTCTGCCCGCAGCTCTTTCCTTACCGCAATAGAGGCGGATACCAAACTGGTGGATGAGCTGGATGTGGTGGTGCCGGTGGATAAGATAGCCGAATTTCTGGTATACACCCGCCGGGTGGGAGAGGAACAGGGCCTCTATGTGCGAAACTTCGGCCACGCCGGAGACGGGAACCTGCATATATACTGCTGCTCCAATACCATGACCGAGGAGGAGTTTATCCCCAGGGTAAAAGTGGTCATGGACAAGTGCTACAGCAAGTGCGCCCAGTTCGGAGGCCAGGTCTCCGGGGAACACGCCATAGGCCATGCCAAGAAGGAATACCTGAGAGAGTCGGTGGGTGACACGGCCTTCAGACTGATGGCACAGATAAAACGGGTGTTCGACCCCAACATGATACTGAATCCCGGCAAGGTCTGCACATATACGGAAGAACAGAAGGGGGAGGACGAAGGTGCTTAAAATACTGGTATGCGTAAAGCAGGTGCCGGACATAGATCTGGTAAAGATGGACCCGGAGACGGGAAACCTGGTGAGAGACGGAGTCCCCTCCATGATGAACCCCCTGGACATGAACGCCCTTGAAGCGGCCCTGCGGCTGAAGGAGGATATGGGCGGGGAGATATCTGCCATCACCATGGGTCCGCCGGCGGCGGAGGCAGTGCTGAGGGAGTGCCTGGCCCTGGGTGCAGACAGGGCGGTGCTGGTGACGGGCCGGGAGTTCGGCGGAGCCGATACCCTGTCCACCAGCTATGTCATAGCCAAGGCGGCACTGCAGCTGGGGAACTACGACATGATCTTCTGCGGAAAGGAGACCCTGGACGGGGCCACGGGACAGATGGGCAGCCAGCTGGCGGAACGCTTCGGTTCCAGCCAGGTCACCTCCATGTCCCTTATAAAAAGCGTGGATATTGAAAACGGGAAGATCGTTGTGGAGCGGGAAGTCGAAAACGGGGTGGAGACCATAGAGGCTCAGATGCCCTGCCTGTTTACCGTGGAGAAGACCAATTACCCGCCCCGCCTTCCAAACTACAGGGGGAAAAAGGCGGCCAGAAAAGCGGAGATAATCACTCTCGGCCCGGGAGATATTGAGGGGCTGGACCCAAAACTCATAGGTGTACCGGGATCCGGCACCATTGTGCCCAGAATATATCCTCCCGTACTCCCGGAGGCGGGCCAGATAATAGATGAGGGCAGCGCTGCGGCTTCGGCGGCGAAGCTCTGTGCCATACTTGCCGCTGAAGGCAGAATATAAGGTGGGTGAGCCGTATGGACAAAAGAGACTACAAAAACATGTGGGTGTACATAGAGCAGGACGGAAAGCAGATAGAACCTGTAAGTCTGGAACTCTGCTGTGAGCTGCGAAAGCTCTGCGACGTGACGGGGGACAAGCTGATGGCCGTGGTGCTGGGCAGCTGCCCGGAGACAGAGCTGGACCGGGTAAAGAGCTGCGGTGTGGACGGCTTCATCCACGTGGAGGGCACAGGCTATGACTATTACAATACCGATGCCTACGCCAACGCATTTACCATGCTTTCTAAAAAGTATATGCCATCGGCCATATTTGTGGGCGGCACGATAAACGGGCGGGACTTTGCTCCCCGCTTTGCCGCACGCCTGAATACCGGCTGCACCTCCGACGCCATGGAACTGGTATATGATGAAAAGAGCGGGGACATTGAGTTCATAGAGCCGGCGGTGGGCGGAAAGATAATGGCAGTGATCACCTTGCCGGTGCTGCGCCCCCAGATAGGCACCATACGCCCGGGCACTTTCAGATATGAGCCCACAGGGGATAAAGCGAATATAGAGCATATATATGAGCGGATAGATTTCCCTGTTGAGAATATCCGCACAAAGATACTTGGTTTTACTCCCGATGAGTCGGACTCACAGCTGGATATATCCGATGCTGAGGTGATAGTGTGTGTGGGCAACGGACTGAAGGACGAGGCCAGCCTTGGCCGCTACCGGGAGCTGGCGAAGCTGCTGGGGGGAAAGATAGGCTGCACCAGGCCACTGTTTGATCGGGGAATATTGCCCTATAAATTGCAGATAGGCCAGTCCGGTGTGATGGTGAAGCCGAAACTGTTTCTGTCCTTTGGAGTTTCCGGAGCAGTGAACCATGTAGCGGGAGTGGACGCGGACCTCTTTGTTGCCGTGAACAAGCGTGCCGATGCCCAGATATTTAACTACTGCGACTACGGCATTGTGGGGGATATGGACCAGGTCTGCGACGCCATGATCGCCGAGATAAAAAGAATGAGAAGCTGATAAGCGAAAATTGAAAATTCGGGAGGCAGCCCGGCGTGACGGGCTGCCTCCCGAATTTTTGTTTCATCCAAGAAAAGGCGATTATATCAGGCTGTACAAAAGCAGCAGGGCGATCAGAAGGGCGAAGTTCACCAGAGAGAACTGGCGGAGATATTTCCCGCTGTCAGAGTGCTCCGAGTGGGAGTAGAGCTTCAGACTGATGAGACTGGCAAGACTGGCAATAGGAGTGCCCAGCCCGCCTATGTTCACTCCCAGCAGCAGTTCCCGGCCGCTGTCAGTAAAGCCTGAGAGAAGGAGAGCGGCGGGTACGTTGCTGATGACCTGGCTGGCCAGAGCACCTATGAGCAGTTCACGGCCCAGCAGCAGACGGCTGAGCAGCTGCTCCACCATTGGCACACGAGCCAGGTTACCGGCAAAGATAAAGAAGCAGACAAAGGTCAGGAGCAGCATGAAGTCCGCCTCTTTCAGCCGGCGCCGGTCAAAGATAAGCAGGGTGATAATCAGCAGCGGCAGCATCAGCTGCCAGGTGATGATCCTCAGCACCACTGTCAGGCAGAGACAAAACAGCAGCAGATACAGGATAAGGCTCTTCTTGTCCAGCCCCGGCTCCTCGCCCAGAAACACCTCCACATGGGAGCGAGAGAGGCGAAGGCTCAGCAGCAGCACCACCGTCAGGGAGATGAGCCACAGTGGCAGAGTGGCGGAGAAAAAGTCCCCCATGCTCAGATGATAGCGTGAATAGAGATACAGGTTCTGGGGATTGCCCACCGGGGTGAGTACGCTGCCCAGGTTGGCGGCTACAGTCTGCAGCACCACCACCCAGATGAGCTCCTTTTCCTGGTGGGCCATGCCCAGCACCACTACAGCAAAGGGGACAAAGGTGAGCAGCGCCACATCGTTGGTAATGAGCATGGCGCTGAAAAAGCTCAGCAGCACCAGAGTGATACCCATGGTGCGCACTGAGCCGGCCCGGGCGCATAGCCTGTGGGCCAGAACGGTGAACACTCCGGCATGGCGAAGCCCGGCCACCACTACCATCAGCCCATACAGAAGGGCAAGTGTGCGCAGGTCAAGGTAGCCCAGATACTCCCCGTCCGGCGGCACAAAAAAGCAGCTTACAAGAGCGGCCACAAAGGAAATACAGAGGGTGAGCTCCCGGCTCATGAAGTCTTTTACCTTGCTCATATCAGTTCCTCCTTGCCGTTCAGTACGGCCCGGACCAGTTTGTCTCCCTGATAGCAGAGCTTCAAAGAGAAGAAGTCTGTCCCCTCATCCAGAAGACGCAGGAAAATCTTATCTCCAACCCAGATGGGCAGAGAGGAGATGCGGCTCTTTTCCACCCATTCCAGATCCCCCTCGTCGCAGTCACTCAGAGAACCTGTGAAGGAGTCGGAGGTAAAAAGGTGCATGTACTCCGTGCCCCACTCATCGCTTACAAAGGTGACTATGCCCCGAAAGCTCCAGGAACTGAGGTTCAGGCCTGTCTCCTCCCGTACTTCCCGGAGCATACAGTCTTCCGGACTCTCACCGTCCTCAAACTTGCCGCCTATGCCTATCCACTTGTCGTGGTTCTCGTCCACGGCCTTTTTGGTACGGTGGAGCATCAGGTAGCAGCCGTCCTTCTCTATATAGCAGAGGGATGTATTTTTCATGTTCCCACCTCTGAAAATCTTAAATCCGACTAATTGTACATAGGAAGACGGTGAATGTCAAACGGAAAATTGACCGCTGCTTTGCAGTCAGTAATAGGGGCGGGATGAGGAACAGAGTCTTACAGTATCTGGTCTTTATCTGAAGGAATATATTCCATTATTTCCTCTACCTTGCAGTCCAGAATTCTGCATAGATCATTTATAGTGGTGGTATTCAGGGGCTTATTTTTTCGCAGTTTATCAATGGTCGAACTTGAAATATGATATCGGTTGATAAGAGTATATGTGGATTCGCTGGATTTTTTGAGAGTTTCCCAAAAGGGATCATAAGAAATCACAAAATCACCTACCCAAAAATAATTGTAATGGGTAGTTTTCCCTTGACTATAGTCGCTATAAAGACTATAATGCAAACAAAAAAATAATTTGCCGGGGGAAATGAAAATGAACAAGGAAAAGCAAGTTAGCAACGGGAAATTCCGCATATGGTGTTGGCTGTCATTGCTGTCGTTTATAGGAGCAGGAATCAGTTTCTATAAAGGCGTAGACAAAATGGTAAATTATTATAACAGCGAGCTTTCCTTTGTAAAATCTGTAAATGCATACGTGGGGGGCGATGCGTATAACTATATTATCAACGGTACATACTCCACTGCTTTTTTTGTGCTGACAGCTATGTTTGTGCTTGCGGGCATCGGATTTATTATGCTTCATTATTTGTATGATCTAAGGGCAGAGTTTTCAGAATACAAGGCCAAAACAGGCATTGAAAAAGTTATCTGTGAGAATGAGATCCCGGAGCTGTAAATCATGGGAAAATACATACAGGTTTTTAAGAACTATGAAGGTAGCTATTTGCCGGGCTGCCCGGTGATAATTGTGGGCAAGGCCCTGGTAAAAGAGGAATACACAGGGGATATATATGCTCAAGTAAAATTTCAAAATATAGGCAGTAAAAGCATCGTGGGAATTTCTGCGTCGGTGACGGTATTTGATGTATATGGAAAAGAACTGAACAGCGTAAAAGATATTCAATACCTGAATCTGAATGTAGAGCGCGGCAGTGAATTTGGGAGTAAGACCCTAATTCCGCTGGATACCAATGCCCGCAGCTTTGACCTAGGTCTTGATCAAGTGCGCTTTGCGGACGGTTCAGCCTTGAAGTTACAGAACAACAGTTGGGAAAAACTTCCGGAGCAGGAACTGCTTATTGACAAGTTGGGAAAAGAACTGGCAGAAGAGTATTACAGGCAAACTTCCCAGTCTTCCTGCTATGTTCCCTGCAAGAATAAAAGCATATGGCTTTGCAGCTGTGGAGCGGTCAACTTGGCGGATGAGGAAAGCTGCCGGGATTGCGGACAGAAATACTCGGAGCTTGTAACTGCGCTGGATGAGGAGAACTTAAAGAAAGCTTATGACGAGAAGGCCAGAAAGAAGAAAAAAGAAGATGATGAAAAGCACACGGCAGAGCGGAAAAAAAGAATAAAAATCGTATATGGTCTGATTGGGGCAATCCTGGCAATTATAATTACCGGGCCGATTATAGGGCTGAGTTCCACTGTTGTCGGAGGTTTGGCTGTAGTGCTGCTGCCAGCGGCGCTGTTGATTGCTATAAGCTGTTGATTGCTATAATTTATATATACATACTATCTATACTTAAGTAAAATGTTATAAAAACACATTGGAGAAATTATTGAGGGTTTATATGAAAAAAAGAAAGATCACTTTTGCGCTGATTGCGATACTGATAATTGCGACTTCTCTGTCTATGGTCGGATGCGGAGAAAGTAAAAAATATAATGAAGCTCTTGAATTTTTTAAAGCCGAAGATTATAAAAATGCCCTTACTCTTTATACCGAGCTAGGAGATTATAAAGACTCCCCACAGATGGCCTATGAATGCAAATGGAGCATACTATATTCCTATGTTTTAAAAAATGGCTCTTTCTCTGAAGATTTGGATGAACTGAAAGTTGTTGAGACTTTTATATCGGAAGAAGCGGATTATGGAGAAAAAGGCTGGGGCAGGAATGTATCTGTAGGCATAAAAGTTGGAGATGAAGACGGCATATATCTATCTTGTGTTCATAAAGTGCCAGAAGGTTTCCTTACTGAAAATGTGCCCAGCTATCTGAGTATCAGGGTAGAAAAATACGCCACCGGAACGGCTGAATTTGAATATCAGGACTATGTGGATGATGTTTATTTTTACATGCTGGAACAGGCCGGCGGAGAGCTGGACTTGGGAAGTTCTGCCGCAGAGCCGGTGATAGATGTCGCATCATATTACTCCGATACTTCTATATTCCTCAATCCCAGGGAAGTTAGCACCGACCCCAACGACCTGAAAATTGAGGGTTTCAATAAAGCCTATAAGTTTATTGTTGATGGGATTCCCAAACTGCTTGAAAGCTCAGGGTCAAACATGTCGCTTTACGACTTGGGCTTTGCCAAACTTGCATAGTCTTGTCTAAACCTTCACCGCCCGCCGTTTTTGGCGGGCGGTGCTTTTATCTCTGGCAATGGAGCTTGCCCAGGGACAGCCAAGATAACAGGTGACTTTGCCGTGGATTTGTGCTATTCTAAAATTTAACGGCGGCGGGTAAATACCTGACGCCCGAGGACAAAACAACATGGGAGGCTTCAACGATGAAGCAGAAGAGAGAAAACAAGGGCCTGAACATCAGCGCCCGGTCCTTTATAACCGCATTACTTATACTCTTTGCACTGATGCTGCTGACTTACATACTGACGCTGGTGCTGCCCGGCGGCGAGTATAAGCGCATAGCCGACAGCGCCGGGAACATGGTTATAGACACTCAGGCGGGCTACACTCCCGTGGAGGGGGGCTTGCCTTTTTACAAGTGGCTGCTGTCTCCCTTCCTGGTCCTGACGGCGGAGGGCAGCGGCACCATCATTGCCGTCATTGCCTTTTTGCTGGTCATCGGCGGCATCTTTAACAGCCTTGACCGCTGCGGACTGATGCTCTATATGCTTAAGCGGGTGGTCCGCCGCTTCGGACATGCCCGCTACATGCTCATGGCGGTGGTGGTGCTGTTCTTCATGGCCATGGGCTCATTCATAGGCTCCTTTGAAGAAGTCATACCCCTGGTGCCTATAGTGGTGTCCCTGTCGGTGGGACTTGGCTGGGACGCCCTCATAGGCGTGGGCATGAGCCTGCTTGCCGCCGGTTGCGGCTTCTCTGCCGGAGTGTGCAACCCCTTCACTGTGGGCATTGCCCAGGAGCTGGCGGGTCTGCCGATGTTTTCCGGCATCTGGCTCAGGGTTGTCAGCTTCCTTGTAGTCTACATTCTGCTGCTGTTCTTCCTGCGCAGCCATGCAAAGAAAATAGAGCAGCCCCTCTCCGGGGACTTGGCCGGAGAGGACTTCTGCCCCAGTGCGTCCATGGACAGGGCCCTGGCCCTCTTTGGCGGGCTACTGGGCCTGGGCATATTGCTGGTTCTCTCCTCCAGCTTTATAACCGCCCTGCAGGACTACACCATGGTAATCGTGGCGGCTATGTTTCTGGCAGCGGGGCTGGCTTCCACCCTGGCCGCCGGGATGAGCCCGGGCAAACTGGGCTCCAGCTTCTTTAACGGCCTTGTGAGCGTGCTGCCCGCAGTGCTGATGATACTCATGGCCAGCTCTATAAAATATACCCTCACCGAGGGAAAGATACTGGACACCATATTGTACTATGCCGTGGCCGCCGCCGGGACTCTGCCCCGTTGGGTGGTGATACTTTTCCTGTATCTGGTGGTGCTGGTGATGAACTTCTTCATCCCCTCCGGTTCCGCCAAGGCCTTCCTGCTGATGCCCCTCATACTGCCGGTGGCCCAGATATTTGAACTCTCTCCCCAGCTGTGCGTCATGGCCTACGCCTTTGGCGACGGCTTCTCAAACGTCCTCTATCCCACAAACCCCGTGCTGCTCATATCCCTGGGCTTGGCGGGAGTGAGCTACGGCAGCTGGTTCAAATGGACCTGGAAATTCCAGGCGGTGATACTCATATGCACCAGCCTGCTTCTGCTCTTTGGCCTGGCTGTGGGCTACGCCTGATAAGAAAATTGTATACCTGCAAAGGAGGCAGATACCGTGCGTATACTGGTTGTAGAGGATGAAAAAGATCTCAACCGCATAATAACAAAGACCCTCACAAAAAGCGGCTATACCGTGGACAGCTGCCTGGACGGGAACGAAGTGGAGCATTACCTGGCCGGGGCGGAGTACGATGCCATACTCATGGACGTTATGCTCCCCGGCAAGGACGGATTTACAATTGTCGGTCAGATGAGAGACAGGGGAGCGGACACCCCGGTGCTCTTCCTCACAGCTCGTGACAGCGTGGCTGATCGGGTGACGGGGCTGGACCTGGGCGGGGACGATTACCTGGTGAAGCCCTTTGACTTTGACGAGCTGCTGGCTCGCATCCGGGCCATGACACGCAAGCACGCAGGAAACCGCAGCAATGTTTTCACCCTGGCGGACCTCACGGTGGACACACGCCGTCAGAGGGTGGAGCGGGGTGGCCGGGAGATAAAACTGCTGCCCAAGGAATTTGCGATACTGGAGCATCTTATAAGAAATAAAGGAGCTGTCATCTCCCGGGAGCAGCTGGAGGGCAGAATCTGGAAC
>ENA-ORTU01004254-ORTU01004254.1-human-gut-metagenome-genome-assembly--contig:-NODE-4254-length-11074-cov-2.812143_pt1 | contig 11074 bp, 9 predicted proteins | sample MGYA00241910_ERZ509184 | MGnify/ENA primary metagenome ERZ509184 (study PRJEB26280, sample SAMEA2338847) | human gut metagenome | biome: human gut; feature: human-associated habitat; material: faeces...
TTTTGCTATGATGAGGGAATTGAATGGATTCATTCTTGCTTTCCATTTTTTGATTGATATAAAAATGGAAACAAACCCGAACAACCAACCACAGAGGGCTTTAAAAAGGCTTGCCTGTGTTTCTGACTGGCCATAGAGACCTTTTATTTCTATAGCCGTAAGCAAACGTTCTCAATAAAGAACTTTGTTCTTGGAGACTAAAAAGTGAAAATTCGTACGATTGCCTTGTTCTTATTACTCGTTGTGATGGCCGTGTTTTTGGTCATTAATTGGAGCGCGATCTCCGCTGAAACAACGGTGAATTTGGTTTACACGGAAATCCAGGCCCCTCTCGGTATTATCGTGGTGTGCTGTTTCGGTGTTTTGATTCTTTTGATGTTACTTTACACGGTTTGGCAGGCCGCCAGTGTGACGCTCGAATTGCGTTCGGCTTACAAAGAAACACGTAACGCTCGTGCTTTGGCTGACGATGCTGAAAAGAGCTGTTTCGCTGAGGCCAATAAGCTCACACAGGAACGCTTGGAAAAATTAGAATCCCTCTTGCTCGCTCGTTGCGATGAATTGGGCCAAGAAGTCCGCCGTTTGCGTGAGGATATTGATACGAAGTTTACGGCTTTGAACGGTGAGGTTGCCCAACAACAAACAGTTACTGTAGCGAAGTTCAATGAAAGCTTAGTCGCTTTTGAACATCGTTTGCAGACGGCGCTACCAGCCCTTACTACAGACGAAGCGAAGCCTGCTGTGGCTGAAGTTGAAGTGCAAGCTGAAGAAGAAAAGGATACAAAGAAGAAAAAGAAGATGTTTGAAGACCTCTTCTAATCCCTTCTGAAGAATTCCCGAAATGAGCCACCTCATTTGAGGTGGCTTTTTTGCGGGCACTTCGGTGTGAAGTGCCCCTTTTAAAGAATTAGCGATTACACTGCTTCTTTTTTGTGGTAGCTCGTGACGAGTTCCACTTCTTCTGTAGCGCCTAAAAAGACCGCTACGCGCTGGTGGATCTTTTCAGGTTTGATGTCAAGAATACGTTCGTGGCCGTTTGTCGCAGCCCCACCCGCGTTTTCAATCAACATACTCATCGGGTTGGCTTCATAAAGCAGGCGTAATTTACCAGGCTTTTGAAGATCACGGTGATCGCGCGGGTACATAAAAATACCACCACGCTGCAAGATGCGGTGTACTTCAGCTACCATGGCAGCGACCCAACGCATATTGAAGTCTTTCCTACGTACGCCTTCCTTGCCTTCCAAAAGTTCGGCAATGTAGCGCTTCACTGGGGTTTCCCAATGACGCATATTCGAGCAGTTAATGGCAAATTCTTTGGCTTGTGGGCTCACCGAAACGTTATCGTTGGTGAGTTCAAATACACCAGTGCCAGGGTTCAACGTGAAAATCACAGTACCTCGACCAAAGGTGATTACTAGTTGCGTTTGTGGGCCATACATGCAGTAGCCAGCCAAGACTTGCTGAGAACCAGGGTTCAAGAAATCTTCAGCTTCTGGCTGACGTTTGGGACGCACAGCAGGCGTTACCGAGAAAATAGAGCCTACGGAGACATTGATGTCCAAATTGGAAGAACCATCTAATGGGTCAAAACAGATGAGGTAAGGTCCAATGGGATACTTTTCATCAACAGCGATCGGGTCAGGAACTTCCTCACTGACCATGCCGCAAACAGCACCCGTAGCCTGAACGTGTTGAACGAAGATATCGTTACTTACGACGTCCATCACTTTTTGGCTTTCACCTTGCACGTTTTCAGAACCCGCGAGCCCTAAAACGCCGGCGAGAGCACCGTAATGCAACTGATTGCTAATCGTTTTGCAGGCATCTGCGATGCCGAGCAACAAACGACCTAATTTAGGGTCCAAATGATGAAGAGTTTCTTCCGTGGACAAAAATTCAGAAAGTGAACGATTCACGATTAACTTCCTTAAGAAGGATTATTCAAGGCTTTAGAAATAATTTCATTGACCTGAGGCGAGAGTTTATCTTGGCGCGATTGCATAAATTTGAGCGTCTGGAACATCATACTCGAGAGATCAGGCGTATAACGACGCCAGTTTTCCAAAGAACGCGCTACGCGGGCGGCGACATTTGGATTGATGGCATCGAGTTGCTGAACCATTTGTGCCCAGAACTGATAACCCGTTCCATCTGGACGATGGAATTCGACAGCATTGCTGTGGAAGAAGGCGCTCAGCAAGGCATAAACATTATTAGGGTTCTTCATATTGAAGAGACCAGATTTCACCAAGTCACGCACACGGTTTACCACAGGGATTTCACCTGGCAAGCAAGGGGCGGTGGCCTGAATAGTAAACCACTTGTTGAGCAAGAGTGGCTCATTTATCCAGCTTTCCAGCGTTTCACGGTTAAGGTCGGTTTTCACTGGAGAGCTCGAACCAGAAAGGAGGCGAAGCGCGGCTAACTTATCAGTTAAGTTATTTGCAACTAAGAACTGGTCACGAACTAGCAAAATGGCGTGTTTGTTAGCGGTAGCCACCATGTAATAGAGAGCCGTATTTTTCAAAGAGCGACGACCTGCATCTTGTGTGTTGGGCGAGTAATCGCCAGGGGTTTGGTTTTCATTGACAATGTCTTCGAGTTTCGTCAACGTACGAGTGCCCAAACGTTCACGAACGAATTCACGAGCGTGGTGTACTGCCCATGGATCAATCAAGGGGAGGGCGTCACCAATGGTTTTCTCGCTCGGCAATTCCATCGCAACAGCCTTATAAGCGGGAGAGATATCAGGGTCGGTGATAAGCGCCTCGAAAGCATCAAAGAGAGTTGGCGATACGGCGCGATCTTCTTGAGAAAGCAGTGCATTCACCTGAGCGAGCAGTTCGCGTAGCATCAGTTTCTGCATAGCTTCCCAGCGATTGAAGGCATCGGTGTCGTGCTTAGCCAATAAAGCCAAATCCTCATCGCTGTAGTCGTATTCCACAATAACAGGTGCAGCGAAACCACGGTTGAGACTGAGCACAGGTTGAGACGGGACATCCGTAAAGACCCATGTCTGTACGTTAGTTGTCAACTGCAAGAGTTCTTCTGTCTTGCCAGTAAGGAAAGGTTCGTCTTCTAATTTCAAGGACAAAGCGCGTCCCTGGCGGTCAAAAAGCGCTACAGGGAACGGAATGAGCACAGGGTCCTTGGTTGGTTGTCCAGGCGTTGGCGGAGTCGACTGAGCACAAGTAAGCGTTAAAGTATGGGCTTGTGCATCATAAGATGAGCTCACCGTTACGCGAGGTGTCCCAGCCTGGGAGTACCAACGTTTGAAAAGTTCTTTATCAACTGGAGTGCCTTCGAGCACAGCATTGATAAAGTGTTCACACGTTACAGCGGAGCCGTCGTTTTCGGCAATATAACGATCAAAACCACGACGGAAACCATCACGCCCAAGGATCGTCTGAAGCATGCGAATGACTTCAGCTCCTTTTTCGTAGACGGTCATAGTGTAGAAATTGTCGATCGCCTGATAGCTATCTGGACGAATCGGGTGGGCCATTGGACCAGAATCTTCAGAGAACTGTGCTAGACGCAGAGCTTTCACATTCTTGATGCGTTCTACAGCGCGAGCAGATTCGTCTCCCAGCATATCTGCAGAGAATTCTTGGTCACGGAAAACGGTGAGCCCTTCTTTGAGTGTCAGTTGGAACCAGTCGCGTAGCGTTACTCGGTCGCCTGTCCAGTTATGAAAATATTCGTGCCCCACGACAGCCTCAATACTCGCATAGTCTTGGTCCGTCGCAACTTTCGGATTGGCCAAAGCATAGCGGGCATTGAAAATGTTCAACCCCTTATTTTCCATGGCGCCGAAGTTGAAGTCGTTTGTGGCTACGATCGCGAAGTGATCAAGGTCAAGATCAAGTCCCCAACGTTCTTCGTCCCAGCGAATTGCCTTTTTGAGGCTTTCCATAGTGTGGGCTGTCTTATCAATATCTTGTGGTTCGACCCATACTTCGAGCGTTGCAATACGACCGTCTTTGAGTTTGATGTTTTCCCGTTGGCATTCAAACTTCCCTGCGACCAAAGCAAAGAGATAGCAAGGTTTAGCAAAGGGATCGTCCCAAACGGTTTCGTGGCGACCATCTTCAAGGTCTCGCTCAGAAATACGATTACCGTTAGAGAGCAGAATAGGAAATTCTTCCTTAGACGCACGAATCGTGACGTGATAGCGTGCTAACACGTCGGGGCGATCTGGGAAGTAGGTAATCGCGCGGAAACCTTCCGCTTCGCATTGGCTAATAAGATTCTTGCCAGAGGCGTAAATCCCCTGAAGTTTTGTATTAGCCGCAGGGCTAAAGCGATTCACAATTGTGAGATCTACTTCTGTATTGATGTTGTGAAGTGTCAGTATTTCGGGCGTGAGATCGTATTGTGTTTCATCGAGCTGTTCTCCATTAACCGCAACGCTTACTAAGGTGAGTCCTTCACCATTGAGCATGAATTCACCAGTCTGGTTTTGAGCTTCGGGATTGGGGACGACATGCAACGTACTAATGACGCTCGTGCTTTCTACGTCGAGATCGAATTCAAGATTGACAGTGCTCACTAAATGAGAAGGAGCTTGGTAATCTTGGCGAAAAATTGTTTCACTCATATTAAAAATGCCTCCCTTGGGGCTTGGCGCTCTAGTGTTGACGAGCGTTTGCTCGGAGCGCAGTAATTACGTCATCGAGCTTTTTGACACGCTCAAATGCGTAAATTTAAGGTTATGTAAAAAAGGAACTTGATCTCATCGATTTTAGTCAAAACCGCGCTACTCTGGGGCATTTCTTATGAGTGAATACAAAAAAATCCCGCTAGTTTTTGACAAAACTAGCGAGATCTTGTTAATCGTAACGAATTACCAGATTATTCTGCCTTCGCTTCTTTCTTAGCGCCAGGAACAGGTAACTTGCTGTAGTCGTGACCAGCAGTTGGGTGGCAGGCTAAGCAGTCAACGACTTTGCCATCCTTACCCATGTTGCGGTGCATCGTGGAGATCACGGCTTTCTTCGGGTCATACATCTTTTCGAGATCATGACAACCCTTACACATACTGAAGTTGCGTTCCAAGAAGAGTTCATGAACTTCCTTGGCCAATTCAGGACGGCGCTCGATCTGCTTTTCAACAGTGTTCAACGTGCCACGGATTTCGCCCCAGCCAGACTTGGAACCAGCGCGAGCCTTGTCAACCAACATCAGTGCGTAGTCGATCGGCCCAATGTGTTCATTAGAGTGATACTTCAAGTGGCAGTCAGAGCAGCCAGCGGTGACGCCAGTCGGCGTACGACCATGAAGACCATCCTTGTAAGCGATGTAAACCATGTCCATGGAGTGGCAGAACTCACCACAGAATTTATTCGTGCCAGCCCAGTGCACGGTGCTAGTCAAAGCGCCAACAAAGACGATACCGATGACAACACCGATCAGGCAGAGACCAGCTGCATACCATTTGCTATTCTTCATTTTTTTGGAACCTTTTGATGAGTAACCGACCTACTTCAATTGAGGAGTCTAAACAGGGAAGTAGATTCGTTTTCCAAGAGGAGAGGTTAGGGATGAGCCTTCAGAAGACAACACTCTCTACAGGCAACATATTATTAAGGTTTTCGTAAGGATGTATTAAGTTCTCTTGATATTAATCAAAACCTAAGGTTTTTATTTCAAAAACCTCCCAAATGGGGGAGGTGTTTCACTATTTTTTGACTCCAAAAGAGGGAGATGAGAATCATTCCGCTCTTACAGAGGAGGTTTGCTTATCCGTTAATCGCAATCACTATCGACTCAGCAGGGACACAAGCGACAGCAATTGACCCGATGTGTAAACCATGTTCTGGTGGCACAAACCCAATGATGGTTTGACCATTTTCGAGCTGAATCGAGCATTCTCCGCCGCGACGTTCGCGCACAGAACGAATGACTACTCCACAAATGCAGTTTTCGAGTGCATCGCTAACGAGCTCTGGTCGCAAAATTTCAATTGCTGTTGCTTTGCAAAGTGCCAACACTGAAGCTCCCTCACAAATAGCTAGCAGTTGAGCAGATTCCATAGTGATCGAAGAGCGCAACTCCTGTCCGTCTCCAAGGCGTAGGGTTAGGCGCACAAGAGCGGAACCGATTTTGACCTTACGAATCGTTGCAGGGATCATGTTGCGCATGGAGGTCGAAAGTGTGCTCAAACCTAAATTCGCTAATGCGGGCTGTTCTTTGAGACGATACCGGGCTAAGACTTCTAAACGGGCGCGCGTAAGGTCGTTCGCCAGGTTGAGAACCTCAACTCCTTTTTCTGTCAAATGAGTGCCACCACCGTGAGCCCCTCCTACTTCTTTTTCAACAAGGGGACCGCCAGCGAGGTTGGAGAGCGTTTCAATTGCCTGCCACGCAGCTTTGTAGCTCACACCAGCCATGCGAGCAGCCTTCGAGATAGATCCTACGTCATTGATGCGACGAAGAATATCGATGCGTTTATCTGCCATCTCTGCCATCTGGTTGGCAAGTAAGACTGGGTCTGCGATAGGACTAGACATGGCGGGCTCCAAAAAGTGTGTTGCAAAAATCAAAGTTAACCGCTATTCTAATATGGAATAACGACCTAACGTTGATTGTACTACCCGTCGAGAGGTAGTTCAATCTTACCTAAAATCAAGTTGATTGCGGTCGTGGACTATCTGGAGATTTTCGCATGAAAAAGATGACTTTGATGGCTCTGCTGTTGGGGGTTTGCGTTTCCACTCAGGCTGCAGAAGTGAAATTAGCGATAGCGGCTAACTTTACAAAACCGATGCAGGACTTGGCGCCTGTTTATGAAAAGATGACGGGCGACAAGTTAGTGATGTCATTTGGGGCAACTGGTGCGCTCTACGCACAAATCAAAAACGGAGCCCCCTTCGACATTTTACTTTCTGCTGACGATAAAGCGACTGTGAGGGCAGTGACGGAAGGTTTAGGGGTCGAAGGATCAACCTTTACCTACGCGATTGGGAAATTGGTGCTTTGGAGTAAACAAGCGGATTTTGTGAAAGATGCGAAAGTGCTTGAGTCTGAAAAAGTTCAAAAGCTTGCCGTTGCAGATCCCAAATTAGCGCCTTATGGAGTTGCTGCAGAAGAAACGCTTCGTCATCTGGGACTATATGAAAAACTTCAGCCAAAGTTTGTGATTGGTGGGAATATTGGGAAGACCTATCAGTTTGTGAGCTCTGAAAACGCACAAGTTGGTTTTATTGCCTTGTCTCAATGCTATAAAAATGGTAAGTTCACCGAAGGCTCTGGTTGGATCGTACCTGCCGAGTACTACAACCCAATTATGCAAGATGGCGTTTTACTCACCAATGGTCAGAACAAAGAAGCCGCTAAGAAATTCATTGACTTCTTGAAATCAAGCCCTGAAGCCGATAAAGTGCGCGAAGCTTTTGGCTACGCGATGGTGAAATAAGTCAAAAAGGGCTATAACCCGAGTGAGAGATATTTTATGGCCGTAACGGTTGATCTGGATCCTGTGTATCTGAGCTTGAAACTCGCGTTGGCGACAACGTGTATTTTGCTCATCGTAGGGGTTCCGCTGGCTGCTTGGCTAGCCAAAAAACGCAGTGTTTGGTGCGCGCCGGTGAGCGCTATCGTCACTCTTCCTTTGGTGTTGCCTCCCTCTGTGCTCGGGTTTTATATTTTGGTGGCTTTGGGACCCGTCGGTCCCATTGGGAAAATTACCGAAGCTCTTGGCTGGGGAACGCTCAACTTTACCTTTACCGGGCTAGTGATTGGCTCGGTAATCTATTCTCTTCCATTTATGGTTCAACCCGTTGTGACAGCTTTCGAGGCGATCGGGGATAGACCATATGAAGTGGCCGCTACCTTACAGTGCTCGCCTACAGATACTTTTTTTCATGTTGCTGTTCCTCTGGCCAAACACGGTATTGTCACAGGGGCATTGATGAGCTTTGCGCATACCATTGGTGAATTTGGCGTTGTGTTGATGATCGGCGGGAATATCCCTGGGCAAACTCAGGTGGTTTCGACCGAAATCTACAATTACGTTGAAGCAATGGAATACTCGCAGGCGCATATCTTAGCTGGTGGAATGTTGCTCTTTAGCTTTATTGTGTTAATGGGGCTTAACGTTCTCAATCGTCGCCGCGTCACTGGAGAGTAGGCAAATGACACAAGGTCGCATTGATATCACGCTCGAGCGCGATGAAAAGTTCTGCCTGAGGGCGGATTTTGCTTTGGAATCCCGTGGCATCACGGTACTTTTTGGCCCCTCTGGTTGCGGGAAGACAACTCTGCTACGCTGCGTTGCTGGGCTCAATAAAGGGGTTGGTTTGGTGAGAATAGGCGAGCAAGTTTGGCAAGACGATAGCCAAAACCTTTTTATTCCGACCTATAAACGTCGTTTGGGTTACGTTTTTCAAGAGGCGAGTTTGTTCGAGCACTTAACAGCCAAGGGGAATATTGACTTTGCTCGAAAGCGAACAGAACACCCAGCGAGCGACCGGCGTTTACAAGAAATTGTGGACTTATTGGGGATCGAAGATGTCCTGAATAAACCTTCAACGAGTCTCTCGGGAGGAGAGCGGCAGCGCGTTGCGATTGCTCGTGCTCTCTCTGTAACACCCAATATTTTGCTCATGGACGAACCTCTATCTGCACTCGATATGAAGCGTAAAGAAGAGTTTTTACCCTGGCTTGAGAAGTTGCGTGAAGAGCTCCCGATTCCCATTCTGTACGTCACCCATTCGGTCTCAGAAATGCGTCAACTATCAGATCGAATTTTAATCTTAGATCACGGTAAGATGATTGACGAGGGAACGCCTAGCGAAGTTCTTTATCGTCGTGGTTTGCGTGAACAGTCTGAGGGAATAGAAGTGTTGATCGAAGGGGTTGTCGAATCTATGGATCCTACGTGGAATATTTCTGTCATCAATTCCAACGGTCTGCGCTTAGAAGTTACAGGAATTCCTGCGACTGTAGGGCGCATGGTGCGAATGGGAATTTTGGCGCGTGACGTTTCGCTTACTCGTTTGCGCCCTGAGGCAAGTAGTATTCGAAATATTGTGGAAACGCATATTGAGGAAATGCAGCTCTTAGAAGGTAGGGGACAAGTACTGATAAGCCTTAACGCATATGGGCAAAAGATATTCGCTATGATTTCTGCGCTTTCTGTGCACCGCTTAAATTTACAAGCTGGTGAGCGCGTATTCGCTCAGATTAAAGCGGTTTCTTTGGCGCAGTAAGCATGCTTCATTTTTGCCCATAAAAAAGAGTTCCTTGCTTTGGCAGCAAAGGAACTCAAATTTTTTAGCTGATGCGTAAATTAGCAACGGCGGGCTAATTCAGCAGCCTTACCCGTGTACGTAGCGGGCGTTAATACCATCAAGCGAGCCTTAGCATCTTCAGGGATATCTAAACCACTGATGAATTCACGCATGGTTTCTGGGGTAATCCCTTTACCACGAGTGAGCGCTTTGAGCTGTTCATAGGGGTGCGGCACACCGTAGCGACGCATTACGGTCTGCACAGCTTCGGCGAGCACTTCCCAAGCGTGATCTAAGTCTTCAGCTACACGGTGTTCGTTCAATTCGAGTTTGTTTAAACCACGCATCATGGCACTGTAGCCAATGAAGCAGTAGCCAAAACCAACGCCTAAATTGCGTAACACGGTGGAGTCAGTAAGGTCACGCTGCCAACGCGAGATCGGCAACTTACCAGCTAAATGTAAGAGGATAGCGTTAGCGATACCGAGGTTACCTTCAGAGTTTTCAAAGTCGATCGGGTTAACCTTGTGAGGCATCGTGGAAGAGCCCACTTCGCCTTCCTTCAACTTCTGCTTAAAGAAGCCCATGGAGATATAGCCCCAAACGTCCCGATCGAAGTCAAGCAACACAGTGTTGGCGCGAGTGATTTCATGGAAGAGTTCGGCCATGTAGTCATGAGGCTCAATCTGAATCGTGTGCGTATTAAAAGTCACGCCCAAACGTTCAACAACACGGCGAGAGAAGGTTTCCCAGTCAGTCTCTGGGTAAGCAATCATGTGAGCGTTGTAGTTACCCACGGCACCATTCATTTTGGCATAAATCTTGACGGCTTCGATCGCTTCAATGATGCGATTTAAGCGCACCGCGACGTTAGCGAATTCTTTGCCGACGGTGGTAGGCGTAGCCGTTTGACCGTGCGTGCGAGAAAGCATTGACACATCGGCCCACTGGTGAGCCTGCTCTACGAGCTTGGAGTGTGCTTTACGTAATTCAACAACTAGTGCTTTGCGCCCTTCAGAGAGCATTAAAGCGTGACTGGTGTTGTTAATGTCTTCAGAGGTGCAAGCGAAATGCACGAATTCAGCGCTTTGGCGCAATTCATCATCGTGATCCACTTGGCGCTTAATCCAGTATTCCACTGCTTTGACGTCATGGTTTGTGGTCTTTTCGATTTCTTTGATTGCTTCACAATCCACGATGGAGAAGTTATCTGCCAAGTCGCGCAAGAAGGCTTTTCCGTGAGCACTGATTTCTGGGAGTTCAGCAAAACCTTGTTCAGAAAGCGCAATCAACCATTCGGTCTCGACGCGAACACGTGCATTCATAAAAGCGTATTCGGAGAAGATGTTGCGTAGCACATCAGTCTGCTTGGCATAACGGCCGTCAATGGGAGAAAGAGCGGTGAGAGGATTGAGATCCATGAGTATTAACCTCGAAGGAAAATAAAAGAAAAAGAAAGAGAAACTGGTGGTACTGGGATGAGATTTTGAAGGAGCAAACGTCTTGGTTTGACCAAGGAGCTCACTTAAGCGATTCATCCAAATTACAAGTGCTTCAATTCTAACATTGTGCATATTGTAGAGAGTGCAGAAAAAGTCCTCTGATTGTTGCGCGGATTTTTTCACTGACTGCTAGACTGCTCGTTATTGCGTTAGGGGTATTGGAAGAGAAGCGAGTGAAGCTGCTTTATTCCGATTGAGAAACACTCTTGGCACCGGAACAGGTTAATACCTGCGGCGGGAAACGCTTTTCAAGAAGATGGGTCGATATGCTTTTGGCTGGAAGCACTTTTGTTATGCCGGAGAAGCAGGCAGATCAGAGTATTGTAAAGGAAGAGG
>ENA-ORTU01004265-ORTU01004265.1-human-gut-metagenome-genome-assembly--contig:-NODE-4265-length-11049-cov-2.568765_pt1 | contig 11049 bp, 10 predicted proteins | sample MGYA00241910_ERZ509184 | MGnify/ENA primary metagenome ERZ509184 (study PRJEB26280, sample SAMEA2338847) | human gut metagenome | biome: human gut; feature: human-associated habitat; material: faeces...
GCAGCCGGGAAGACATTTGGATCATATGCAGCAATCGAAAGAGAGAAGTGAAGTGAGTCATAAGATCATGGTAGAGCCAGGCAGCCAATTGAGAAACTATATCGGACAGAAATTGTATGTCAACAGTTATCACCATCAGTCCATTGAAAATTTTGGGAATGGATTGATTGCATGTGCGAGAGCTTCAGACAAAACGATAGAGGCACTGGAAATGCCGGAGCATAAATTCGCAATCGGAGTACAGTGGCATCCGGAATGTATGTACCGGGAATCAGAAGGGATGAGAGAGTTGTTTCGACAGTTTGTGGAGCATACACGGATATGAAATGTTAGAAAATTATTTCGACTTTTATCGACATAAATTATACTGTTATATAAATAAATCAGGTGCCTTATTCGACAATGTCGATTTTCTTAAGAGTTTTGTCGACTTACAATCTCAAAAGCTTATGATATATTCGTTTCAACGGAGGCGAGAGATATGAGTTTTTGGGATTGGCTACATAAGTTTTGGAGATAATTTAATATTAGAAAGATGATAGTTTTATCAGCTTATCAGCACTTAAAATGGAGAGAATAAATAAAGAAGTAATCATTTACGGAACATCGTGCTATTTTTAGATTGATAAAATTGTAAAATTTCAAAATCAGATATTTCTTGGGAAATTATGTTAAACAATCTGAAATTTAACGAATTAAAGCGCAAAGCCTGGGATCTTGATTTGTCGCTGACCGAAATTTTGTGAAAGGAGAACGATTCTATGATGAAGACAAATGTTAAGACAAGCTCTAAGGTTAAGGCGATTATTATTGCTAGTCTTTTCTGCAATTAATCAAATAGTTAAATATTTGATTTCCAAAGGCAGTTGCCTATGATATATGTTTTATTGTAGGCAATTGTTTTTTATTACAAAAATCAACAATTCTAAGGAGGATATGTCCTTGAAATATAAAATAAATGACTCATTAATGGCTTTTGACATTGTAAATGAAGGGATTATTTTATCTATAACAGATAGTGAGTTAATTACGATTGATGAAAATGAAGATACTATTCTTGAAATAGTTAAGGCATTTTTAGAACCCAAAAGCTATGAAGAAGCATATCTTTTAGCATCTAAAAACATGTATATTGATACAGATTTGTTTGAAGAATGCTTTGAATTTATGAAAAGCAATAATGTTTTAAAAGAAATGCGCAATAACAATTCAATATTATCAGACTATCAAAAAAACAAATATAAACGGCAGATCAGCTCATTCAATTCATTAAAAGGAATTGAAGCAGATACTTCAGAAATAATACAGAAAAGAATATGTCAGTCTACAGTTTGCATTATTGGGATAGGTGGTACGGGTAGTTATTTATCCCTAGCCTTGACAATGATTGGAGTGGAACATTTAATATTAATAGATTTTGATCAAGTCGAATTAAGCAATACAGCAAGACAAATTCTTTATGACGAAACTGATGTGGGGAAATATAAAATTAATGCGGCAAAAGAAAAACTCTTGAAGTACAATCGAAATATAAAAGTCAATATACATAATGTAAACATTAAATCAGGTGATGATTTGGAGTTTTTATGTCAATATTCCATTGATTTATTGGTTTTATGCGCTGATACTCCAAGAGGAGAAATTCAGTATATTACGGATGAAATCGCTCAAAAGAACAAAATTCCTTGGTTTTGCTATGGTCCATTCAATCAATCACAGGTTGCAATTGGTCCAATGATTATTCCGGGCAAAACTATGTCATATTCAGAATTATTTCCACATAACGTAAGTGCTCATACAAATAGAGTTAACGAAATAAACAAAAAATTTGTGGCTTCAGTTTGCGATCCTTATAATGGTTTTGCTTCTCAATTTGCTGCAATAGAAGCTTTTAAGTATTTATCAGGAATCAAGAATACTACAATTATCAATCGACGTTATTGTATTGATACCGACAATTGGACGATGGAGTTTGAGGATTATTATGAATGAGTATACGGCAAAACAAATTTTAAATTATATATATGAGAATAACCTAAGTGAAATCTATGAGATAACTCCTTTTATAAATATTAATCTTTTGGAAGAAGAAAGGAAACTCTGTGAAAAATATATTAGGTCTAAAGATATAGATACTTTGCTTGAATCGATTATAAATCAATATTCATCTTTAAAAAAGAATATATATCATAAGATTACAAAATTACCAACATCATTAAATAAAATGGGGCATATGCTAGAGTGCGATAATATAAACCTAAATTATTTCATAGGCAGAAATGAAGAATTACAAAAGATATATGTTGTTCTTAATAAAAAAATTAAAAATAATGCTTTGATAATTGGACACCCTGGGACAGGAAAAACCAGTTTATTGGAAGCTTATGCTAAAAAATATGGTGTCAAAAATATATTTGTAGTAGAATGTGCAAAACTTATTAGTAACACTGAATTTAGAGGCGTTTTTGAGCAAAAAATTGTAGAATTAATGAAATTTGCTAAGACAATGAATTTAATCTTGTTTTTTGACGAACTACATGTATTAATGGAACTGGGGAAATCACAAGGGGGAATTTCTATTACGGATATTTTAAAACCATACTTATTAGATAACGAAATGTGTTTTATTGGAGCAACTACAATTAAGGAATCTGATCTTCTTATGTCGGATGAAGCATTTAAAAGAAGATTTACTACAATATATTTGCCAGAACTTGCAGATGAACAACTTCTTCTTATAAAAGAAAAATTTGAACAAGTTATTGCCTGCAATTCGGTTTTAAATAAAGAGGACACTCGTGATATAATACAGGAGTTAAGGAGTCAATTAACTACTCAATATTTTCCAGATAAATTTATTGATTTCCTTGATTTTATGTGTTCGTATAAAAATGTCATAAACAATGAAATAAATAAAATTTTGTTAAAGGAGTATATTAGTGATCAAAGAATGGAAACGTTTAAGTAATAACGCAAAAAAAGTGTGCATTGCTGATTTTTTCTGGAATCTTGGACGTACGCTTCCCCATGCAATCCTTACCATTTTTTTATTATATAATGGGTGCTCACTGACACAAATTGCTTTTTTGCAATCAATATTTATGGTAGTTGCAATGCTGACGGAATTTCCAAGCGGTGTTTTGGCAGATGTGGTTTCTAGAAAAAAAGTTTATCTTCTTTCAATGATAACGCTTTTTATTTCATATATATTAATAGGATTTTATAGCCAAAGTTACATGATTTTATGTATATCTTATATATTATATGGTTTGAGTGTATCTTTAAAATCAGGAACATTGGAAGCACAGGTCATTTTGGAATTAAATAATGATAAAGATAAGATTAAAACATATAGTGTGGTTTCGTCTTATGTAATAAGCAGTTCTTCTATTATCGGCGGTTTGTTTGGAAGTGTATTATATAGTTATATAAAACAGAAAATATATATAATTTCTCTGATGTCATTTATAGTAGCTTTTGTTTCCGCTGAATTATGTTGTTTTCATAATCCGGTTGTGGAAATGTCACAGGAAAGAAGTACATTAAAAGAAGAAATTATAGATGGATTTTCTACGATAAAAGAATCAAATATATTAAAGTATGTGCTTATATTATTTGCCATTTCAACACTTTTTCTCCAACCTTTTTTCCAGTATTGGCAAGTGTATTATAAAGAATATGCTATTGATGAGAAGTATTTTGGTATTATATATGTTTTATTTCAATTTTGTAATATTATAGGAACTTATTTCTATAAAAAGATAAATTTTAAGCCATTATATGCTATTATTTTGTTATTGTTAATACCAATTATTTTTATAATATGCGTTTGCTTTAAAATTGGAACGATTATAGCACTACCAATAGCGGTTACTTTATTTTATATTTATAGTATGCATTTAAATGTTATTCAAAAACAATATGCACCGCTCAATCATATCAGTAGTTTCTTTTCTCTGGTTGGAACAATTGAGAATGTAGCATCAATAGGAAGTTTATTTATTATGGCGATGCTTATTAATTTAGCTGGAATTAAATATGCATATACTATAATATTTCTATTATTTGTAATTCTTGCATTGGGAGTCCAGATTGGACTTGAAAAGACAGTAAAAAGACTAGATAATGAATTCGAAAAGAGGAATTGTAATAATGTTATATTTGAAAGAAGCCAATAATGAAGATTTAAAGAAGGAATTTGAATTTATTAGAAATATCCCTAAAAATGATAACGGATTTACGAATCCGGATTATAACTGTACGGAACAAGATTTTAGAAATATTATACTCCCGTCATATATTAATAACTCTAAAGGAAGAGGATTACCTGATGGTTGGGTTCCTATGACCACCTTTTTTTTATGGCATGAAGACGAAATTGTTGGTATATTCAGACTACGACATCATTTAAATGAATATTTAATTAATGGTTCGGGACATATAGGTTATTATATAAGAACTGAATATAGAAATAATGGATATGCAACGAAAGGATTGGAATTGACTTTGCAAAAAGCTTTTTCATTAATAAAGGAGAAGTATATTTATATGTCAGCAAATAAAGATAATATAGCATCGTTAAAGGTACAATTAAAAAATAATGCAATTATTCATCATGAAGATGAGCAAAGAGTGTATACTCGAATTTATAAAGATTTGATGAATTAATTGCCGAGAAAAGATGGTTATTGTGTAAACGATGAATGACTTGGACGGTAGGTTATTCATCGCTTACGAGGAAAAAGAAATGGTCAATAGGGCAGAGAAAAACGTGCCGTAAAAACAGCACCTTAGTATAGATGTTATGTGGAGAGTGCCGGATTTGAATTATACTCCAAATAACTTTCTACTTAAGTTCTTAATCAATTCTCCATTACTGGGACGACCACTGTCACTGTTTATGGGATAAGGATAATATTTTGTTAAAACCGTTGTTCCAGTATTTTTCCAGACGACTTCAATAGCTGTACGAATTGCCTTTTCGACATTTGAAGCATCTGTACTAAAATGTTTTGCAACCATAGGATAGAGTTCCTTTGATAATTTTGAATGAGAATGTTTATGCTCTGATAAATAAAATAACAGGTAAGCTAAGTAAGAGGAACCAAGTAAGTTATCACGAAAACCAAGGTTTTTCAATTCTTGTTCAATGATTTGTTTTGCATGTACAGAAGTTGTCGATGCCTGTTTGTTATGATACTTATATACTTTTTCAATAATTTCAAGTACTTGTTTGGGTGAATAGCCGACATTACTCTTCTGATATATAAAATCAACCCTAATTTCATTATGCAAGTATTGATGAACAGAAATGGATGGATTATTGGTCGTGACAACAATGAAAGGTTGTACAATAGGAAGTTTTCTCATTTCTGCTGCAAAATTTAACCCATCTCCTTCTTCTAACTCCAAATCAAGAATTATAATATCAACAGTATGTGTATTTAATACGTGAAGTGCATAAGATTCACTTCCAGTTTCCTTGTATATTTCATAATCAGGATAAGCTTTGATACAGTCATGAAAATCCATACGCATGCTTACATCATCTTCAATTAATAGTATCTTCGTTTTTTTAAACACAATATCACCTCTTAAGTCTTTTCTGTATTATAGCATTTTAATATGGATTTTTGTAGAATAATTACTAATCTGCTACAAAATAAAGAATTCTATTGGGGAAAATCGGGTATTTGTTTATCGCAGAAAACTCGTTAAAAATCAGGCAGACAGAGAGTATCTCGTATTAAATCCGGAAGGGATTACAAATATGTTGAGAGACGGAAGAGTCGCCCATATACAAGCATTTACAGGTATCTTCCCGAAAATGTACATCCAGCATTCAGTGGAGATTGTTTTCGATTCCCCCGTGTCCTTGTACAATACGTGACATTTCTTCCGAGGTCATATTTTGCTCTAACATGTAATATTCTTTTTAAAGACCTCCGCAAGAAGGTCTTTAAAGCATGCCTTTTTTCAGCAACGAATTCCAAACATTCTTAAATATGTCCTTGAATACTGGGGTTACGTCTTCTGAATCGATTATTTTTTATGCGTTTGCTCTGGATACCTATGCTTACTTTACTATGAAAGCTGAAACTATGTCAATGATATCAATCAGTAGTATTTTTAGCTTATAACGAGAGTGCGTGACAGCATACACTTGCGGTAATGAGAGACTGGATTATAAGGATGGTACGAACAGGAAACTATTACTGATATACAAAAAGCGGTTTCACCGATGAGCTGACAAATACAAATTGACACCTCGGAGACTACAAACAGTTATAATGTATTCAGAGGTAACAGTTCAGAGTCACAACAGTGAACGGAAACTTGACATAAAGAACCCGTACACGTACAATAGAGAATATACCGATGCATTAACAGAAAGCTTGTATTTAAGAGGAAGATATTACGACCTAAATCACGGAGTTTTCCTGACGCAAGAGCATTATCTAGACAGCTTGTTAGAGCCATTTGGGCAGAATCGGAATACCTATACCGAGAACAATCGAGTAAATTATACAGAACCAAGTGGACATGGAGTTTATGGCAAAATTAAACCAATAGACAAGAAAACATTAAAAGCGCAATTCAGTGTACATATAACTTGGGCGTCTCAAAACTTATCTGGATTTTTTAGACAAAAGAAATGGAGAATACGAAAAAACATTTCTGTACCACGGCGAATCATATTAAGAAAGCCTATCTCCAATTTATCAATAATATAGATTGGAAGAAAGTTGCAATTACTGGAGTAGCAATATTATATCCGTTATAGAGGTACAGTTATCGGTAGTTTAGTGGCATCTATAATTGCCAAGAACGTAGGAACCGAATTAAGTGCCGGACTTGTAACAGGGGTATCTATTTAAATGAAAGGTGTGAAGTTTATGGGTGAAGCTACGAATAAACAAGTTGAAAAATTCAAAACTGAATATTGCATGAATAACATAAGCCGTCTAAGAATTCAAGATGATTTTATAGTTGAAGTAAATTCATATGAAGAATTATTACCAGGAAAGACCATTAAAAGTTATGCAACAGGAAATCGTAAAATCAACGGTGGATTTATTATATTTAGGGTTCTGCAACAAGATTCAAATATTATTTATTATCCTGTTTTTTCGGAATCTGTCGGAAGATCTCTGGTAAAAGAGTGGGGCCTTAAGTTGCCGAAAAAAATGACGATTTTTAGTCGAATTAGAAATTATAATAATGAAAATAATAGGAATAATTGTAGAGAAAGCGAGGAGGAACGTCGAAGAGATGGCAAAAGAACAAAGGAAAATAAACAAATGTTACAATTGATTCAATTAGCACGGTCAATGATGATATTGCACGTAGAAGACCCCGGACCAATGAGAAATCCATTTAAATCTATTTATGATACGCTAGATACTCATCCGGGATATAGTGTTTTTGAATCCGAGATAAAGAAAGTTAATACAGCTATTCTACATTTTCTTAATGGGCCTACAAATAAAAAGAACGAAAATTTTAAAAATTTGCAAGAATATATTTGTTATTTAGAAAAAAATTTTCCCAATATTCGATTTGGAAAATTTGATTTTGAAATATTACGTGAGAAAATGAGTAGATATTGTCAGGATAATATAGTTTTTTAACACATTGTATTTCCATCCATTTCTTAGTATAATAAGTGTATTTTATGAATATAGGTGAATAAATGGAAAAAATTTTTAATGTGGTTGGAATTATATTACAATGTATTATGACATTGATAATTCTTGATGATATCATACAAATTTCAAATTATAAAAAGAGTATTTTTACAAAAATAGCATGTATCGTAGGGAACTTACTTTTATGGCTTACTATTGAACCCATTTCGGATTATGCAAAAGTTTGTGTGGTTTTTATTGATATAGCAGGCTATCTCCTGTATTTGATTTATCTGACCCGACAAAAATTTTCTGAGATATTTGCAGCGGTAATGGTAGTAAATATAGTAAATGCTTTATGTGGTGTTTGCTTGGCAATTATAATTACTCTATTAAACTATGTATTGCCATTTTTAAATGGATATACTTTACTGGTTTTAATTCTGAGTTATCTGTTTAGAGCATATTTACTTTGGAAAATCTGGCTTGTCGGAAAAAGATTTCATTTACATAAGACTATGCAGGATAAACGAGGACGATTTGTTGTAATATTTTTAGGAATTCTTTTTCAATTCCCAAGAATTTCTATTCATATAATGCATCATAATGTTAAAAGCATACAATTATATGTCGCCCTTACGATACTAATCATGGGAAGTATATTTGGCGGATTATGGCTGATAGATTGGTATCTTAATGAAAAGGAAAAACGTGTATTATTTGATGACAATCTTCGTATGTCTAGAGAGATTCACAAATCAAAAGAAATCATGCCTGTAATCTATCATGCGCTTCATAATTTATCAGCTGCAGAAGAGAAAGCAGAAGGATATGCTTTGAGTAGCATACAACAATTATGGAAAGAACAGATGGGAGAACATAAGCAACAAAATCTGCTATGTAAAATATATCCGGAAACAGGACTTGCCTTGTTGGACGAGCAACTGAAAATCTACGGAAATGAAACAGCTCAAAAGGGCATAGAATTAGATGTTTTTGTAAATGAATCTGTAAAAATAATTCTTCGAGATGAAAAAATTAAAGAATTAGATTATTTACAATTGATTGGTGACTTGATGCGTAATGCAATACGTGCAATCGAAAGAAAGCATAACTATGATGGACGAATTCTTTTAATTGTTGGTTATGTAGCAGATATCTTTCAGACGGAAATTTGTGATAATGGAGCGATGTTTCCTCAGCATATTTTATCTGAATTCGGAAAACGTGGGAACACAGAAGGTGGTACTGGACATGGACTTGCGGATATGTTAGAAATCATTGAAAAATATCAGGCATCTTATCAACTGGCGGAATATGAAGATACTGGTGGTTTCACAAAAGGAATCACTATTACATGGGATAGTCTCAATAGACGAGTGCTAAATTCCAAAAGAAAAGAGCTGCTTATAGAGCATAGCATCTGGAAATGATATAAAACGAGCGTTACATTATAACAACATGCTAATGTAACGCTCATTTGTCATTCTTTTAACCTAAATTATTTATTCTTTTTTAACTCCTGCATTTTCATAGCACGAACTTTCAATGGAAGTCCGAATAATGTAATGAATCCATCTGCATCATGGTGGTCATACAAATCACCTGTTGTAAAGCTTGCAAGAGACTCACTGTACAGAGAGTATGGAGATGTCTCACCGGCTTTGATGATATTACCTTTATACAGTTTGAATTTTACTTCTCCTGTTACATATTCTTGTGTAACATCCATAAATGCCTGAATAGCTTCACGAAGTGGAGTGAACCATTTTCCTTCATATACAATCTGTGCAAATTTGTTTCCAAGATCTTTCTTTACTTCATATGTAGCACGATCAAGAACTAGTTCTTCCAGCTGTTCATGTGCAGCCATTAAAATTGTTCCACCAGGTGTCTCATATACACCACGAGATTTCATACCAACAACACGGTTCTCTACGATGTCGATAATGCCGATACCATGTTTTCCACCGAGACGATTCAGTTCTTTGATGATATCAGAAACTTTCATTTCTTTACCATTTACTGATTTTGGAACTCCGGCTTCAAATGTCATTGTTACATATTCGCCTTCATCAGGAGCTTTCTCCGGGGAAACTCCAAGTACAAGCAAATCATCGTAATTTGGTTCGTTTGCAGGATCTTCCAGTTCGAGACCTTCATGGCTGATATGCCATAAGTTACGGTCACGGCTATAACTGTGTTTTGCATCAAAAGGAAGATCAATTCCATGCTGCTGGCAGTATGCAATTTCATCTTCACGAGACTGCATTGTCCAAACATCTGTCATTCTCCAAGGAGCGATAATTTTGATATCCGGAGCAAGTGCTTTGATACCAAGCTCGAAACGAATCTGGTCATTACCTTTACCTGTAGCACCGTGACAGATTGCAACAGCGCCTTCTTTACGTGCAATCTCGACAAGTTTCTTAGCGATTGCAGGACGAGCCATAGATGTTCCGAGAAGATACTTGTTCTCGTATACAGCACCGGCTTTTACGCAAGGTACAATATAATTATCACAGAAATCATCTACAATGTTTTCAATATATAATTTAGAAGCTCCGGATAATTTTGCACGTTCATCTAATCCGTCTAATTCTTCGCCCTGTCCACAATCGATACAGCAACAGATTACTTCATAACCAAAATTTTCTTTTAACCATGGGATAATAGCAGTCGTGTCAAGACCACCAGAATATGCTAATACAACTTTTTCTTTACTCATTTTTATTACCTCCTAATGCTTCTTCAGCAACTTAAAATTACTATACACCTATTTTTATAATTATGCAATAGAAAATATATAAAAATTCATTTTATCAGTTAAATATACACTTTAATGTATAAACAAGCGTGAATATAAAACAAATATACATAAAAGCAGTAAAAAGATACTTTAAGGTATTGAGAAATGTTGTCCGTAAAAATTTTCTATGATAAAATTGTGGAAGGGAATAGAAAAGGAAGGGAACATACCTTATGGATAAAAAACTTGTAATTGGAATTTTAGCACATGTCGATGCTGGGAAGACAACGCTTTCAGAAAGCATGCTATATCAAAGCGGAAGTATCCGAAAACTGGGGCGTGTTGATAAAGGAGATGCTTTTTTAGATACATATCAACTTGAAAGAGAAAGGGGAATTACGATTTTCTCTAAACAAGCTCAACTCTCTATCGGAGATTTAAAAATTACACTTTTGGATACTCCTGGACATGTAGATTTTTCAGCAGAGATGGAGCGGACACTCCAAGTATTGGATTATGCAATTCTTGTTATTAACGGAGCAGATGGCATTCAGGGACATACCGAAACTTTGTGGAGATTATTGGAACGTTACCAGATTCCGGTTTTTCTTTTTATAAATAAAATGTCGATCAGCTTATTGATATGACTGCTGTAGTATTCCATCAGAATGG
>ENA-ORTU01004268-ORTU01004268.1-human-gut-metagenome-genome-assembly--contig:-NODE-4268-length-11045-cov-4.025933_pt1 | contig 11045 bp, 9 predicted proteins | sample MGYA00241910_ERZ509184 | MGnify/ENA primary metagenome ERZ509184 (study PRJEB26280, sample SAMEA2338847) | human gut metagenome | biome: human gut; feature: human-associated habitat; material: faeces...
AGTTCCGTAGCCCGAAGGCCCTCCCCCTGCACCCCCACCCTCTTGGGCACGGAAGGAGTTCTGCGTTGTTGTGTGTGCTGTGTTGTTGACTTTTGTCTGTATGCTGCGGTACTCAGAATGGAACGTTGTGCCGATCTGGTTTCTGTATTCTTCGGTACTTATAGTGGTACGCTGGGCCGATCTGGTCCCTGTATTCTTCGATATTTATGGTGGTACGCTGGGCCGATCTGGTCCCTGTATTCTTCGATATTTATGGTGGTACGCTGAGCCGGGCTGCTGCGGAGGAGGGGTGATTACTACTTGGGCTGCGGGAGATGGCGTTATTGCGGCAGAGCCTGCTGTCTGAGCCGAAGGCGAGTTCTGTACTTGGCGATCTTTGTGATCCCTTTCACAAAGGTGACCGTCGTCAGCCCTGTATCTCCCGCAAAAATTCCCGGATACGCCGAACTCTCACCCACATAACCATGTGTAACCATTGATGCAGGGATATGGATACGGGTAAGACTTGTACATTGCTTAAATGCACCTGCTTCTACCACCACCCCATTATCCAGAATGTGGATGGAAGAAAGGAATGTACAGCCGGAAAAAGCTCCTCTTCCACTGCCTGTTCCACACTCTCTTCTGCTGAAAAATCAGCTGCACTGACCAGCATTCCCGAATCCAGGCTGCCAGCCAGAAGCGTCATTTCAGCATCAATGCCAGTTTTCTTTTCATACCCAATCCTCCTTAAAAAATATAAAGCAGCCATATTTTATTACTGCTTATTATCCTGATTTTCTTTCTGATTCTTTTCTTTTTTCTGAGCAGTACTGTCGGACTCTGCAGAATCTCCCTGCATGATCTTATTCAGTTCCTGGATCATCTCTTCATCCTTCAAACGGAATTTTACCTCTACACGTCTGGACGCATCCTTATCTACATTTCCTTCTGCATCCAAAACCGGATCTGACATGGAATGCCCATTCACTGTCAGACAATCCTTCAGTTCCTGAACCTGTGAATCCTTCAGAAAATCACTCTTAATATCCAAAAGATACTGCGCTACCGCCAGAGACCTCTTCTGTGACAGCTCCAGGTTATAACTGTAATCTCCGTCTGTATCCGTATAACCATCAATAATGATCTCGCCAAGATATTTCTTATAGGAATCATCCAGCAATACCTTACAATATGTCGGCAGTACCATAGACAATGTCATCTTACCGGAATCGGTAAGCTCTGCCTGATCATAATCAAACATAACATTGGCATTCAACGTCAGCGCACCTGTCTGTGGATCAATATCCACATTGAGGTTCTTTTTTTCAAATTCCTTCTGCAAAGCTTCCACAACCTCCGCTTTCACGCCGATGATCTTGTCGATCTTCTCCTGCTGCTCTTCCAGAAGCTCTGTTTTTTCATCCAGCGCAGACTGCTGCTCTTTCAGTGTATCCTGCTGGCTGGAAAGCTTCTTTTTCTGAGAGGACAGCTTTTTCTGCTGTTCTTTCAGCTTTTCCTGCTGTGCCTCCAGTGTTTCCTGCTGTTTGGCAAGCTTCTCCGCCAGAGAAGACAGTTCTTCATCCTGAGATTTGATCTGCTTGTCCTTGGACTTGATCTGCTCATCCTGGCTCTTTAATGTTCCTGCCTGCTCATCCAGCGCATTCTGTTTTTCAAGAAGCTCTTCTGTATATTTTTCCTGAAGAGCGATTTTTTCATCCCGTTCCTTCAGACTGTCCTGATAGCTCTTCTGTGCCTGAAAAAGTGTCACACACATGATCAGAACAAAAAGCAGCAAAACTCCTGCCATCATATCCGAATAAGAACGCCAGACATTAAACCCATGCTCCTCCGGCTTTCTTTTTTTGCGCATTGACAATTCCTCTCTTATTTAAATAAACCAAAACGGCTTTTCTGTGCTGCCTTCGTTGCCTCACGGATACTGCGCTCGATCTCATCCAGCAGCGCTTCCTGTCTTGCGCCCTGTCCTTCCAGAAGATCCTCCAGACCCGTCAGCTTATCCTTAAGTTCCTGGATACCGGCATTGCTTCCATAACCCCAGGGCTGTCCGGCGATCAGATGGATATCACGGTTATTTTTTGCCGTCTTGATCTCAGAAAGAAGCCTGCGTACCTCATCCAGAACACTATTGACCATCTTCTGGCTCTCAGTAAATTCTTTCACTCTGGCTTCAAAATCTTCGATCATCTTCTTATCTTCACGAAGAAGCTCCTCGCTGATCCTATTGGAATCCGCAACTGCTTTCATCCCTTCTGCAGCACTGTCCACATACTGGCGCATAGATGCATTGCAGGTTTTCCAGAGATCTGCGGATTCTTTTTCATTTTCATGCATATGCCGGGCAAGCTTTTCGTAATCCTGTTTCTGTAGCTGCTGGATCATCTGATTATCCCGGATAATACGATCTGCAGTCTTCATATAACTGCTCTGCATCTCATCGATTTCCTTAATGGCATCCTTCATGGCACGTTCCTGCTTCGTAAAGGTTTCACTCAGCTGACTGCTCATGGTCTTGTACAATTCTGATGTATATTCTGTATTCTCCTTCTGCACCTTCTTAAGTTCTGCCAGAGCATCATTAAAATCTTCAAACTGCATCTGAAAGGAACCATGCATCTCGCTTAAAAACGTATCCAGGATCTCCCGGATCGCATCCTGCTGCCCTTTTGTCACAGATGCGGTAAGAACGTCCAGAGAATCATTCATCTTCTGAAAAGTAGGTGTGATCACTTTCTCAAAGCTATCTGCCATCTGCACAGAAAACTGTTCCGCCATCTGTTTCATGGCTTCTGTCTGCGTCTTCTGGCTGGAAACAAGGAGATTCCAGGACTCATTCTCCGCAGTAGGAAGCACCAGTGCGTGAAAACGATCCAGAAAATCCTGCATCGCCTGGGACATCGCAGAATATCCGCTTTTCATCCCAAATGTGTACACAACAGAAAGTGCAACTCCATAAATGGAAGTCAGAAACGCAACTTTGATGCCATCTACAAGAGCGGATACCGAGCTTGTCATCACTTCATAATCTGTGGGCTGGAAATTCTTAAGTCCCCACACAAGACCGATAAATGTTCCAAGGATACCAAGGCTTGTAAAAATGTCCGGAGCCATCTCAAGGAGTCTCTTGTGGATATGTACATCTACATCCTCAATATTCACAAAATCCTCTACTTCAGCGATCCCTTCTTCCGTTCTGCTGATGCTGTCAACAAAATCATCCATCTTTTTGTCGAGATAGCGGTCACCGAAAATCCCTCGCAGCTGCCCAATCTCTTCTTTTCTGGCTCTTCCCGGAAGCTGAAACACTTCTGTGATCTCACCAGCGCCATGCTTCAGTGCTCTTGACAGGTTATCCATCCGATATAAACCTGCAAAAAGCCCCACTGCGTATATGATCAGCATAAGTCCCAGAAATGTAAAATTATAAAGCAACACATTCCCGGAGCCTTTTCCAACATAAGCAGTCAGGGTTGCCGCGGCCACTGTTACTGCCAGAAACAGCACTGTATTCATAAACTTTTTTCCCATAATATGCCTCCCCTGTCTTTATTTTTGAAAAAAGTTACTCTTTTGTTCCCATACTATCATAACATCTTCCCTAAAACAACCAGAAAGGACAATTCCTTCGCCAAAAGAATTGTCCTTTCGTCTTTTTTCTATTTATACTTTTATTTATACTTTTATACGGCAGGCTGCATCATCGCTGATCAGGATCCTGCGTCCGCAAACACCTACGATCACTCCGCCAAGTATCCTGCTTATGATCTGTACGGTCTTTCCTTCACTGACATCATACCGCCTGATCTGTTCCATAGTTTCCGGCATTCCGGTCATCCACTTGATCGTGTAGCTTTCCCCTGCTTTTGTCTCATTTAATGACTGCATATACTCACCCCATTCCATATATCACATCGCTATCAGTAATTATCCTCTATCCGTAGGCGGATATTCGCAATCCGCACTTGGTTAAATGATTTCATATAATTCCAACACAATTCTGCATTTTTATATAATTAGTAAGGTTTAACTTTTATTTTTCTGAATTATCCATTGCTTTTTATATATTTTATCTCATTTTATCTCAATTAGTCAATCATAACCTGTGAAATTCCACCAATAAAAACAAGCAAAAAAGAAACGCAGAACAGCCATTACAGTTATTCTGCGTTTCTCATTATTTTCTATGCATAAACTCTATCTTCTTCCAGAAGCGTTGTCTTTCCATTCTTTACTTCCACAAGATTAACACAGCAGTTTGGCGGCACGGAGCCTCTCCAGAAATTCTCCGGATCAGGATCTACATTCTGAAGAAGAGCACGGACTGCACATCCATGAGAGGCAACAAGAATTGTTTTATCCGCAAGAGTCGGATCTGATGTTATTTCATCCCAGAAATCCTTTGTCCTGGCGATTACATCAAAAATATCCTCGCCCTTTTCCGGTCGTTTAAAATTTACCGGAGCACGAAAAAAAGCCTCGATCTGCGGATCGATATAATTGCCATCTGCATCTCTTACCTGATCACCCTCCAACACACCAAAATCGATCTCCTGGATCCGCTTATCCGGTATAATTGGAACATCACGTTTCCCCAGAACATATTCTGCTGTCTGTTTTGCCCTTGAGAGCGGACTTGTAAAACAGATATCAAACTTCACATTACGGAGAGCTTCTCCGGTTTTTTCTGCAAGAAGGATCCCTTCCTTCGCAAGAGGTACATCCGCTGCACCCTGAAGCTTTTTTAATTTATTCCACTCAGTCAAGCCATGTCTTACAATGTAGATCAGCATCAGCTTCTCAGCTCGATTCCAAGTCCGTTAAGACCATTTATGATCTTTTTCATTGCTGCGGAGATCTCGTTTTCACCAAGAGTCTTGTCATGGGCACGGAATACCAGAGAATAAGCCATGGATTTGAAACCTTTCTCAATCTGTGCACCTTCGTAGATATCGAACAGCTGATAGCTCTCAAGAATATTTCCGCCTCTCTGATCAAAAATCTCCTCGATCTGTCCTGCGAGAACTGCATGGGGAACTACAAGGCTCAGGTCACGAGTTACAGCCGGATATTTGGCAATTCCTGTATATTTGTGGTTGAAACCAGCAAATTCCAGAACATCCAGAATGTCGATCACTGCGATATATGCCTTTTCTCCGATAGAGTAATTATCTGCAACAGCCGGATGAACCTCACCTAAGTATCCAACTACCTTACCCTCGTAGATCATGTTAGCCTGTCTTCCTGGATGAAGGAATGGTTTTCCGCTGTTTGGATCGTAGGTAACCTTTTTCTTCATTCCGATCTTCTCGAAGAACTCCTCGCATACACCCTTCATATCAAAGAAATCGCCTTTTCCGTACATTCCAAGTGTAAACATGGTACGCTCATCCGGAAGCTCTGTAACCGGAAGGGACTTCGGAAGATAGATATTTCCAAGCTCGTAAAGACGAACATCTTTATTACGTCTGTTATAGTTTGTGGAAAGGGATGCCAGCATACCGTTCAGTGTGCTTGTACGCATGATACTGTAGTCCTCTCCAAGAGGATTGCTGATGGTGATGACTTTACGAAGATCACTGTCCTCAGGAATACAAAGCTTGTCAAATACCTTCGGGCTTTCGAAAGAATAGGACATTCCCTCTGAGAATCCGCAGTATTCTGCGATATCTCTTGCAACCTCCTGGATACGAAGCTTAAATGGCAGCTTACCCGTAGTAGCCTCTCCTGTAGGAAGTGTCATCGGGATCTTATCATAGCCATAGAATCTTGCAACCTCCTCTGCAACATCTGCATTACAGTGGATATCCTGACGGAATGTCGGTGCAACGATCTCGTCTGTTTTTTCATCATAAACCAGTTCTACACGTCCAAGATAATCGATCATCTCTTCTTTTGTAAGGCTGGTTCCAAGAAGCTTGTTGATCTTCTCAGGCTCAAATTTTACTCTGGATGGCTCTCTTGTTTCGCTGCAGACATCAACCATTCCGCCTACAACCTCACCTGCACCAAGCTCTTCCATCAGCTGGCATGCACGGTCAATTGCAGCCTGTGCATTGTTCGGGTCAAGACCCTTCTCAAATTTACCGGATGCATCTGTACGAAGTCCGATCCTCTTGGAAGAAAGACGGATGCTGGTTCCATCGAAGCACGCCGCCTCAAAAAGAACCGTTTTTACATCGTCTGTGATCATGGAATTCTCTCCCCCCATGATACCTGCGATGCCGACAGCCTTCTCACCGTCACAGATCATCAGAACGTTCTCATCCATGATACGCTCCTGGCCATCCAGTGTGACGAATTTCTCATCTTTTCCTGCACGGCGTACAACGATCTCCTGATTTGCGATGGTATCCAGATCATATGCATGCATTGGCTGTCCAAACTCTTCCATTACATAGTTTGTGATATCAACCAGGTTGTTGATCGGGCGGATTCCATTGGAAGCCAGACATCTCTGCATCCACTTCGGGGACGGACCGATCTTGACATTTTTTACAACTCTTGCGCAGTAACGCGGGCAAAGCTCCGGATCCTCTACAGTAACCTTTACATAATCGGAAGCTTTCTCATCATTTTCCTTAACCTCTACAATCGGCGGGCAGAATTTCTTCTGGAAGGTTGCTGCTGCCTCTCTTGCGATTCCAAGAACACCGTAGCAGTCTACACGGTTAGAAGTGATCTCATACTCAAATACCACATCGTCAAGGCCAAGTGCCTTAACAGCGCTCTCACCCACAACTGCGTCCTCAGGGAAAATATAGATTCCGTATTCCGGTGCTTCCGGATACATTTCTCTGGTGCTTCCAAGTTCCTCGATAGAGCACATCATACCAAAGGACTCAACGCCACGGAGTTTGCCTTTTTTGATCTTGATCCCTCCGGGAGTCATTTTTCCATCATGGCCGCCTGCAACACGTCCGCCATCAAGAACAACCGGAACCTTATCTCCTTCTTTTACATTTGGAGCGCCTGTTACAATCTGCACACTCTCAGTTCCGATATTTACCTGGCAGATGATCAGCTTATCTGCATCCGGATGCTTCTCGATCTTATCGATCTGGCCGATCACGATCTTATCAAGATCTGCATCCAGCTCTGTAAAGCCCTCTACCTTTGTTCCTGTTAAGGTCATGGCATCTGTATATTCCTGTGCCGTTACATCCAGATCCGGCACATATGTTTTAATCCAAGATAATGAAGTATTCATTTTGGTTGTCCCTTCTTTTTTCTATATTTACTGTCAGACGGATACTCATGATCCGTGTTCACTGTTTTAGAACTGTTTCAGGAATCTGCTGTCGTTCTCATAGAGAAGACGCATATCATCGATCTCATATTTCAGAAGTGCGATACGTTCCAGACCTACACCAAAGGCAAATCCTGTATACTCATCCGGATCGATTCCGCACATACGGAGAACATTCGGATGAACCATACCACAGCCAAGGATTTCGATCCAGCCGGAACCTTTACAGAAACGGCAGCCTTTTCCGCCGCATTTGAAGCAGGAAACATCAACCTCAGCGCTCGGCTCTGTGAACGGGAAATGATGCGGACGGAATTTGGTCTTTGTCTCCGGTCCGAACAGCTCTTTTGCAAACTCCTGAAGGGTTCCCTTAAGATCTGCAAACGTAACATTCTTATCAATAACAAGGCCCTCGATCTGATGGAAGGAAGGTGAATGTGTTGCATCTACCTCGTCAGAACGGAATACACGGCCAGGTGCGATCATACGGATCGGAAGCTTGCCTTTTTCCATCTCACGCGCCTGCACCGGTGATGTCTGGGAACGGAGCAGAATGGAATCATTGATAAAGAATGTATCCTGCTCATCTCTTGCCGGATGATCCTCCGGAATATTCAGCTTTGTAAAGTTGTAGTCCGCATACTCAACCTCCGGACCTTCCACAACCTCATAGCCCATTCCGATGAAAATACGCTCAACTTCTTCCAGAGCGATAGTATTCGGATGGCGATGACCGATCTTCGCTTTCTTTGCAGGAAGTGTTACATCGATCACTTCTGCCTTCATTTTTTCCTCACGGACCTTCTCCTCGAAATCCTTTTTGGAGGCTTCCAGAAGTTCTTCGATCTTAGCTCTTGTCTCATTGACAAGCTGTCCAACCTTCGGACGCTCTTCCGGAGCAACATCCTTCATACCTTTTAAGATTGCAGTAAGCTCACCTTTTTTTCCAAGATATGCAACACGCACATCATTCAGCTTATCCAGGCCCTCGGATTCCTCGATCCGTTTTCTGGCATTTTCAGCCAGTTCCTGAAGTCTTTCTTTCATATCCATGGTCTATTTCTCCTTTAATTAAAATGATCAAATGATCCGCCGCCCACCCCGAAGATCCAGATATGGGCAATAAAAAAACCGTCCCTCATAAAAGGGACGGAATATCCGCGGTACCACCCAGTTTCCCATGAAAAGATCACGGGCACCTCTTGTCTGCTTAACGCGCAGCTTACGTCATCTCCTACTGTTACTTCAGAGAGGAAGCTCCGGTGGGAAATTCAAGAACCATCTGAACCCGGGGAAGCTTACAGCCGGTGACTTCCCTTCTCTGTGAGAAAATGATCCTCTATAAACACCTTCACAGCTTTTCTGTCTTTTAATACTATGCCACAAGGTCCGCTTTCTGTCAAGCGCAAAGTCAGGATTCTTTGGAACTGTTTTTCTCATTTTCTTTCTTTGCAAGAAGTGTTTTTACAGATCTCTGGGCCTTTCGGAATTCATTTTCGAAGTAGGCATTGATCTCCGCCCCGTAAAGAAGCAGGTTCATACACACATACAGCCACAGCATTACCATGATCAGCGCAGTCAGACTTCCGTACATATTTCCAAAACTCGGAAAAAATTCAAAATACAGGGAAAATCCATAGGAAAATATCATCCATGCCACTGCGATCATAAATGCACCCGGAAGCTGGCTTTTAAAGGTTGCCTTTCGGTTTGGAAGCACTTTATAAAGGACCAGAAACACTGCAAACAGCACGGCAAATACAAGCAATGTCCTGGCCCCTATAACCTTGGCCAGCAGCCTCCCGAGAATCGGAATGGTTCTCTGTGCAGCTACTTGGATTCGATTACCAAGAACCAGGACCAGAAGAGTGACAATGATTGCCAGCACAAACAACAGCATATAAAAAACCGAATAGATTCGGGTCATCAGCCAGTTTCGGGTTTCCTTTACATGATAAATGGTATTTAAGCCATTGGTGATCGCCTGCATTCCCTTTCCGGACGCCCAGAGCGCCATCAGCGCAGACAACGGCACGATGGCTGTACTTCTTTTGTATACTTCTACCACAATGCTCAGCACAAAGGTCTGCAGATTTCCGGGCACAAACCCGATGATGGCATCCCTGACAACATTATAGCTTAAGGGTGTATAACGGATCAGCGTTGTAAGAAACAGTATAAACGGGATAAAAGACATGATCAGAAAATACGCTGCCTGGGCCGCATATGCACTGACATGATCTCCGTTTGCCCTGCGCACAAATCCCAGCATGAGCTGGATTATATTTTTCTTTTCCTCGTCCATGCTGACCTCCCTCAGGTTTCTTTTTTTACCAGGAAAAACGTTCAAATCCGATCTTATCCTGGATTTCCGGGAAAAGCTTTACTTCCGGCTGCAGGCTCTTATGTTCGCCTATCATCTTTTCCATCCATACCATATTATACCAACGGTTAAACTTATAGCCGCATCTGTGGAACTCTCCCACACGCTTATAGCCGAAATGCTTATGAAAATCCACACTGGCACTGGTCAGGTATTCATCATCTTTTGGTGCAACTGCAATGCAGGCGTTCAGGTTCAGAATTCCCATCTCTGCAAGAAGACTCTCCAAGGCTCGATAGAGTCTGCCTCCTGCACCGCTGCCCCGCCGGTCATGTCTCACATAAACAGACATCTCCGCACACCAGCCATAAGCAGCCCTCGGGTGAAACGCCGAACCATAGGCATATCCCAGGATCTCTCCCTTCTCTTCTGCCACAATATACGGATATTTCACCTTTATATCATGGATTCGCTGCGTAAACTCTTCTATGGAAGGTGTTTCGTATTCAAATGTGATCGCAGTTTTTTCTACATAGTAGGAATAAATCTCTAAAAGTGTTGCTGCATCTCTCTCTTCTGCCACACGTATCTGCATTGCCTTCTCGCACCTCTTTTATTTCTGTTTGTCTGTTATTTCACAAAGAAACGGTAAACTGTTTCGGAGCTGTACTCTTCACCGGGAAGCAGGATCGGAGAATGGAAATCCTCCACATTGACTGCATTTGGCTCCACCTGTGTTTCCAGGCAGAATCCATAACGTTCATGATAAACATGACCGTTCTTTCCCTTCTCATCCTTAACAAAATTGCCTGCATAGAACTGCACACACGGGCAATCGGAGGAAACCTCCATACCGATACCGGATTCCCTGCAGTATGCAGTAGCGATTGAACGGACATTGCCCTTTGCATAATTATCTGTTACATAGTTGTGGTCATAACCGCCTGTAAACTTCAGCTGTTCAAAGTCCGCCTCAATGTCTCTGCCGATAGGTTTGGAAACATTGAAATCCATCGGCGTTCCCGCCACCGGTGCATATTCACCGGTGGGAATGGACTGGCTGTCTTTTACCGGAGTAAAATACTTCGCATGAATACATACTTCCTGGTCAAGCACATCTCCGCTGCCTTCTCCGTTCAGATTAAAATAAGAATGGTTGGTCATATTGGCAACGGTAGCTGCATCAGAACGTCCTCTGTAAAAGATCTTAAGCTCATTTTCTTCTGTGAATTCATATTTCACAACAATCGAAAATTCTCCCGGAAAACCATTTTCACCATTCGGACTGATGCGGAAGAAATCCACGCTGTTCTTATCCTGGGAAATTTCTTTTACCGCCCAGAGTTTTTTCTCGAAGCCATCAGGACCACTGTGCAGATTATTATGATTTTCATTCTCTGTAAGAATCACTTCTTTATCATCAATAAAAAATCTGGAATTTTCGATACGGTTTCCACTTCTTCCAATGATCGCACC
>ENA-ORTU01004269-ORTU01004269.1-human-gut-metagenome-genome-assembly--contig:-NODE-4269-length-11043-cov-2.243447_pt1 | contig 11043 bp, 10 predicted proteins | sample MGYA00241910_ERZ509184 | MGnify/ENA primary metagenome ERZ509184 (study PRJEB26280, sample SAMEA2338847) | human gut metagenome | biome: human gut; feature: human-associated habitat; material: faeces...
TGTTATAAAATAATCTTTTTCGGACACTTTTCTGCACAGATTCCGCAGCCTGTACATTTTTCCTGATCGATGTATGCAATGTTGTCTACCACATGAATCGCATCAGACGGACAGTTCTTCTCACAGAGATGACAGCCGATACATCCAACGGAACATGCACTCATGACATCCTTGCCCTTGTCTTTGGAACTGCACTGTACGAGGTGCATTGCCTCATATGGTACAAGTTCAATCAGATGCTTCGGACATGCAGCCACACATTTTCCGCAGGCCTTGCAGACCTTCGGATCGACTTTTGCAATACCATCTACGACATGGATCGCATCAAACGGACATGCTTTCACACAATTTCCAAATCCCAGACATCCATAATTGCAGGACTTTGATCCGCCATTTGGAACAAATGCCATTGCCGCACAATCTTCCACTCCGGTATACTCGTAATCCTGTTTTGCTTTCTCACAGGTTCCGGCACACTTGACAAAAGCGACTTTTTTTACCGAAGCCCCGGCAGAAACACCCATGATCTCGCCAACCTTTGCGGCAACCGGCTCTCCACCGACCGGACACTGATTGACCGGTGCCTCTCCCTTTGCGATTGCCGCAGCAAGTCCGGAACATCCGGCATATCCACAGCCACCACAGTTATTTCCCGGGAGAACTTCTAAGATCGCATCCTCTCTCGGATCAGTCTCTACCTTGAACTTTTCTCCGGCGATTCCGAGGAAAAATCCAAGAATAATTCCTACGCAGCCGACAACAACAGCTGCGACAATAATTCCAGTTATCATACGTCTTTTCCCTCCTAAATCATTCCTGAGAATCCCATAAAGGCAATGGACATCAGGCAGGCAGTGATCAGAACAATCGCTGTACCCCTAAATGTCTTCGGGATATCATTGTACTCAATTTTTTCACGGATTCCCGCCATCAATACGATTGCGATAAAGAAACCAAATGCTGTGGAAAATCCGTAAACAACACCCTCTAAGAGATTGTAATCGTAAGTAACACAGTTTAAGGCTACACCAAGTACCGCACAGTTTGTGGTAATCAGCGGCAGGTAAACACCCAGTGACTGATACAGTGATGGCATGCTCTTCTTTAAAAACATTTCTACAAACTGTACCAATGCTGCAATAACCAGAATAAATACAATGGTCTTTAAATAGGTCAGATCAATTCCCTTTTTCACGAGAAACGGATTGGCCAGAATAAATTTATAGATCAGTCCGGTAATGAAAGAAGAGATCGTAATAACGAAAATTACGGCGCCTCCCATACCAGCAGCTGTCTCTGTTTTCTTGGATACACCAAGGAACGGACAGATACCAAGGAACTGACTCAATACTACGTTGTTTACGATCGCAGAACCTACCGCGATCAAAACCAGTTCAGCTAATGTACTCATCGTCTCTCTCCCTCCTTATGCCTGTTCCTGATCAGAAGCTCCTGCACTCTTTCCTGTACAAAGTGCGGACTGACCACAGTGTGCACAGTCTCCGGATAAACATCCTGCCGGCTCTGCAAGCGGTTTGCCCTTTGCTTCCATCTTTTTACGGATGATATTCATTCCGGCTACAAGGAATGCCAGTACAAGGAATGCTCCCGGTGCCATGATGAAAATCGTGATCGGAGTAAATCCTTTGATTGCGGAAAGGAACGGAAGTCCGAAAAAGGTTCCGGCACCAAGGATCTCACGGATCAGTCCGATGATAGTCAGACCCATGGTAAATCCAAGTCCCATACCAATTCCATCAAAAATTGATTCGATTGGACCATTCTTGGATGCATAGCTTTCTGCACGGCCAAGAATGATACAGTTTACAACGATCAGCGGAATATACACACCAAGGGCCTTAGAAAGGCTTGGAAGATATGCCTGCATCAGAAACTGTACGACCGTAACAAGTGATGCCACAATCACGATATAGGCCGGCATACGCACGCCGTTCGGAATGACTTTACGAAGTGCTGAGATCATCAAGTTTGACATGGCAAGGATCACCGTTGTCGTAAGTCCCATGCCAAGTCCGTTCATCGCTGAGGTGGTTACTGCCAGCGTCGGACACATACCAAGCATCAACACAAAGGTCGGGTTTTCTTTGATGATACCGTTATATAAACGTTCTCCTGCTTTGCTCATTGTAAGATACCTCCTTCCTTAAGGCTTTCATAAAAACGAAGTCCCGCATTGACACCGTTTGTCACCGCTTTGGAAGTAAAGGTTGCTCCGCTGATCGCATCAATCTCGTTTTCCGCGGAAGCACCGTTTTTTGTAACCACGAACTGATCTACGATTTTTCCTGCGAACTGTCCTTTGAATTCTTCGTCTTTTGCACGCATGCCAAGTCCGGCTGTCTCACTTAAGGAAAGCATCTCCACGCCTGTCACCGTTCCGTCCATACTGACACCCATGGAGAAATTGATGTCACCGCCGTATCCTTCATGCGAAGTAATGTTCATAACCACACCTGTCACTGCTCCGTCCTTTTCTGCCAGATAAAAATCTTCCAGAGTGTCAGCTGTGCCAAATCCGGCCTGATCCAAGACATCGGCTGCCTCTGTGAGCAGTTCTTCTTTGTTATCCGGCTCCGTCAGATCCTGTGCATCCGGAAATACAGCAAGATAAGCTTCTTTCTGTGCTTTTTCCTCTGCCTGTGCGATCGGCTGTTTTGTAATGCTGTAGACAGCTCCGAGCAGTAAACCGGAAACCAGTGTGATCGCCATCAGTACCAGTGCTTCTTTTATAATCTTATTCATGCTTTTTTCCTCCTTTCCCAAATGCTGTCGGAGGTGTTACTTTTTCAATCAAAGGCACCAGAAGGTTTGAAAGGATGATCGCATAAGATACGCCCTCCGATGCACTTCCGAGGAAACGAAAAACCCCGGTGAAAATACCGATGATGCATCCATACACGATCTGACCGTTTTTGGTGATCGGTGAGGTTACATAATCCGTTGCCATAAAAAATGTACCAAGCATCAGTCCGCCCGCACACAGCTGTGCTGCCAGAAAATGCAGATCAAATCCATGTCCGCCAAATAAAATGGCAAAAACAGAGAAAGAAAGCAGGCAGGACAATGGTATCCTCAGATCGATCACTTTAAATACCAGAAGGATCACCGCACCGATCAGGATCGCCAGTGTGGAAGTCTCACCGATCGTTCCGGCTGTTTTTCCTAGAAACAGGTTTAAAACATTCACGCTCTCGCCGGCTTTCATGGCTGCAAGCGGCGTTGCCCCGGATACTGCATCGTATGTAAAGTCCGTCATTTTTCCGGCAAAAGAGATCAGAAGAAAACATCTTGCTGCAAGAGCCGGATTCATAAAGTTCTGTCCAAGTCCTCCGAAAAGCTGTTTTACAAACAGAATTGCAAAAACAGATCCAAGTACCGGAAGATACCATGGTGCAGAAGCCGGAAGGTTCAGTGCCAGCAGAAGTCCTGTCACCGCTGCACTGTAGTCACCGATTGTCACTTTCTTGTGCATCCCTTTTTCATAAACATACTCTGTGAGCACGCTGGCTGCCACAGATAAAATAATTACCTTTAATGCATTGATTCCAAAATTTACGACACCAAATGCGACTGCCGGAAGCAGTGCAATCAGAACAAGACGCATCAGATCGCTGCTTTTCATTTTGTCCCGGATGTGCGGATTTGATGATATGTTCCACATTTCACTCATTTTCCATTCCCCCTCTGTGCAGCTTTTTTTCGATCCGCAAGCACCATCTTACGCATAGATTTGATGTATTGAGTCAGAGGCCGTTTCGCCGGGCAGATATAACTGCAGCAGCCACATTCGCAGCACTCCATACCATTTGCCTTCTCAAAAGATTCTTTGTCATGTCTTTTCGCATAATCAGCCAGTTTTGCCGGAATGATCCGGCCCGGACAGACGGACACACAGCGTCCGCAGTTGATACACGCTGTCTCTTCGCAGGCTGCGACCTCGTCTTTTGTCATGCACAGGATCGCAGAAGACGTCTTGACTACCGGAACATCCAGAGAGATCAGCGGGATTCCCATCATCGGACCTCCGGCGATGATTTTCTCCGGTTCGGAAGTAAAACCTCCCGCCTCTTCGATCAGTTCCCGGAAGTTCGTACCGGTGCGGACACGCAGGTTCTGCGGTTCTTTGATCGCATTTCCGGTGATCGTCATCACTTTTTTCATGACCGGTCTGCCAAAATGTACCGCCTCATAGATTGCATGGATCGTGTCACAGTTGTTGACTACACATCCTGCATCTGCCGGAAGCATGGAAGAATTGATCTGTCTTCCTGTGACTGCAAAAATAAGCTGTCGCTCTGCTCCCTGCGGATACTTGGTTTTTAATTCTACAACTTCAATATCCGGTATCCCCTTTGCTGCTTCCCGCAGTTTTGCTGCCGCATCTTTTTTATTGTCTTCAACTGCCAGTACGCCTTTTGCCCTTCCGTCAAAAATCTTCATTGCCGCCTGAAGACCGCCCACGATTTTTTCCGGTTCCTCCATCATCCTGCGGTAATCTGATGTCAGATAAGGCTCACACTCCGCACAGTTGACAATGATGTGATCGATCGCAGATGGATCTTTCGGCATGTATTTGACATGTGTCGGGAATCCGGCTCCGCCCATACCGACAATACCCGCCTCCTTGATGATCTCAATGATCTCTTTTCCGGAAATATCCGACAATTTCCGCTCTGGTGAAAACTCTACCTCTTCATACAGGCCATCGTTTTCAATGACAATGGATTCCTGCATGCCTCCGGCTACCCCCAGCCTTGCTTCGATCGCTTTGACCGTTCCTGATACGGATGCAAAAATGTTTGCAGATACAAACCCCCCTGCTTCTGCAATTTTCTGGCCTGCCAGTACATGATCGCCTTTTGCTACAATGGCTTTGGCTGGTGCTCCGATATGCTGAGAAAGCGGATAGACGAGCTCTCCTTTGGGCAAAACCTCCCGAATCGGCTTATCTTTGGACATCGCCTTTCCGTCATCTGGATGAATGCCACCCCGAAATGTAAAACGCAGCATACACTTCTCCTCCTTTTTTTATATTTACAGCCATCAAAAAACAATAACTGCTGCTTTCTTTTTCTCTGTTTGCTTATTTTGTTTCTTTCTGATTCCCCTTTTTCTTTCTGGATACTTTATGAATCGTAGGATAAGCTTTCATAAAACGTTTGTTTACGCCGGTGATCCTAGAAACCCTCTCCTGATACTGTTCCCGAAATCCCTTTGAACGAGAGCGAATGCCTTCTGCATATTCAGAAAGACCCTTTTCTTCAATCTTGCCTGCAATGCGCCTTTGATACTCTCCCAGCTTTTCCTGAAATTCTTTTTTCGTCGGCAGATGCTTTTTATAGTTTCCAAACAGTTCTCTTGCCTCTTCCGTCGAACTGTAGACTTTGGTCGTCTGAAGATATTCGGTAAACTCTTCCATGGCAGTCTGCAGGCCTTCCAGTTTTTCGCCGAGCTGCAGTGCTGCAAGTGTCGATACGATAAAGTCCACGCAGTACAGAATCCCGCATAAGATAATAAACGCATGTCCGGTCGCTACATCAAACAGATCGATTACCCACTGTGCAAACGGCTGAAGGATCTCAAACATCAGCAGTGTGAAAAATCCCCATGCGATCGAGCATCCCAGACAGATCCTGCCATGCAGGTTAAATGGCCGTTCGCTGTAATCCCACCAGCTTGTGTGGAAGAGCTTTTCCATTACCCACGAAGTAACATACTCCAGGATGGTTGCCAGAACAATGCCGCCAAGAAACAGCCATAAACCATGATCCTGCAATGGCCTCAGAACCAGATAAACGCTCATGGCTCCCACTCCATAGATCGTACACACCGGACCTGTTACAAATCCACGGTTTACCAGCTTCTTTTCCTTTATTGATACATAGCAGCTTTCCCATATCCATCCCATAAAGCTGTATAAGATCAGCCAGAAAAGAACATGATACAAATCTACTCCAAGAATTTGAATATCCCACATAATTTTCTCCTTTTATTTTTGATTTCTGTTTTTCTTTTATTTTGCATTGAATTTTCTGTCTTTTTAATCGCTAAATATCTCTGTATTGCATTTTTATTGAAACACTTTTATAATGATGCCAGAATTCAAAATCAACTTCAGAAATGCCGGAGGCATTCTTGAACACATAAGTTTAAGAAAGGAATTTTTTCATGCTATATAAACAACAATCTTTTTCCAACTTTGAACCAGATCTTCGCTATCTGGACTCTTTTCCTTTTTCCAGAGAAGAATTTCTCTTCTTTGACATTGAAACAACCGGATTTTCCCCGCGAAACACTTCTCTGTATCTGATCGGTGCGGTCTGCTTTCTGGATGAGCACTGGACTTTCCTTCAGTGGTTTGCCGAAACTCCATCGGAAGAATGTGAAATTTTAAACGCATTTCTTGCATTCTGCCGGTCATTTCGTGCTGTCGTTCATTTCAACGGTGACGGTTTTGATATCCCTTATCTTCTTTTCAAAGCAGAAAAATATACATTGTCAGATACCTTATCATCTATGCAGAGCATTGACCTTTACCGCCTGACCCGGCCATACAAAAAATATCTGAAACTGACGCACATCAACCAGAAAAGTCTGGAATCTTTCCTTGGCATTGAGCGGGAAGACCGCTACAACGGCGGCGAACTGATCAAAATCTATCAGAGCTACTGCCAGTTAAAAGATGCGGATGCTCTTTCGCTTCTGCTTCTGCATAATCTGGACGATCTGAAAGGTATGACAAAACTGCTGCCGCTTCTTGCCTATCCGCTGTTTTTGAAAGACCAGGATTATACGCTCCGGAATCTTTTCTGGGAAGATTCTGTGAACGGACAGCCGCTTCTGATCGCAGAGCTGGATCTGAAATATCCTGTTCCAAAGCAGATCTCCAACCGGCTTTCCTCGTGCTATCTTACGCTCCAGGAAGGCACTGCCAAACTGATGATCTATGCTTTCGAAGGCGAATTAAAGTATTTCATATCTGACTATAAAAATTATTATTATATTCCTTTGCAGGACTGTGCCATTCATAAGCACGTTGCCTCTTATCTCGATCCACGTGAACGCATCCCTGCAAAAGCCACAACCTGTTACCAGCGTCACCGGGGACTTTTTCTTCCTCAGGAAAAAGCACTGTTCAAACCTGTTTTCCAGGAAAGCTATCATTCGGATTCTTTCTGGTTTGAATGTACGCAACAGTTTATGAATTCGCCCTCTTTATTATGTTTATACATAAAAAGCCTGATTTCCATTTGAAATCAGGCTTTCCTGCCCTGCAGGTTCTCTTTTGTCTGAACCTTACAGAACACTCAGCACTCCCTTTTTGAGATGTGCAATATTACTCTTCTTCTGCCTCTGTTGTGTCGGCAGCAGCTTCTTCTTTCTGCAGTGCTTTCATGCTCAGGCTGATTTTTTTGTCTTCGCCGTTGAAATCTACTACTTTTGCTGTGATAACCTGTCCTACGCTCAGTACGTCAGATGGTTTATCAACATGCTCCTGGGAAATCTGTGATACATGAAGCAGTGCGTCTACACCCGGCTCCAGTTCAACAAATGCACCAAAATCAGTCATTCTTGCAACTTTACCTTCTACCACGTTGCCTGCTGCGTATTTCTCGCCAGCTGTCAGCCATGGGTTCTGATCCGGGAATTTCAGGCTCAGTGCAATCTTATCGCCGCTGATGTCTTTGATCAGAACAGAAAGTTTTTCGCCAACTTTGAATACTTTCTTTGGATTTTCAACACGTCCCCAGGACATCTCTGAGATGTGCAGCAGACCGTCTGCTCCGCCCAGGTCGATGAATGCACCGAAGTCTGTAACGTTTTTGATAACGCCTTCTACTACATCACCAACGTGGATTCTTGCAAAGAGTTCTTTCTGCATTTCTGCTTTCTTTGCAACCAACAGCTGTTTACGGTCGCCGATGATTCTTCTTCTGCGTGGATTGAACTCGCTGATCACAAACTCGATTTCCTGACCTGCATATTTGCCAAGATTTCTTTCGTAAGTATCAGATACCAGGCTTGCCGGGATAAATACTCTTGCTTCGTCGATCACAACGCTCAGACCACCATCGAGTACCTGTGCAACCGGTGCTTTCAGTACTTCGTGATTTTCAAAAGCTTCTTCCAGTCTCTTGTTTCCTTTTTCTGCTGCCAGACGTTTGTAAGTCAGCAGAACCTGTCCTTCACCATCGTTTACTTTCAGGACTTTTGCTTCCATTTTGTCGTTAACATGAACAACATCCTGGAGATTTACGCTTGAATCGTTGGTATATTCACTTTTTGTGATGATACCGTCAGCTTTGTATCCAATATTTAAGATGATCTCGTCTTCTTTGACATCGATGACCGTACCTTCGACTACCTCTCCATTATGAATTGTTTTTAATGATTCCTCCAGCATTTGTTCAAAGCTCATTTCTGACATTCCTTGTGAACCTCCTCAATAATATTATTTGGGGTTGATGCCCCTGCTGTAATACCTACGCAACTCATGGACTGCATCGAATGTACATCCAAATCTTCAAGTGTCTGTATATAGTAAGTATTCTTGCATTCTTCTTTACATATTTCAAATAGTTTCTGCGTATTGGAACTGTGTCTGCCTCCAATTACGATCATGGCATCCACATCGGCGGCAATTTTTCTCGCCTCCTGCTGACGCTCTTCGGTCGCATTGCAAATCGTATTTAAAACAAGTATATCATAACGCTTTTTTGAAAGAATTTCAACTAATTTATTAAATTTCTTGTAATTAAATGTCGTCTGAGACACAACACAGACTCCTGTGTCTGAATTTGGTTCAAATTCTTCTGCTTCTTCTTCTGTTCCGATCACCGTCACTTTAGAAACACACCATCCTCGGATGCCTTCTACCTCCGGATGATTGGCATTTCCGATGATCACGATCTCTCTTCCGTTTTCGCCTTCCCGCCTGACAATGCGATGTATTTTCTTTACAAATGGACAGGTCGCATCGGCAAGATTCAGTCCGTTTTCGCAGATCAGATCATAAACCTCTTCCGCAACGCCATGGGAACGGATCACAACGGTGCCCTTTTTTACCGAAAGCAGATCTTCTTTTCCATTCAGCACCCGTACGCCTTTTTCTTCCAGATCCCGCACTACCTCTTCGTTGTGGATGATCGGCCCGTAAGTGTAAACCGGCTCTTTTTCTTTTGCTGCCAGATCATAGACCTGGTCAACGGCACGTTTTACGCCAAAACAAAAACCCGCAGTCTGTGCTTTTATCACTTTCATTGCTTCACTTCCCTGTAACATTCTTTAATACGCTCAACCACCTCATCGATCGACAGATCCGAAGAATCTACCAGAATGGCATCCTCTGCCTGGCGAAGCGGTGCGATCTCTCTTGACATGTCACGCTGATCACGGTCCCGGATCTCCTCTTCGATCTCTTCCAGTGTGTGCGTATCTCCCTTTTCCTGCTGTTCCAGGAAACGTCTCTTTGCACGCGTTTCCACGCTTGCAGTCAGATAAATTTTCAGCTGTGCATGCGGCAGGATATTGGTGCCGATGTCTCTTCCGTCCATCAGGACATCTTCTTTTGCCGCCAGATCTCTTTGCAGGTCAAGCAGTGTGGCTCGCACGGCCGGGTTTGCGGAAGTCACGGATGCCATCTTGCTCACTTCTTCTGTGCGGATCAGTCCGGTCACGTTCTCCCCGTTTAAGATCACCTGCTGTTCGCCGTCATCGCTGTAGGCGATCGATATGGAAATCTTGCTGCAGGCTTTCTGCACTGCCGCATCGTCGTGGATATCGATCTGATTCTGCATCATATAAACTGCGATCGCACGATACATTGCCCCGGTATCGACATAAATAAATCCAAGCTCTTTTGACACACGTTTTGCGATCGTGCTTTTTCCGGCTCCTGCCGGTCCGTCAATTGCAATATTAAAACTCATATTTTCCTCCTGCATGGTATCTATGCTTCGCTCATCGCCAGTGCTGCCGCATAGGCAGTGGACCAGGCGATCTGCAGATTGAATCCTCCGGTCACAGCATCCAGATCCAGTACCTCACCTGCAAAATACAGTCCCTGCACCAGTTTGGACTCCATCGTGGACGGATTGACTTCTTTTACACTGACACCACCTTTTGTGATAATAGCTTCATTATAATCGCGAAGCCCTGTTACGGTCAATGGCAAATTTTTGATCAGCTCCACAAATCCGAGGCGTTCTTCTCTTGATACCTCATTTACCTTTTTCTCCGGATTGATGCCGGACAACTCGATCATGACCGGAGTCAGTTTTGCCGGGAAAAGTCCGCCCAGTGCGTTTTTAAACTGTCTGTTTTTTGCTTCCTCAAAATCACGCAGGATTCGGTGATCTAGTTGTTCTTTTGACAATGCCGGCTTCAGGTCGATAAACATAGAAAGTTCTTTTTTTCGTGCCGTTTTCGCAGTGTAACTGCTGGCACTTAAGATCAGAGGACCAGTCACGCCAAAGTGGGTGAACATCATCTCGCCAAAACCATCATAGAGTTTCTTTTTACCGTCCATCACTTTGACATCCACATTTTTCAGCGAAAGACCCTGAAGGCTTTTTGCCCACGCTTCTTTTGTATTAAACGGAACCAGCGATGGATATAATTCCGTCACTTTATGTCCGAGTTCTTCTGCGAAACGGTAACCGTCTCCGGTAGAACCTGTCGTTTTATAAGAAATCCCTCCGGTTGCCACAAGTACGGCATCTGCCCGGTATTCCCGGCCCGAAGTGCCCCGCACGCCGATGCAGCGCAGGGCCGGGCCGGCCTTTTTCTTTTTGGGATGGCGCGGGTTTTCCGGCACAGCGGGGGCTTCCTCCGCTTCCGGCGGCAGCTCTTCCAGCAGCAGCTTTCTGGCACCGTCGTGCACAAGCTCGGCGTCCTGTGCATACCGCAGCAGGGCCTGCCGGATCTCCTCGGCCTTGTCCGACACCGGGAACACCCGGCGTCCGCGCTCCACCTTCAGCTCCACACCAAGGCTCTCGAACAGCTCCATGGTCTTTGCGGGTG
>ENA-ORTU01004273-ORTU01004273.1-human-gut-metagenome-genome-assembly--contig:-NODE-4273-length-11035-cov-2.240893_pt1 | contig 11035 bp, 6 predicted proteins | sample MGYA00241910_ERZ509184 | MGnify/ENA primary metagenome ERZ509184 (study PRJEB26280, sample SAMEA2338847) | human gut metagenome | biome: human gut; feature: human-associated habitat; material: faeces...
GTCAGACGAAGGAATATGCTCAAAAAGATTATAACAATCATACCACACTGTGGAGTCCGCAGTGGACGCAGGATCAGGGACCGGATGGGAATGTTTTTGGCTTTTTCTATTCGACCTGGGGCATTAATTTTACTCTGATGGGAAATGCATTGGCAGACAGTAGTAAACCCGCAGAAAAAGGAAATGGAATTTACGGAGATTATGCCGTGTGTGAAGGTCCACAGGCATATTACTGGGGCGGTACATGGATGTGTGCGGCGCAGGGAACCGATAATATTCCTTTTATCAGGGATTTGATGAAGCGTCTGACGTGTGATATCAAAACCATGAAGCAGATTACATTGGATACGCAGGACTATACCAATAATGAGAAAGCAATGGATGAGATTGCAAAAAGTGACTATCAGTCGGATTTCCTTGGTGGACAAAATCATATTGCACTTTTTGCAGAGGCTGCAAAGAAAATTGATATGAGTAATATATCAGATTATGATAAGGACTGCAATGAGCAGATTCAACAGTGTCTGCATCCGTATTTTGAAGGTAAAATTTCACTTGCGCAGGGAATGGACGATTTTTATAAAAAGATGGAGCAATTGCATCCGGAATTATCCCATTAATTTAGGCAGAAAGAGAGGAAATACCTATGAAGTGGTTGAATCAGATCAGTATTAAAGTAAAGGTTATGCTGCCAATTTGTATTTTGGGAATTGTTATTCTTTTGGCAAGTATTTCAAGTCTTGTAAATTCGAAAAGGCTGTTGCAGGCGGGGGTTGTAATTTCGCAGGATTGTTCGAAGAGTATTGAACTATTGATGGATATGTCATCCGAGCTGGAATCCATGGGGAAAAATATGTATGGACACTGTGATGCGGAAAATTCTATTTCCAAAGAAAGCTTTGCAACAACCATCCATGAAAAGCTGGAATCTATGGATAGTTATTTTAAACAGTATAAAAAACAGAAAAAAACAGCGCGGGAAAAAGAATATTTCGGGGCATTACAAAATCGCTTTAAAAAGTATAAAGAAGGAATGGAACAGGTCCTTACCGCAAGTTCAAAAGGCGATGCGGATGGTGCAACGGAGGCAATCAATGTGATACAGAAACCTTCGGAAGATTATCTTGCAAAGAAAATCAGCAGTCTGATTGCTATGCGGAAACAGGCAATGAATGATTCATTACAAGCACAGCAGGCAGCATATGAATTTTCAAGAGATTCTGCTATTGTATTCGTTGCAGTTTCAATGCTTATGATTTTGTTTTCTCTTTGGATTTGTCTGAGAGGGATTGTAGCACCGATGCACTATATCAGTCAGACATTGCAGAAAATGGTGGCAGATATTGAAAAAAATCAGGGAAATCTTTCTGTAAGATTAAAGATTTCAGGAAAAGATGAGATTGGTAAAGTTGGAAGGAATGTAAATGCATTTATTGATACGCTTCAAAATGTTATGGGACGGATTACAGACAGTTCTTTGCGTATGAACCAGATTATCCGGGAGGTGGATGACAAGGTACGTAGTTCAAACGAAAATTCGGATGATATTTCCACTGCCATGGAAGAATTATCGGCATCCATGATTTCCGTTGCAGATATGGTTTCCGGGATTACAAAAAATATGAAAGAAGTGGAAGATCGTACGAAAGAACTTTCGGAAAAATCGGATGGTCTTTTATCCTATTCAGATACGATGGATCAGAACGCGGATAAACTCAAAAATGATGCAATTTTAAATAAAAAAAATACGGGAGAAATTGTCACTGATATTATCGGAAAACTGCAGACAACAATTCAGGAAAGTAAAAAAGTAGAAAAAGTCAGTGAACTTACTAATGATATTTTAAATATTGCAGATCAGACCAATCTGCTTGCATTAAATGCATCCATTGAGGCAGCACGTGCAGGGGAAGCAGGACGTGGTTTTGCAGTAGTTGCCTCTGAAATTGGTAAATTATCGGAATCCAGCAGGGACGCAGCGGTTAATATCCAGTCCATCAATAGTACCGTGATTGGAACCGTGCAGGAATTGATAAAAAATGCTAACGCGCTGGTAACTTATATGGAACAGAATATACTTCCGGATTATGACAATTTTGTGTGCGCTGGGGCACAGTATAATGATGATGCAGTCTATATTAATGAAGTGGTTGAGAAGTTTCATCAGATGGCGGCAGATTTAAAACAGCGCACCGAGTCAGTAATGGAATATATTTCACAGATTCAGAGGGCGGTAGAAGAAGGCTCTGAAGGTATTAATCTTGCTGCAAAAAATACAGCCACGCTTTCCGAAGAAATTTCACACATTTCCAGCCAAATCATGCATAATAAAAAAATAGCTGATGTACTCAGTGAAGAAGCAGAACACTTTATTTAATAAAGGACACAGATGGAGAAGGTATGAAACGAAAAATTGCAATTATTGCAGACGGATGGCGCAGACATATTACATATGTCTGGATCCGGGGATGCAGGAATTACATCAAAGAACATGAGCTGGATATAGAAATTTCGGTATTTCACAGTTTCGGAAATTTCAGCAGGGATGAAAAATTCAATGCAGGAGAATACAATATCATCCATCTGCCGGATTTGTCACAGTTTGATGGTATTATTCTGGAAGTTACGAATATGCTGAATCAGAAAAAGAGGCAGCAGATCATACGGATTATTCAGGAGTCCGGGGTACCGGCAGTATCGCTGCTTGAAAAAATTCCGGGATTGTATCATGCAGGACTGGACAATTACGCAACAATGGAACAGATGGTGGAGCATCTGATAGTGGCTCATTCCTGCAAAACATTAAACTATGTGGGAGGACCGGCAGACAGCCAGGAAAATCTTTTGCGTCGGCAGGCTTATGAAGATGTCCTGCAAAGATATGGAATTCCGCTTGAAAATGACAGAATCTGGAATGAAAGCTATGAAGTGGAGAGCGGTGTCCGTGCATTCATACATTTTCAGGAAAAACATCTGCTGCCGGATGCCTTTGTCTGCGCAAATGAGAATATTGCGGTGGGGCTCTGCCATCAGGCACAGCAGGAAGGATTTAAAATTCCGGCTGATTTTTGTGTGACAGGATTTGATAATTTTGATAAAGCATCTTATTACAGACCGCGGATTACGACGGTGTCATACGAGAGAGAAGTCATTGCTGAGGCAGCCATGGATCTTTTGGTACAGATCTGGGGGCAGAATACAACAGCTGACTGTAAAACGGTTCCTGTACAAATGTTGTTTCAGGATAGTTGTGGCTGTAAACCAGAACAGGTAAGAAGCAGGAGTGAATATATTGAAGACCGGATTTTTCAGGAAGTGAGGGAAATTGATCTGCACAATGAGATTATGGAATTAAAGCACAATCTTATCGAGTGTGAAGATTATAAGCAGATGGCACAGTATTTTACAAAATGTGTCTGTGGTCTGCGTTGTAAAGGCGTGCGTATCTGGATGAATCAGGATCTGGTGGAGGAATCATTGAGCGATTCCATGGGTGAGGCTTCTTATATTACAGATGGATATCCGGATACCATGCACGTGATCTGTGAAAAGGGAATGGAGCAGGAATATTCATTGTATGTGTATGTACCACTGCATTTCCGGGAGCGGGAAGTAGGGTATGTTGTTCTGGCAGACTGCGATTATATGCTTGAAAATCAGTTCTTGTTTGAAACAATGAATACGTATCTGGAATCCCTGGAATATCTGTATCGCAAACTCAGGCTTCGAAAAGCAAACGAAAAATTATCCCGGTTGTATGTGCTGGATTCTCTTACAGGGTTGTATAACCGTATGGCATACCAGGAGTTTGCAGAGCCTTTGTATGAAAAATGCAGATTGCAAAAAAAACCGGTGACGGTTATGTTCATTGACGCGGATCATCTGAAATATATCAATGATACGTTTGGGCATGATATGGGGAATCTGGAAATTCGTGGGATAGCAGATGGGATTCGTAAAGTATTTCCGCCGGAAGCCGTTTCCATGCGGTACGGTGGAGATGAGTTTGTTGTACTGCTTCCGGGATGTGAAAAAGCGCAGGCTGAAAGTTTAAAGGCAGCGTTTTTAAAAGCATTGGATGAAATATCAAAAAGTCTTCATGCTGAATTTGATGTGGAAGCGAGTATCGGATATGAGGTAGTTCTCTGCGGGGAAAAAAGTCTCAATGAATGTATCAATAATGCGGATGAAAAAATGTATCAGTTTAAAAAAGCGCGGAAAGCACAGCGCGAATAAGTGCTGTTTCTGGGAACCGGATGTCCGGTTCCCATTTTTTCTGAAATGATTGCAAAAGTACGGAAAATACCGTAAGATATAGGAATGAAGATCCCCGGAGTATGGCACGGATGGTTCATTTGCCAAGTGTTGGATCAGACTTCCCTATGCAGTGGAACCGGACGAATTTACCTACGGTGGTACTTATTACCGGGAGCATGGACCGCGGATCGGTGACAACTGGGTAAATATAGCGGTGGCATGCTAAAAGTAGTTTTCAGAAAGAGAGAATAGAACATGAAGAAGCGAATCATTTCCGTGCTGCTTGCAACAGTGTTTGCGCTGTCTGTGATTGGATGCGGAACGAAAGATACAAAGGAACAGGATGCCTACCGGCAGTATGGAATTACCTGCATGGAGAGCGGAAAGTATGAAGATGCGGTCAAGGCATTTCAGAATGCGCTTGGAGAGTCGATCGGACATATCGGGGAGAAAGAACTGGATATCTGTTTTTACAAGGCAAAAGCACAGGCACTGGACGGAAAGACAAAAGATGCACTTGCAACGTATAATGCCATTATCAAATATAATAAAGATGCACGCGCATACTATCTGCGTGGAGATCTTTATATGGATATGGGAGAGGAAAAAGAGGGCAGAGCAGATTTTGAGAGTGCTGTGCAGCATGGCAAAAAAAATTATGAAATCTACATTGGAATCTATGAGTCTTTAAGCCGGCACGAGAAAAAGGATGAGGGACAGAAATATCTGTCTGCTGCGATGGAGATCAAAGGGGATAAACCGGAAGACGAACTGTATAAAGGAAGAATCAGTTATCTGCTCGGTGAAAACAAAGATGCCATCAGTTATCTGGAAAAAGCAAAAGAACATAAGCAGATGCTGGCATCGTATTATCTGGGACTTGCATATGATGCCAATGGAGATTCGGACAAGGCAAAGAAATGTATCGCGGAGTATATAAAGAGTGGAGTAGCTACATCCTATGATTTGTATGAACTTGGCATGCAGGAGATGCAGGATGGAAATTATAAAAATGCATTGACGTATTTTAATTCCGGTCTGGAATTGGAGAAAGTGCCGAATAAGCAGAATCTGATGAAAAGTGCCATTGCGGCATATGAGTACAGTGGCGACTTTGATTCCGCGAAAAAGATGATGAAGGAATATTTAAAGGCTTATCCGGATGATGAGGAAGCAAAACACGAGAATACATTTTTGGAGACTAGATAATGGGTGAACCAATTGTTTTAGAAGATTTTAAAGAGAGAGTTATTCTGGTGGGTGTAAGTGAGCAGGATGGAGACGATGCAGAGGATTCGCTCGCTGAGCTTGCCGAACTGGTAAAGACTGCGGGGGCATCGGTTGCCGGTACGCTGATCCAGAAACGGGAGCTGATCCATCCGGGAACCTATGTGGGAACCGGAAAAGTAGCAGAGATTGCAGAACTTTTAGAGCACACGGGGGCAACGGGAATTGTCTGTGATGATGAATTGTCCCCTGCGCAGTTAAAAAATCTGGAGACGATGTTAAATACCAAGGTGATGGACCGGACGCTTATCATACTGGATATTTTTGCAGCCCGTGCAACAACCAGTGAGGGAAAAATTCAGGTGGAACTTGCTCAGCTGAAGTACCGCCTGAGCAGATTAACTGGACTTGGCAGATCCATGTCCCGTCTGGGTGGTGGAATCGGTACCCGTGGACTGGGAGAAAAAAAGCTTGAGATTGACCGCCGTCTGATCAATGACCGGATTGCACAGCTCAACCGGGAATTAAAAGAAGTGGTCAAACACCGCGAAATTGCCAGAGCAAAAAGAGAGCGCAATGCAGTTCCGGTTGTGGCAATTGTCGGATATACAAATGCCGGAAAATCCACCCTCCTGAATCATCTGACGGACGCAGAGGTTTTAGAGGAGGATAAACTGTTTGCAACGCTGGACCCGACGACACGGATGCTGGAGCTGGAAGGACACCAGCAGGTGCTGCTGACGGATACGGTAGGTTTTATACGGAAATTGCCGCATCATCTGATTGAGGCATTTAAAAGTACATTGGAAGAAGCCAAATATGCGGACTATATTATTCATGTAGTGGATGCTTCCAATCCGCAGCGCGACAAGCAGATGTATATCGTCTATGAGACACTCGATCATCTTGGCGTTAAAAATAAAAAAATTCTGACGCTTTTTAATAAGATCGATATCAGAACCGATGATGACCCACTGCAGGATTTTCGTGCGGATCATGTTCTTCAGATTTCCGCAACGGAAAATGCCGGACTGGATGCAGTAAAAGATGTGCTGCAGGAAATGTTAAGAGAAGATAAAATTTATATTGAACGCGTGATTCCCTATGCGCAGGCAGGTGTATTGCAGCTTGTGCGAAATAAGGGAGAACTTGTCTCAGAAGAGTATGTGCCGGAAGGAATTTCCATTCGGGCATATGTCCCTATGGAGGTATACGGAAAACTGTAATCGCTGTGTGTGAAATTTTATAATCCTTTCTTTTGGCTATGGTTTTAATGGAAATAAATGAAAAAATAAGTAAACAACAGGAAATACAAGTCGGAACAGGTAACTTTTTGGGAAATTAATGGGAATAGGAAATTGTGGAATATGGATGGATTTCCTAAAATATAGGCATCTAATGATAATATGATTTTACAGGAGGACAGTCAGGATGTCAGATGTTGTTGAAAAACAGCCGTTAACCGAAGATTACCTGAAGAAGATGGATGCCTACTGGCGCGCAGCCAATTACCTTGGTGCCGCACAGTTATATCTGCTGGATAATCCACTTCTTCGAGAGCCGCTTACCAGAGATCAGGTAAAGAAAAAGATTGTTGGTCACTGGGGAACCGTACCGGGACAGAACTTTGTCTATGTACATTTAAACCGTGTGATCAAAAAGTATGATCAGGATATGATTTTAATTTCCGGCCCGGGACACGGCGGAAACTTCTTTGTTGCCAATACTTATCTGGAAGGTACCTACAGCGAGGTATATCCAAATATCGGAGAAGATATGGATGGACTGAAGAAACTGTGTAAGCAGTTCTCTTTCCCGGGAGGAATCTCCAGCCATGTAGCTCCGGAAACTCCGGGTTCCATCAACGAAGGTGGTGAGCTGGGATATTCCCTGGCACATTCGTTTGGTGCGGTATTTGATAACCCGGATCTGATTGCTGCCTGTATCGTGGGAGACGGTGAGTCCGAGACCGGACCTCTTGCAACTTCATGGCAGTGTAATAAGTTCTTAAATCCGGAGAGCGATGGAGCGGTTCTTCCAATCCTTCATATGAATGGATATAAGATCAGTAATCCAACCATTCTTGCACGTATTTCTCATGAAGAACTTGAGCATTTCTTTGATGGATGCGGATGGAAACCATATTTTGTAGAGGGCGATGATCCAATGACCATGCACCGCAAGATGGCAGAGACACTTGATACCGTTATGGACGAAATCAAGGCGATCCAGAAGAATGCAAGAGAAAACCACGATACCACAAGACCAAAGTGGCCAATGATTGTACTTCGTACTCCAAAGGGATGGACAGGACCAAAGGTTGTAGACGGAAAGCAGATCGAGGGATCTTTCCGTGCGCATCAGGTTCCGATCATGATGGACAAACCGGAGCATCTGGAAATGTTAAAAGAGTGGTTACTCAGCTACCATCCGGAAGAATTGTTTGATGAGAATGGAAAACTGATTCCGGAACTGAAAGCACTTGCACCGACCGGAGACCGCAGAATCGGTTCTAACCCACATGCAAACGGTGGTAAGCTCTTACGTGACTTAAGACTTCCAGATTTCCGTGATTATGCACTTGATGTTCCGGCGCCGGGAAGCGTTGAGGCACAGGATATGGTAGAACTTGGCGGATTTGTCCGTGATATCTTCAAACTGAATGAGGATTCCAAGAACTTCCGTATTTTCGGACCGGACGAGACAATGTCAAACCGTCTGATGAAAGTCTTTGAGGAGACAAACCGTGACTGGAACAATGAAAAACTGGATTCCGATGAATTCCTTGCTACAGATGGCCGTGTTATGGATTCTATGTTAAGTGAGCATATGTGTGAGGGATGGTTAGAGGGATATCTTCTGACAGGACGTCATGGATTCTTTGCAAGTTATGAAGCATTTATCCGTGTGGTAGATTCTATGTGTGCACAGCATGCAAAGTGGTTAAAGGTATGTAATCAGCTTCCGTGGAGACAGTCCATTGCTTCCCTGAACCTGATTCTTACATCCAATGTATGGCAGCAGGATCACAATGGATTTACCCATCAGGACCCGGGATTTTTAGATCATATTGCAAATAAGAAGGCAGATGTGGTACGTCTTTATCTGCCACCGGATACCAATTGTCTGCTGTCCTGCTTTGATCACTGCATCAGAAGCCGCGATTATGTGAATGTACTTGTTACATCCAAGCATCCGAGACAGCAGTGGCTGACCATGGAGCAGGCTGTAAAGCATTGTACACAGGGTATCGGCATCTGGGAGTGGGCAAGTAACGACCAGGGACAGGAGCCTGATGTGGTTATGGCATGCTGTGGAGATACTCCGACACTGGAGACATTAGCAGCAGTTACGATTTTAAGAAAGGCAATGCCGGAGATTAAGATTCGCGTGATCAATGTTGTCGATCTGATGAAACTTGAGCCAAGCACCAAGCATCCGCATGGTCTGACAGATGCAGAGTACGATGCACTGTTCACCAAAGATAAGCCAATCATCTTTGCATTCCATGGGTATCATACACTGATCCACGAGCTGACCTATCGTCGTACCAACAGAAATATTCATGTATACGGATATCAGGAGGAAGGAACCATCACAACACCATTCGATATGCGTGTACAGAATGAGATTGACCGTTTCCATCTGGTAAAGAGCGTAATTGAGCATCTTCCACAGTTAGGAAATCGTGGCGCTTATCTGACACAGAAAATGAATGACAAGCTTGTAGAACACAAGCAGTACATTCATGAGTATGGTGTTGATATGCCGGAGATCCGTGACTGGAAATGGGATTTATAAAATAAAATATCAACAGGATTCTTTGCGGAACTGTGCCGGAGTCATCCGGTGCCGTTCCGTAAATATTTTGTAGAAATATCCTTTGTTTTTGTAGCCGACTTCGGCAGCAATCGCATCGATTGTCAGTCTGGTGTGCAGCAACAGTTCTTCGGCTTTCTGCAGACGCAGATGCTGCAGATATTCCGTATAAGTCATTCCGGTCCGGTTTTTCAGTAACCGGTTGAAATAATCTTCCTGAAAATGGAATTCTTCACAGAGCATTCGTATGGAAATGTTTTTCATATGCTGCTTCATATAATCAGAAATTTCTTCATATAAAATCCAGTTCATTTTCTGTCGCAGTTTTTTTGACAGCGAAAATTCATATTGTGTATTTAAAATACGAAAAATGCGCAGGAGAAGTCCCCGACAGATGATCGGAGAAGCCTCATCATGACGCTGTAATTCCAAAAGAAGTGATGTCATGGTTTCATCCATCTGTGAGACTGCCTCCTCTGCCTGAGGGAGAAAATGCAGATATTGCTGGAGCGATTTCTGTTCCATCAGTGCCATCTTCAGGAACGAGCTGATACGCTCTGTTGTAATCTGCCGTTTCATAATGTCCTGAAACATCACATTGGTAATGCCAAGAAACAGAAGTGTGGCAGAAGTTCCTTCCATGATTTCCTGATGCAGACAGTTTTTGTCGATCAGGCAGACTTCACCCCGGTGAAAAGTAAATTCATTGCCCAGAATTTTCTGCCGGTATTCTCCGTCAATGATATAAAACAATTCCAGATATTCGTGTGAGTGCATCTGCGTGCGCATGCCGGGTGTAAACTCTTTTTCATAAAGGAACGAGGGCTGGGAGGGCAGAATCGTTGCAGAAAGCATATGTCCGTCATGAATATCCCACAGCAGGGAAAACAGATGTTCATTTTCCGGAAGCGGATAGGTTTTGACAACGCTTTCATGAGCCGAATATTCCGGATGCAGAATCTGAAACCGGCTGAAGTTATCCGGGATCTGTGTATTTGCACTCTGATAAATCAAATGTTTTGTAAAATTCTTCAAATCCATGGAACGTCTCCTGTAAAAAATTACTCCACCATGGAGGTGGAGTAATTGTAAGTGTATGTTTTTGCCTGTTATTTATTTCATGGCATTTTTCTTGGCGATGGAAGCACGCTTGCGCATCGTAGGATCCAGAATTCTCTTGCGGATACGCAGGCTTTCCGGAGTTACCTCAAGAAGCTCGTCGGTATCAATGAAGTCAAGAGCCTGCTCTAAGCTTAATTTGCGAGGCGGAACCAGAGTCAGTGCCTCATCTGCAGAAGAGGAACGTGTATTGGTCAGATGCTTTTTCTTGCAGACATTTAACTCAATATCTTCGGCTTTGGAACTCTGCCCGATGATCATACCGGAATATACTTTTTCGCCAGGTCCGATAAAGAGCGTACCACGCTCCTGTGCGGAGAACAGACCGTAAGTTACGGATTCACCGGTCTCAAATGCAATCAGGGAACCGGTAGAACGGTAAGCGATCTCACCGCGGAATGGCTCATATCCGTCAAACATGGTATTGATGATACCGTTTCCTTTGGTGTCGGTCATGAACTCCCCACGATATCCGATCAGACCACGGGAAGGAATCTTGAACTCCAGACGGGTATAACCGCCGGCAATGGAACCCATATTTAAAAGTTCACCTTTCCGCTGCTGCAGTTTGGAGATGACGGTGCCGGTAAATTCATCCGGTACATCCACGTAA
>ENA-ORTU01004275-ORTU01004275.1-human-gut-metagenome-genome-assembly--contig:-NODE-4275-length-11032-cov-3.055844_pt1 | contig 11032 bp, 7 predicted proteins | sample MGYA00241910_ERZ509184 | MGnify/ENA primary metagenome ERZ509184 (study PRJEB26280, sample SAMEA2338847) | human gut metagenome | biome: human gut; feature: human-associated habitat; material: faeces...
AACATCAACATATTCTTTATTTATTTCCAAAACTTTTGCATTAAAATATGCTTGTTTTGCTCCATTTTCATTTTTACATCCAGACAACGCTACTATACAGCCCAATACTGCTAAAATAGATAACCACCTTTTCATACTCAACACCTCTTTAAATCCCGATTTGTTAAGCTATCTATATAATATACAATATCATCTCTCTCTGATTATTACAATACCGACCGCCCTCGTTAGTTTTCAGGTCTAACGAAAGTGGTCGGTACATAAAAAAGCATTATTATTTTATTCCGCTGCTTCCATAAAGTAAATTCGGGAGGAAAAATCCGGGAACAGTCGGGTGTCGGAATTATATCCGGTTCCGGCGAAAGCGGGTTTCAGGGCAATACCCGCACGCATCAGGGTATCTCCGTAAGCAGTCAGTTCTTCTTTTTCCCCATCCATATTTACAAATCGCGAAAGAATCTCCTGTAATGCAGATCCTTGCTTGATATGAACCGGAGAAACGGTGTTCACAAGGTCTCCGAAGTCTTTCAGATTGTATTTGATATTCCTGCCGTAGAAATGATATTTCACATCCGGAAGTAACCCCACCGGTCGATAACAGTCATGGGACTGGTTCGGAACTGCCAGACGCCGGAAGAACAGCCCCACTGCTCTTCTGCCATCCGGGGACACGCAGGTCCAGGATAAGGTTTCCGAGTCAGAATCCTCGTTTTCTGTTCCACGGTAAAAGGTTCCAAACTGGAAAACATCCCGCCATTTTTTATAAAGTGTAATCTGTTCCCGGATTGCGTTGAGATCACTTCCGGACAGATCCTTTAAATTGCATTCATATCCTAAGACGCCGAAGGAAGCTACCTGAAAACGGGTTTCAAGGGGCGTGATTCTTAAGGTCTGATGATTTGGACAGGATGATACATGTGCTGTAAATACCGATAAGGGATATCCATAGCTGTAACTGTTCTGAATCCCGGTACGGCACAGTGCGTCAGTATTATCGCTTGCCCAGATCTGCGGGAAATAACTTAATATTCCCAGATCAAAACGATTTCCACCTGAACTGCAGCCTTCAAACAAAATCTCAGGGAAACGTGTGGTAAGTTCATCCATAATGTGATAAAGCCCCAGCACATAACGATGTGCCGTCTCTCCCTGTTTCGCAGCCGGCAGATAAGGGGAATAAATATCACTAAAATTACGGTTCATATCCCACTTCACATAACGGATGTCTCCGGAGGAAAATACCTTCGTCATGGAATCTATTACATATTGTTGTACTTCGGGATTGCACAGATCCAAAAGGCGCTGATTACGTCCCTCGGAGTGGGGATGTCCCGGAATCATCATTGCCCAGTCGGGATGTTTTTGATAGAGACGGCTGTTTTCACTGATCATCTCCGGCTCAACCCAGAGACCGAAATCCATCCCCAGAGCTTTGATTTTTTTACTGAGGGAAGCAATTCCTCCGGGCAGCTTCTTCGGATCCGGTTCCCAGTCTCCCAGGGAGGAAGTATCGTCATTCCGCCCGGAAAACCACCCGTCATCCATGACGAACAGTTCGATGCCGACATCTGCTCCCGCTTTTGCCAGCTGCAACAGCTTTCTCTCATCAATCTTAAAATAACAGGCTTCCCAGCTGTTTAACAGAACCGGACGAGGTCTTCTCTTCCACACTCCTCGGACAATATGCTCTCTGATAAAGGAATGTAACTGTCGGCTGAGTCTTCCATACCCCTTCGAAGAATAACTTAAAACAGCCTCCGGTGTATCAAAGTGCGCTTCCGGAGTCAGCTCCCAGGAAAAACTTTGTGGATTGATCCCACTTACAAAGCGTAGCTTCCCATAAGAGTCTTTCTCAAGGGCTTCATAATGATTTCCACTGTAGATCAGATTGCAGCCGATACAGGAGCCAAAAGTCTCACAGGTGTTCTTATGTCCCAGGATCATAAAAGGATTCGAGCGGTTCGAAGAGGTTCCTGTATAAGAAGCATTTACAAATTTGCCGGAACGTAAGGAAATCTGTTCTCTGTGCATTTCTCTTGCCCAGGCACCACTGAAATGAGTGATCATGGAATAATCCTCTGTCAGATCTAATTGTGCGCTGAGGCATCGATTCAAGGTGACAGATGCGTCACTATGATTGATCAACCGTGCGCTTCTGGTAATGACATCACATTCTTCGAATACGGTATAAAACAGCTGCAACTCCAAATGATTCGTAACATCCTGCAAAACAATCTGAAGGCATTCCGCGGAATCAGTTCCCACTTCCGAATAGCTGTGAGGAAGTCCGGAATCCTGCAGGCACTGCTCTCTTTCCTTTAAAGTAATAATTTCATAGGAATCAAAAGTAAAGTCAGAGGTGACACTTCCGTCGGCAAATCTGACTTCCAGAAAAGGTTCTCTGATATCTCCCTTTCCCAACGTACCAACCTCCAAGCAGACATCTTCCATGGAGATCTGCGGATGTTCCCTGTCGTAGGTACAGGTGTTGCCCGGAGCGAAGGCTCTCTGTATGACAAGGGGCGCACAGGAGGAAGGATCCTGTGAATCCACAGTGATCCGCTCCCCGTAATACAGATGTTCTAAATGTCCGGTCTCCATGACCCGCATTCCGTAGGTTGTGTGGGCAGTCTGTAAAAAGAACAATGGGCTCGTATCTGTATCTTTTACAATCTGAATCATGCTTTAAGCCTCCTGAATCTCTTTTAATCGTTCCTCGGTCAACTGATACTTCTTATGAAAGCAAATGACACCGATGACAAGGAGCAGAATGGGGAACAGTGTCATCGTCATACGAAGTCCAACCACAGAGCTTCCGGAAGCTCCTGCAGTTGCCACAGCATCGCTGGTATCAGAGCTTAAGTTGCAGAGGTTCAGGCACAGGGATGCCGCTAACGCAGCAATACCGGAAGCCAGTTTTACCACGAAGGTCTGCATGGAGAAAATGACACTCTCGTCTCTGCGATGATTTTTCCATTGACCGTAATCTACGGTATTGGCTAAAAATACGGTGGTCAGTACGGTCAGCATACCATTGGCGGCAAAGATCAGGAAGCCGGGAATGAACAGTAAAAATACATTACTCATATTCGTAAAACATAAAAGAAGCAATACAGCATATCCGGCAATTGCCATCAGGAAGCTGACATAGAAGATCCGGATGGTATTCATAAACTTACGAAGTAACGGGAACAAAAGCATCATGGCGAGAATCTGTACTGCCCCGCCGAAGGTGTTGAACAGTGTATAGGAATTGTACCAGGTATCTCCGCCAAAATCGTATTTAAAGAAATAAATTACCAGGTTGGAGGTGGTATAGACCGCGCAGTTGATCAGTACGATGGTAATGACCACTGCCATCGCCTGATCGTTCTGAATTAACGCCTTGAACATCTGACCGATGGAAGGTGCGTCCACATCTACCGTAGATTTTTCCTTGATATTAATGCAGGTAACGGTAATAAATATCACGAACAGCACGGCAATGATCAGGGTGAACCGGGAGAATCCGACCCGCTCTTCTCCTCCGCCCAGGGCATTGACGCAGAGCATGGTGATCACGGTGATAATGGCAGAGCCTACACCGGCGCAGGAACGTCCCAGCGTAGACAATCCTTCACGCTCTTTTCCGCTGTGAGTAAATGCCGGTATCATGGACCAGAAGGGAATATCCATCATGGTATAGGTCACGCCCCAGAGAATGTAAGTGACTGCCGCATAAGCTACCAGTCCACTGCCATTCAGTGCAGGCGGTGCCGAGAACATCAGATACAGAACAACGGCATTGGTCACCGTGCCGATCATCAGCCAGGGGCGGAACTTCCCCCATCTGGTCCTGGTCTTTGCCACGATGACGCCCATGAAGGGATCGTTAAACGCATCGAACACTCTTGCAACCAGCAGAATGATACCCATGGCTACGGCGTTCACGCCTAAAATATCCTGATAATAATACAAAATATAGCTGGCAGACAGCATGTATACCATATCCTTGCCTACCGCCCCCAGTCCATAAGAAAATTTTTCTTTTCCACTTAAACCCATAATGTAACCCTGATCCTTTCTTTTGAAATCCTTTGAAATCTAACGCTCAAATGAAACCATTAAATCGTTATATCATAAGCTCACGAATTCGTGCTATCGCACTCTACATCCTGCTTCGCAGGATATTCGTTCGCTAATGAGCCCAGAAAAACAAATGTCTGCTTTGCAGCCACTTGTTTTTCCTTGAGGCTCATTAAATCTTAATCTGAAAAGGTATCCGTATTTCCCCTGCCGTCTGTGACTGCAACAGCAAAGCTCCCCGACCGGATCTTCCCGTACTCTTAACATAAGTTCCACCCATGCCTCCCTGTAAAGCAATGGTGTCAGGTCCGATGATGGAGATGTCACCTTCCGTAATCAGACGAACCGGCTCCTGATAAAAGGGAAGCACATTTCCATGGTCATCCACTGCACGGATCCGCACCAGTGCCACATCATAGCTGTGCTGTTCCGTCAGAATGGTATGATCCGCTTCTGCTTCCAGCCGGATTTCGCGAACCGGTTCTTTGGTGACGGATTTTACGACTTTGCCGTCTTTGATAGCGTCAAACCGGTATATGGTAGCCGTACCGCCCCAGTCACCGATGTACTTTGTATACAGTCTGGTCACTTCCGCGAAATCGATATGATAGATCAGAAGCAGTTTTAAAGCCGTAAGATATAATCTCTTTGGAATGTGGTTCAGGCTTCCTCGCGCTACGAGATTCATAGCATCCGTGATCTCCTTTGCATGTTTCGGACGGAATCTTTCGTTCTGCGCAAAAGAATCTCCGATAAAATCATCGATCAGGATGGGACCGTGCTTTAAGTGCTTATAAGGTGACATTCCCGGCAGATATTCCTTGATAAAACGGTCATTTTTGTACATCTTCACGCTGTCTGCATTGGACAGAATGTAGATGTTGCCGCGGTTACAGCCGGGATGCTCTCCGATATCCATGGAGGAAGTGATCTCCAATACAGGAGTCTGTTCCTGCTCACAGACATAGATATTTGCTGCCAGCTTCGGATTCCGGAACATATCCATGACACCATGATAACAGATCCGGTCACCGCTTCCGAAGTCTTTGTGAGTGTTGTAGTCGAACATGCACCAGCCGAAGCTTCCGGCGATATCGGGCTGACCTGCCACGGCATCCAGTACATTGGCGTGGCGGATGGCATGCTCACTGCGGCGCTCTTCGTTGTCGAAGGCCTTTGTGGGATACATATGCCCGTTGTACTCACTGATCAGATAAGGCTTCTCCATATCAGATGTGACTTTTTTCTTTGGATCACAGCCGGGCATCTCACCATCGTGCAGAAAATCATTATACGTATAGACGTCTTCTAACAGATGACTTTTTTTCATGGCACGGACACCACCGGTAGGTCTTGATGGATCCAGCTTATGTGCCACGGCATTGGTCTTTTCGTAAAAAGCATCGTCATCCGGTGACTCATTGATGCGTATTCCCCATAAAATGATGGAGGGATGATTACGGTACTGTCGGATCATGTCTTCGGCATTTGCCACCGCCTGTGCTTTCCAGGAATCATCGCCGATATGCTGCCAACCGGGGAATTCTGTAAATACTAAAAGTCCAAGCTCATCACAGCGCTCTAAAAAATAATGGCTCTGGGGATAATGGGAAGTCCTTACGGCATTTAAACCCAACTCCTTTTTCAGAAGATCCGCATCCAGCCGTTGCATGCTCTTAGGCATGGCATATCCCACATAAGGGAAGCTCTGGTGGCGGTTTAAGCCGCGGATCCGCAACTTCCTGCCATTAAGATAAAAGCCGTCCTTTTTAAATACTGCTTCCCGGATACCAAACGTGGTCTCTGTCTCATCCAGGAGCGTATTGTCCTGATATAGCTGTGTCTTTAAAATATAGAGATTGGCTTCTTCAGTGTCCCATAACAGAGGATCGGTAATTGCTGCTGTAAGAGCAATCTCCTTGTCACAGGTAGTATCTGCAGAAACAGTCTGCTCGCACAAAAGCCTCCAGGATTCCTGCGCGACGGCGGTACTTTTGGGCATGTAGTACTGTCGGATGGTCACGTTCTCATCACTTTCAGTAAGCGTGATCTCAGAGGTGATCTGAGCTGTCACGGGAGACGATCTGAAATCTATCGCTGTATGGACGAAGATATCCGAAAGAGAGACTTTTTCCTTTACTTCCAACCGGACATCCCGGTAGATACCGCCATAGGTCATATAATCGATCACATAGCCAAAAGGCGGAACGTTTAAATTCTCTCTGCTGTCTAAGCGGACACAGAGCAGGTTATCCTGCCCATAGAGTACATTGTCTGTTAAATCTACAGTAAATGCAGTGTAACCGCAGTGATGCTCTCCCACCTTTTTCCCATTACAAAATACAGTACTGTCATGGGCAGCTCCCTCAAAAGTAAGCAGGATCCGTTTTCCCTGCCAGTCCTTTGGAATCAGGAGATGGCGCCTGTATCCGCTGACCATCTGGTAGAGGGATTCGTCAAAATAATGAAACGGGGTTTCCTTACAGGTATGCGGCAGACGTACCGGCTGCAGCGTGTTTTCCGGATATTCCGGTGCCACTAAACTGTCCTCAAACTGTTCAGTGAACAGCCAGTCGTCGTTTAAGTAAAGTCTATGTGTCATAAGTTCATCTCCCTTTTTGTCTGCGTATTTACTGCCTCTGTGTGATTCCGTACATGAGAATATTTACGACCTCGTTTAAGGCGTCCACGTAAGTCAGATGATTCTGTGCGAGGATATCTCTTTGGAAAAACTGCTCAATGGAGGCTTCCAGCATCATTTTCACCAGACAGATGGGAACCGGGCGGATACTGCCCTCTGCCATGCCTGTCTCGATCAGCTGGATCGTAGGCTCCCAGCCGGTCTCTAAGCGAAGCTCCACTTTATGGTAGATCTTAGGATATTTGTCCCGTAGGGAATAGAGCTTTCTGAGGTCAATATTCTGATAGCCTTCCGGCAGGACGCCTAAGATGCGCTGTAGCTTTTCGATGGTTCCCAGCGTAGGATCCGTCAGGATCATCTGCTCGCTTTCCTTGATCGAATCAAAAATATAATCTACCATGGCAAGAAACAATGCTTCCTTATCGTCATAGACGGTGTAAATGGTCTTTTTGCTGATGGAAAGTTCCTTTGCCAGGTCATCCATCGTGAACTTCAGCCCTTTCCGATCGAAGACACGAAGGGTGGCATCCAAAATGTTTTTTTGCAGAGCATCTGTGGTATCCATAGGTGTTCCTCCGTCTTTAGATGAGAATTATCATATATTTCCTTGGAAACGCAAATACAAAAAATAGTTTCCTTTGATACAAGTGTAGCATTTTGCAGGGGAGTATTCAAGAAACGTTTTTACTAAAAAGAGTTTCCTGAAATTGTGAAATATAACAAAAAACCAGCCAAACGAGTGTTGACTGGTTTATAAGCAGGTTCTTATATTTTTTTCCATTGTTCTGCCAGGGTGGGATGGGACTTTTTACGGGTGATCTCCACCAGACCAAGTGGTGTCATATCCACGATCCGGGGATGCTGAGGATCCTGTGTGGTTAACATTTTCAAGTATTCCAGTAGTTTCTGACGATTTTCCTTTTCTGCCATATTGATGAAGTCTACAATAATGATACCGGACAGATTCCGCAGACGCAACTGTCTTGCAACCTCTTCTGCCGCTTCGGCATTGACCTGATAATAGGTCTCTTCTCCCATCTTCTTAGATTCATTTTTGCCGGAATTGACATCGATGACTGTCATGGCTTCCGTGGGCTCAATGACCAGATATCCGCCGCATTTCAGCCAGACTCTCGTATCCAGTGCCTCATCAATTCCCCGTTCGAGAGAATATAAAAGACGCAGGGAAATGTCAGGATCATCATACAACCGGAGGTTCTTCTGCTGTAAAAGCGGATGACTGCTTTCAGAAAGCTTGTGGAAGATCTCAGGGTCATCCGTAAGGACTTCACTGTATTCCGATGGTTCTGCCAACTGTTCCAATGCCTCGTAGATGGCTTCAGAAGGCGCAAGAAGACAGGTAAGGCATACTTTATGGATTGCCTGATTTAAAAGGCTCTGAAGGGCTTCAGATGCGCTCTCAGGGGTGGCTCCGTTTTTAACAAGCTGTTGCTTCATCCGGGAAGGATCTGTGGTAACGGAAGCCCGCTTTGTCTTCTGGGCATCTCTGGTGACCATGACCACCAGTTCATCTCCGGCTTTTAAGCTTCCGTCCGGCTGTCTGTTGGTAAGATGTGCCGTACCTGCTTCCCGTAGTGGCAGAAAGCACAGTTCCCCGGGTGCAATCTCCACGAAGCAGGCATCGATGTTTTTCGCCACATTCTGTATTTTTCCAAGGTAGATTCCGCCAAGCTTACTGGCATTCGAACGAAGTACCCGCACAGCGGCAATTCCACCGGAGTTCACAAGTAATGCCACATTTTTATCCCGAAGCTTCGTAAAGATCATTTTCCCGGTAGTACAGTCCGTGCTCTTACGGATCTCATTTATTTCTTTTTCTCTTGCCGGTCTGCCGCCGGTGAGACTGCGGCTCATTCGGTATCTCCGGAAGCCGCTTTGTAAGCTTCTTCGCTGTCATAACCGATGGCGTCTAAGGGAAGCAGTTCTCCGGCATCGCTTCTTAAATAGGTCTCTTCTCTATTGACCATAAGGGCATTCTCAGGGAGGGGGTCTACATTTTCCGCAAATAATGCCTCCACTACCTGAATGGGCTTGATATTGCCGGCGCTGGATGCATCTACCAACAGATACAGGCTGTTACCATCCACGGCTTTCAGCTCATAGATGCCTTCTTTTAAATTGATTTCCCGGCTGCCTTTTTTGGTCTCCTTGGTGATCAGGATCTCGTCCTTGGCAAGGAAGCGTTCCACAGCAGGTGCCAGATCAAAATGAGGACCTCTGCCCTCCCGGAAGGTTACGGTATATCCGGCGGCAGCCACACTTGCCATGGCATTGCCCGCCTTATCCGGCAGGATCTTCACGGAAGTGATCTCAATGCCGGGTACAGATGCGGCATTGAGCCGTGTCTTAACATCCTCGCAGGAAGTCAGGGAATGTACTTCCAGATCCATATATTCTCCGTTGCTGGTCAGTCCCACGCCTAAGGGTGCGGCGAAGGACATGATCTGATGGGGGCTGAATCCTCCGGTATAGGCTACGTCCAGTTCTGCTCTGCGGTTGGCTTTCTGGAAAAAACGCATTACATCCAGATGGCCGATAAAACGTACCGGTCCGTATTTTTTGAATTTAATTCTTAATTTCATAATTTCTGTCAGATTTCTATGCGGTCTTTCTTGAAAGACCTGCAATTCCCTTTCTTCTTATTCTTCAACATTCAATAACGTGCCGTAAGGGTGTGTCTCGTACGATCAGTCTCTGGGCTCTACGCAGATACCGCAGCCGAATCTGGCGGCACCGCAGCCCTGACATGCCTGTTTGCAGTTCGGTGAGATCGTCTCGTTTTTCGCCTTCTGCCATTCTCTCTCCAGGAAAGAACGGGAGACACCGCAGTCCAGGAAATCCCAGGGCAGGATCTCGTCCAAGGGTCGTTCTCTGTGGGAATAGAAATCCGGATCCAGACCGCAGGCAGCGAAGGCTTCCATCCAGACATCATTGTGGAAGTATTCGCTCCAGGCATCGTAGAAGCAGCCCTTGTGATAAACATATAAAAGCACCTGGGACAATCTCCTGTCGCCTCTTGCCAGCACACCTTCTAAGACGCTGACATCCGCTTCGTGCCAGTTGTACTTGATACTCTTCTGGTTCAACTGCTCGGAGATGGCTTTTCGGGTCAGATATGCCTTTTCCACGAATTCTTCCTTGGTACACTGGGGTGCCCACTGGAATGGAGTAAAGGGCTTCGGTACGAAGAAGGAGGTACTGGTAACGATCTGTACTCTGCCGTTGACACGTTTCTCCTTCGGCACCGTATCGAAGAAGGTGGCTGCAATCTTATTGGACAGTTCAGCGATGCCGCGGATATCCTCCTCGGTTTCGGTGGGATGTCCCAGCATGAAATACAGCTTGACTCTGGTCCAGCCGCCCTCGAAAGCCAGCGCGGAACCATGCAGGATCACTTCTTCCGTCAATCCTTTATTGATGACATCACGCAGTCTCTGGCTGCCGGCCTCCGGTGCGAAGGTCAGGCTGGATTTTTTCACATCCTGCACCTTACTCATGACATCCAGGGAAAAGGCATCAATACGTAAGGACGGCAGGGAGATATTGATATGTCTCTTGTTGCATTCTTCCATCAGGAAATCAATCAGTTCCGGCAGTTTGCTGTAATCACTGGAGCTTAAGGAGCTTAAGGAGATCTCCTCGTGACCGGTATTTTTCAGCATCTCCATGGCGTATTTTTTCAATACTTCCACGTCACGCTCTCTGACCGGACGATACAGCTGCCCAGCCTGGCAGAAACGGCATCCGCGGATACAGCCTCTCTGAATCTCTAAGACCACTCTGTCCTGTGTGACCTTAATGTAAGGTACCACGGGCTTCATGGGATAAAAGCTGTCGGTCATATCCGTCACCAGTTCCTTGCGGATCGTAGCGGAAATCCCCTCTTCGGTCGGGCGAAAGGAAGCGATGGTGCCGTCCTCATGATAAGCAGTCTCATAGAATCTGGGAACATACATGCCGGGCAGCTTCGCAGCACGGCGTAAGAATTCTTCTCTTCCCACCTTCTCTTCTCTGCACTTTTTATACAGATCGATCAGTGGACGATACTGGGTCTCGCCTTCACCGATATAGAAGATATCGAAAAAGTCTGCAATGGGTTCCGGATTATAGGTGCAGGGACCGCCACCGATGACAATGGGACAATCATCCCCGCGTTCTTCTGCAAGCAGCGGAATCTGTGCAAGATCCAGGACCTGCAATATATTCGTATAGCACATCTCGTACTGGAGAGTAAAGCCGACAAAGTCAAACTCATTCAAAGGAGTGAACGTCTCAAGGGAATACAGAGGTATGTTGTTTTCCCTC
>ENA-ORTU01004299-ORTU01004299.1-human-gut-metagenome-genome-assembly--contig:-NODE-4299-length-10992-cov-2.667733_pt1 | contig 10992 bp, 10 predicted proteins | sample MGYA00241910_ERZ509184 | MGnify/ENA primary metagenome ERZ509184 (study PRJEB26280, sample SAMEA2338847) | human gut metagenome | biome: human gut; feature: human-associated habitat; material: faeces...
CCTACTGATGAAAAAAACGGAAACCAACGCAGACGACAGGAAAATGCTTCGTGTCTGCGTTGGTTTCCGTTTTCAACTTTTAAATACAAAGAAATAAAAACTAAAGTCGACTGATAATGTCGCGTTTGTAATTCAGAAACGTTTCCGTCAGATAGAAATCGTCAGGCCTTGGTTTCTGTTCATGAATTACGATCTCGTCCTTCTGATGCAGTTCAATGTTGATGTCTTTGATGATCGTGCGCTGACCATATGTTTTTGTAATATGTTCTGCTTTTAATAATGCCATTTTAATTTCCCAGATAGTCGTTTGTGAATCCTTTGCCGGTCAGATCTGTGGATGTCAGATTATTTTCTGCCAGCCAGCTGTAAAATGCATTCCAGCGGTCTGCATCAATGAAGCCCCATTTGGCTGCATCTGCAATATACTGATCGGAAATATACTGCTGGGAAGCCTGAACCAGCTCTTCAGAACCTTTCAGGGAACCGGTGTTGTCGCCTGCAATCAGCATGTTTGCTGCATCTACCGGATTCTGGACTGCATATTCATAACCTTTCTGTGTTGCTTCCAGGAATTTCTTTGCAATATCCGGATGCTCCTGTAAGAACGTATTGTTTGCAATGATCACCGGTGTGTAGTAATCAAATATCGGGTTGATATCTTTAAAGAAGAAGAAATCACAGTCTGTATTTTCCTGTTTTGCGTTGATGCCGCCCCAGCCGTAGAATACCCAGATGGCATCTGTCTGATGAGCAGCCAGTGCAGCCGGTTCGTCTGTGATGTCGTTCGGAATCAGTTTTACTTTGCTGAAATCACCGCCATCCTCGCTGACAACTGTCTCCAGAGTAGCAAGCTCGATCGGAGATTCCCAGGTGGAGTAAGTCTTGCCTGTCATGCCGGCCGGTGTATCAATGCCGTCACCTTTACGGGACATGATACCGGATGTGTTATGCTGTAATACAGCAGCAACAGCTGTGATATCAAGCGGGGCATCAGAGTCCAGGGATGCTGCCATGGTGTCCTGTGCCTCAATGGCAAACTGAGCCTGACCTGCGGAACACATCAGAGCAGCACCGTCCTCTGGCGGCTGTACGATCTGAACGTCCAGACCTTCCTGCTCATAATATCCCATCTGCTGTGCCACATACAGACCGGTGTGGTTGGTATTCGGTGTCCAGTCCAGACAGAACGTGATTTTTGTCAGATTTTTGTTATCCTTTTTGGAAGTGTTTTCCGCAGCCGTGGAAGAGCTTTCAGAAGCATTTCCTGCATGGTTGCCTGTGTCGGTGTTTCCGCAGGCAGCCATGGAAAATACCATAGCGGCAGCCATAGACACAGCGGCAAGTTTCTTTAAATAATCTTTTTTCATGTTTCATTTCCCTCTTTTTCTGTTCTTATCCACGGCATGGATAGATTTCTGATAATGTTGACTGCGAGCATCAGCAGAAGACTGATGATTACGATAAAAATAATGACGGCAAACATCTTGTCAAAGGAGTATGCCTTTTTGACACGGGTCATATAGACACCGAGTCCGTTAAATCCGCCCAGCCACTCTGCAACCACAGCACCGACAACGGCGTAGGAAGCAGAAATCTTCAGACCGGAAAAAAACTGGTTTAAGGCGGATGGAAATTTCAGATGCCGGAAAATCTGGAATTTGGTGGCACCCATGGCGCGCATCAGATTCACTGCATCCGGATCGACACTTTTATAACCGTCCAGCAGACCTATCGCAATCGGAAAAAAGGTGGTGATGACCACCAGGGCGACCTTCGGTGCCATGCCAAAGCCCATCCAGAGTACCAGAACCGGTGCAATGGCGATGGTCGGAATCGTCTGAGTAATGACCATCAGCGGATAAAATGCCCGGTTGATGGTGAGAAAGCGATCCATCAGAGTGGCACTGATAAAGGCAAGCAGGATACCGATGCAGAGCCCGTAGAAGGCTTCCTGCAGCGTGTATCTGGCGTGCATCAGGATCAGCGGCATGTCAGAGATCAGTGCTTTTGCCACATTGACCGGGGAGGGCAGCATATAAGCCGGAACCAGCCCGGATACACAGAGCAGATACCAGGCGAGCACGATCAGAGCCAGTGCGGCGATGGCCGGAAACTTACTGGTGATGCTTTGTAACTTTTTTGTCAATGGTCAGTACATCTCCCTCTGGTTTAAAAGAAATTTTTACATAAGTATTCATTGCCGGGCAGCCTGCTTTTGCAGCAACCAGCTGGCAGTTTTTTACAATTTCCATGAGCTCATCATAGTCCCCTTCAATAGATGTCTCGCATGGTCCTACATAATAGTTTAGGCCGGTGGCAGGCACTAAAAATGCATAACAGTATTCCGATATACTTCCAGGGCTGACATTGTCCAGCTGGTATCATACAGCACAGATTTTGGGATGTCAACCAATCCTAAATAATTTATTAAGGAAATATTTCTTGTAAATTAACAGGAAAGATGATAAAGTGAATGAGACCTGTAAAATGTAATCAGGATATGGGTATTTTGACACCAAAATCAATTTGACAAAAAGTAGTCTGTTTGCGTACAGAAAAATTGCTGTGGAAGAGTTCCATGGCTTATCTGCATGTAGGAAAACAGACTATTTGGTTTCCATTCACCTCAGTCGTGGACTGAACCTGAATTTTGAATAGCCGGCAGGGCAGATGCAGGCAGCCGGCGGGAAAAGGAGTAAATGCTGATGAATGCGAAAATAATTATTGCAACACATAAAATATATGATATGCCTCAGGATGACATTTATCTGCCGGTACATGTCGGCAGGGAAGGAAAAGATGCATTGCCATATCAGCCGGATAATACCGGAGACAATATTTCTGCAAAAAATCCGAGCTACTGTGAGCTGACCGGGCTGTACTGGGCGTGGAAAAATCTGGACTGTGATTATCTTGGACTGGCACATTACCGCCGTCACTTTTCCATGAAGAGCAGATCTTTCCGCAAAAGTCATACACCGATGGAGTGTGTACTCACCGGGGATGAGCTGGCACAGCTGATTCCGAAGTATAAGATCATTGTTCCGAAGAGACGGAACTACTATATCGAATCACTTTATTCTCATTATGCGCATACTCATTATGCGGAACATCTTGATATTACCAGAGAAATCATCAGTGAAAAATATCCGGATTATCTGGAAAGCTTTGACAAAGTAATGAAGCAGACCGGCGGATATATGTTTAATATGTATATAATGGAAAAATCTCTGTCAGACGCATATTGCAGCTGGCTGTTTGACATTCTGTTTGAACTGGAAAAACGTGTGGGAGACAGAGAATATTCCTTTTTCCAGGGAAGATTTTACGGAAGAGTCAGCGAGATCATCTTTAATGTATGGCTGATGAATCAGAAAGAAGAAATCAAAGAGATTCCTTATATTCATATGGAAGAAATCGACTGGAAGAAAAAAGGGATGGCCTTCCTGAAAGCAAAATTCGGGAAAAAGAAATACGAAGGAAGTTTTTAGGGGAGGATTATGCAATACAGGACAACAAAAAGAGAAAGTTTCTTTCTGATAATCTACACCGTATATATGATCGTATTGCTTCTGTCACAGACTGCGTTTGAGGAAATGGGTGCGGCATCTTCTATCTTTAAGTATGTCCGTTATCTGTGCTATTTCCTGGCAGCACTGCTCATTCTGCAGGACAGTTACCGGGAAAAACAGATCTGGGGCGTGGCAATCCTTGGTGTACTCACGGTGGGAACCGTAGTCTGCTCCGGCAACAGTACGTTCATTTTATACCTGATCATGATTCTCGCTGCAAAGGAAGTCAATGTCAGAACCATCGTAAAGCTGACCTGTATCATACAGGGAGCGATGTTGCTGTCAATCGTGGTCATGTCACAGATCGGTATCATACCGGATTATATCTTTGATGCGTCTACCCGTCAGCGGCACGGACTTGGATTTTTATGGACGACAACAGGTGCGATCCTTTATTTTTACTTTATGGTTCTTTATATTTATTTGCGAGAAGAGCGTGCACACCTGATCGAGTATGTGATTTTGGAGGCAGTAAACTTCGGGTTGTACAAACTGACCGATGCCCGTATGAGTTTTTATCTGTCCACATTGCTGCTGGTTTACGTCTATGTCATGCGTTTCTACTGGCAGAACCGCAAGAATCGGATCCGCAAGAACAGGCTTCTGATCGGTGCACCGGCATTTTTCTGTATCCTTGCCGTGGCATGTCAGATTTTTTATATACCGACCGATGCTCGTTGGCAGAAGATCAACAGTGTGCTCTCCGGACGACTGGAACTGGGATGCTTTGGATGGAGAGATTATGGCTTTTCTCTGCTCGGAACAAAAATCGAGTGGATTGGTTTCAGCCACAATGCAACGGCAGGAGCTTATAATTATGTAGACTGCTCCTACATGCAGATTTTGTTGGAAAACGGTCTGATCCCGCTTGTCATTATCATAGCTGTATATACGTATATCATGTATATGGCCGTAAAGGAAAAAGATTTTTATCTGCAGACGGCAGTGCTTCTGATCACTGCATTTTCTATAACAGAGCCTCGTCTGCTGAATCTTGCATACAATCCGCTGCCGTTTCTCGGCATCACTTATATCAGCCTGCGTGGCAGAAGTGCGCTGTTCCACCGGGAAGGCCACCGTCTGAACCGGCGTGTGCGGTTTCGTACCACACATGTGAGGCTGAAGGCAAGAAAGTAACAACAATGAATGAATACAGGAATAACGAGAATGAGTAAAAACAACAAATCAGTAAAAGTCAATTTTATTATGAATGCAATCCTCAATCTCTCTGCTGTGATCTTTCCACTGATTACATTCCCGTATGTATCGCGAATTCTGACACCGACAGGAACCGGGCGGGTTTCCTCTGCTGTGGCGCTGGTGACATATTTCGCAATGGTTGCACAGCTTGGTATCCCTACCTACGGTATCCGTGCATGTGCGATCGTCAGGGATGATAAGGAGAAACTGTCCCGGACGGCACAGGAGATCTTTATCATTAATATGATCATGTCAGTGATCGTATACGGAGTATTTTTCGGGGCATTGTTTTTTATCCCGGAAATGGCAGAGGACAAGACGTTGTATCTCATCTGCAGTACAACAATTGTGTTCAATCTTATCGGAATGGAGTGGCTGTATAAGGCACTGGAGGAATACAGCTACATTACAAAACGTTCCCTTTTCTTTAAATTCATTGCGCTGGTGCTGACCTTTGTGTGCATTCATACAAAGGACGATTATTTGTTTTACGGAGTGACAACAATTTTTGCCGCATCCGCGTCCAACGTGATGAACTTTATTAACGTAAGAAAATACATTACGCTGAAACCGCTGCGTAATTATGATTTCAAACATCATATGAAACCAATCCTGATCTTCTTTGGAATGTCTGTAGCGACGACGATCTATACAAATCTGGATACGGTTATGTTGAAGTTTATGCAGGGCAATGAGGCTGCCGGTTATTATACAGCTGCCGTTAAAGTAAAAACGGTGCTGGTTGGTGTGGTAACATCCATCGGAACGGTGCTTTTGCCAAGAGTTTCATATTATATCGAGCAGAAACGTCACGATGAGTTCCGCAAGGTGACAGCGAAAGCCATGGAGCTTGTTGTGATGATGGCATTGCCACTGGTGGTTTACTTTATCATCTATGCAAGGGAAGCAATTCTGGTGCTGTCCGGTGCGGACTATATACCGGCCATTATCCCGATGCAGCTCATCATGCCGACGGTATTTCTGATCGGCTTCACGAATATCACCGGTATTCAGATTCTGATTCCGCAGGGCAGGGAGAATGTCGTATTGATTTCGGAAATCGTTGGAGCGGTGGTTGATTTTGCAATCAACCTGGTACTGATCCCGAGTATGGGAAGTTCCGGTGCAGCGATCGGAACTCTGGTTGCAGAACTGGCGGTACTGATCGTACAGGCGATTGCAATGTGGAAGTTCCTGATGGAGATCATGAGAAAAATAAAAGCAGGAAAAATCGTACTGGCCTGTGTGCTTGGAACGGTTGTGGCACTTTTGGTGCATCTGCTCCCGATAACGAATAGCTTTATGATTCTGGTCATTACCGCGTTGCTGTTTTTCGGCATTTACGGCGGAGGTCTTCTGTTGATGAAAGAGCCGCTGGTATACGAAGTGGTTGGTCAGATGAAAGAAAAATTCCTGAAAAAGTAAGATGGAGGCAAACATGGAGAAAAGAGAGAAAGAGTATACGAATCTGGATCAGGAACGCATTGTTACCGTTTCTGATCTGTTGAAAGAAATCCTTCGCCGGATTGGACTGGTGATCATTCTTGGTATCATTGTTGCAGCGTTATGCTGTGGCTATAAATATGCCAAAGACAGCAAAGCTGCGAAAGCTGCAAACAGTGAAGATACGACTACGACTATCAAACTTACCGACAAAGAGCAGACGGATGTGAATAATGTCATTGCTGTTCAGGACAATATGAAAGAGCAGCAGGCATATCTGGACAATTCTGTATTAATGCAGATCAATGCATATGACGAGAGCCGTGTGACTTTGCAGTACCGCATCATTACCGGCGACAAACAGCTCAGCAAAGATCTGCTCAGTGCCTATGATAACTATGTGACAAACGGCAGTCTGGCACAGGATATGATCAATCACGGTATCGATATGGATTTGCAGTATCTGACGGAGCTGCTTTACTTTGAAAAAGATTCTGATAAAGATTCTGATAAAGATGAGGGAAATTCTGACAGTACTGTGATCACAGATACGCCGGCATTGACCTTTGAAATCAGAGTGATCCATAAAAACCAGAAATCCTGCGAAGAACTGGCAGCAGTTATTCCGGAGTGCCTGAGTGATTTCGAGCAGAAACTGCAGGAATCTACCGGTTCACATGAACTGAACCTGGTGGATCAGAGCTATGCGGAAGTAGTGGATCAGGGATTATGGACTTATAAAATTGACCGTGTCAATAGTGTTGTTTCCATGAAGGAACGTGTAGATTCTTTAAAAGAGAAACTCAGTGCAGATCAGGTAGCACTGGTAGAAAAAAATCTGCAGAAAGTAGATAAAAAAGATGTTGCCAAAAAAGAAGTTGTAAAAGCGCATATCAGTAAAAAATATGCAGTGCTTGGTCTGGGCATCGGGATTATTCTTTATATTGTAATTACTTACATCTGGCGCGGAACCATCAATAACGAAAAAGATGTGACCTATCTGTATGGTGTACAGCTGATGGGAACTTTAAAAGGTAAAAACAAGAAAAGTATGCTGCTTCGTCTGTATGACAACCTTCGGGGAAAGAAACCGGTGGACTTTTCTGTGGAAGAAGCAATCGTATGTGCAGATGTGACCGGTTATTGCAGCAGAAATCAGATTCAGAAGCTGTTATTACTTTCCAGTGAGGAAGTGACAGAGACCGCATGGATCGATACACTGGTGAAAAAACTGAAAGAGGCCGGTGTGGAGGCCACTGTAGAGACAGACATCTTATCCAGCGCGGCTGCAAGAGAAAAAGCTGCCGGATATGAAGTGGCTGTCCTGATCGCACAGGTCCGCAGATCTGCATATGACACCCTTGAACAGGAACTGGGATTCTGCCAGTTACAGAACATTCAGATTGCAGGTGCGATCGTAACCGAATAAAACATTAGGATCACGCACCGGATTCGTGTGCGTTTGATCCGGATCTCAGAATGAGGTAAGAAAAATGGAAAGAATGCGGCTTCTGACCAGGATTTTGTGTCCTGGTCAGAGGGTGCATTTTTACACTTTAAATGACACGGACCACACAGATGTGACCGTGAGAGAAAGAAAAAGGAGCAATCAAATGTCAGTATATGTGATCACGCATAAAAAATTTAACATGATTCCTCAGGAAAATTATAAAGTCTTATTGGTTGGCGCTTACCGCGGCCATGTATACGGAGACTGTTTTGACGATGCCGGTGACAATATTTCAGAGAAAAATGCAAACTACTGTGAGCTGACCGGTGTGTACTGGCTCTGGAAAAATCTGCAGAAAGATGATTATGTAGGCATTGTGCATTACAGAAGACTGTTTTCCAGATCTTTCAGTAAGAGCAAAAAGCTTTCGGACAAAGATATCCGAAAACTGCTTGGAAAATATGATATTATTTTACCGTTTAAACAGAAGATGGAGCCGAACGTGCTGGAGCAGTTCTGCCAGATTTCCGGTCTGAAAAAAGATATGGACCGTGTGCGCGGAATCATTGAGCGCCAGTGCCCGGATTATCTGAAATCCTTTGACTCGGTCATGACAGACACGGAAGCGTATCTGTTCAATATGATGATCTGCAGCAGAGAGAAGTTTAACGCATACTGTCAGTGGCTGTTTTCTATTTTTGATGAACTGGAGCCAATGGTAGATCTGTCAGAATACAATGATTATCAGAAGCGTATCTACGGTTTCATCAGCGAACGTCTGCTGAACGTATGGGTGCGTCAGAATGAGCTGAAGGTATGTGAACTTGGCGTAGTCAATACAGAAGAAGACTGGTCTGCGGGCAAGAATTTCCTGACCGCCTGCAAACGTGTTCTGTTATATCATCTACGGTAAGAAAGGACTGGGAGCAATATGAAAATAGCAGCAGTAGTTGTAACATTTAACCGAAAAGAATATTTAGTAAAAAATATCGAAGCATTACTGGCACAGGTCAATGCACCGATGGATATCCTGATCATCGACAACGCAAGTACCGACGGTACAGAAGAGACGATTCGTCATTACATGGATGCAGGACAGATCCTTTATGAAAATACCGGAGAAAACCTGGGAGGCGCCGGCGGCTTTAACTTTGGTATCCGACGTGCTTATGAGGCCGGTTATGATGCGATCTGGATCATGGACGATGACACTTATCCGCATCCGGATGCACTGGAGAAGTTCCTGCAGGCAGACAAAGACCTGAACGGCATGTATGGCTATCTGGCAGGAAAAGTGCTGTGGAAAGACGGCAGCTGGTGCGAGATGAATACCCCGAAATATAAAGGCGGCATGGCAGAAGGCAAGTACAAACAGATCGTACAGTCTTCTTTTGTATCTATGTTTATTCCGCGCAAATCTGTGGCAACCTACGGATTACCGATCAAGGAATTCTTTATCTGGGGCGATGATGTGGAATATACGAGAAGGATCGCACTGCGGGAGCCGAGTTACCTGGTAGAAGACAGCCAGGTGCTGCATGATACCAAGAATAATGTGGGTTCCAACATCGTGTACGATGATGAGCGTATTGACCGTTATCGTTATGCATACCGTAATGAGATGTATATCGCATTGCACGAAGGATGGAAGCGCAGAGTTTATCAGCAGCTGAAGATCTGGTATCATATTGCGAAGATTCTTTTGAAATCTTCCCAGAAGAAGAGAAAGATCAGACTGATCCTGTCCGCATCCAAAGAAGGCAAAACATTTAATCCATCCATCGAATATATATCAGATGGGAGATAAGGAGCAGACAACTATGGAAAAGAAAGTGCGTGTACTGGAAGTATTTGGAGAGCCAATCTCCAATGGCGGTCAGGAATCTTTTGTGATCAACATTGTGCAGCATATCAATCATGAGCATCTGGCCATCGATATGCTGACCCCTTATTATTGTGATAACTCTTATTATGAGGATATCGTAAAATCTTTCGGCGGAACGATCTATACCTTTGGGCTGAGTTTTGAGCCGGGTAAGAGCCGTTTCAATATTAATGATAAAATTGATGCGTTTTTCAAGGAGCATCCTTATGATGTGGTGCATATTCACAGCGGAAGTATTTCTATTCTGTGCATTATGGCACATTTTGCAAAGAAAAACCATGTGAAGAAGATCATTGTACATTCCCACTGTGCAGCGGAGCACAAGACATTAAAATACCGTCTGACCAGGATGGCATCTTACCCATATATCATGAGTGCACCGACGGACTACTGTGCCTGCTCTGTGGTAGCCGGTGAGTGGAAATACCCGAAGGCAATCGTAGATCACAAACTGAAAGTCCTGAAAAACGGTGTGGATCTGGAGAAGTTTGCATTTAATGAAGAGACGAAGTGTGAGATCCGAAAGAAGCTTGCGATTCCGGAAGATGCTTTTGTATTGGGACATGTGGGACGTTTCAGTTATCAGAAAAATCATGAGTATCTGATCCGTATTTTTGCGGAAGTGAGAAAACGGAATGAGCACGCAGTGCTGATGCTCATCGGTGACGGTGAGAACAAGCCGGATGTGAAAAAACAGATCGAGGAGCTGCATCTGACAGACAGCGTCCGTTTCTGTGGTCTGGTAAATAATGTCAACGACTATATGCAGGCCATGGATGTCTTTGTACTGCCGTCCCGTTATGAGGGATTGCCGATCGTAGGTGTTGAGGCGCAGGCAGCAGGTCTCCCGGTCATTACATCCGTAAACGTATCTGAGGAACTGGAAATCTCTGATCTTGTGACATTCCTGGAACTGAAGGAAGATGTATCCGAGTGGGCAGACAAAATTTTGAGCTATGAAGGAAAAGAACGTGAGGATGCATCGGAGCAGATCCGTTCTCATGGATACGATGTACAGTTTACGGCAGATGAAATTGAGAAAATGTATCTGTCCTGATTCTGAAGTCAAAGGAGCATAGCAAGGCAGTTCCGAATGCTTTCGATGAAAGAAGCATTCCGAATCTGCCCGGTGTAGAAAGAGGGGACATAAACTTGAATAAAACCGAACCAAAGACAGCCGTGAAAACGGGAAGAGTCCAATGGATCGATTTTGCAAAAGGAATTGCAATCCTGGCAACGATACTGGGGCATACGGCGGACGTCGGAAAAACAGGAAGCGATGTGCGGGCATTGATTTTTTCCTTCCACATGCCATTGTTTTTTATCCTGTCGATTCTGACATATCGCTGCTCCAACTCTTTGGAAGAGTATAAAATGAAGCAGAAAAAGGCAGCAAAGCATCTGCTGGTTCCGGCGGTGGTCGTATTTGCCATCGCGACAGT
>ENA-ORTU01004307-ORTU01004307.1-human-gut-metagenome-genome-assembly--contig:-NODE-4307-length-10983-cov-3.078056_pt1 | contig 10983 bp, 10 predicted proteins | sample MGYA00241910_ERZ509184 | MGnify/ENA primary metagenome ERZ509184 (study PRJEB26280, sample SAMEA2338847) | human gut metagenome | biome: human gut; feature: human-associated habitat; material: faeces...
ACGCCCGGCAAGCTCTCAAATTTATCGACGAGCCGTTCAAGCGGCGGTACGTGATAACCGGCCATTAGAGGATGCCCGGAAGGCTCATGCCGCCGGAGATTGCGCCAAGCTTCTCCTCTTTCTCGTTTGCGGCTGCGCGCAGCGCTTCGTTGACAGCGGCAGCGACGAGGTCGCCGAGCATCTCGGCATCATCAGGGTCGATGACCTCCGGCTTGATGTCGATATTTTTTACTTCCATTTTGCCCGTTACGGTTGCGGAAACGGCTCCGCCGCCTGCGGCCGCGGTGTATTCTTTCGCTTCGAGCTCCGTGGTAATCTGCTCCATCTGCTCCTGCATCTTCTGTGCCTGGCGTGCAAGCTGCTGCAAATTTGCGGCTCCGCCGCCGCCCATACCCTGCGGTAAACGTGCTTTCATAGTTAAGACTCCTTACTGTGTGGTTTTTAAATTTATTTTTCTTCGATCTCCACGCCGGCTTCGCGCATATCGTGCAAAAAGGCGTCGAGCGGATCTTTCGGTTTTTCGCCGTCCGCTGCGGGCGGCTTATAAGGGCCGAGTTTATACACACGCCCGGTCACCTGCTGAATGGCCTCGCGGATCTTTTCTCTCTGGCTGGCACGTTTCAAGAGATCAAACGCAATCTGCGGCGCTTCGATGAGCATGTAGTCGCCGCTGATGTACGCCGCTGAGCCCTTGAACGCCGACGCCACCGACTTTGAGTAATTTTCCATATAGCCGATAATGTCCGACCAGCCGTCGAACGGCTGCGCATTTTTTGCAAGCTCCTCTGTGGACTGCGGCTTGTCCTTTACCGCGGGCTGCACAGGTGCGTTGTTCTGTGGTGTCTCGGGCTGTTGTACCGGTGCTGCCGGTGCTTCGGCCGCGGGTACACTCGGTGCCGGGGTGATGGGACGGCGCAGGCCGCCGCGCTCCAAAGCTTCAATGCGGCGCAAAAGTGCTGCGGGCGAGGTATCCATTTCCGGCGTGCAAAGACGGATAAACGTCATTTCCATTTCCGTGCGCTTATTCATAGTCTTCATGCGCGACTGCGCGGACTGGAACGCATCGAGTGCGTGCAGAATCGTTGAAAGCTCCATGGAAAGCGCCGTTTTGGTCATGGCTTCCAGCTCTTCGCCAACGGCATTTACAAGCCCGCTTGCGTCCTTCATCGTTTTGATAAGCATCAAATTGCGGAAAAAGCCCGCAAGCTCCTCGCACAGCCTGCCCATGTCTTTGGAAGACTTATACAGCGCGTCGATCTTTTCGAGTGCCGCGGTGCGGTCGCCCGTGCGAATGCACTCGGCAAGTTCAATTAAGTGCCCACGCCCCGCAAGGCCCGCCGTTTCCGCAACGAGCCCATACGTCACGTGCCCGTCGCTGCGGCCGATGCACTGATCCAAAATGGAAAGCGCGTCGCGCATGCCGCCGTCTGCCGTAACGGCGATGAGCATCGCGGCATCGTGGTCGATTGTCACATTTTCCTGCGTGCAGACCCACTCAAGGCGCCCTGCGATGTCCTCCGGTGCGATGCGGCGGAAGTCAAAACGCTGACAGCGCGATAAAATCGTCGGCAACAGCTTATGGACTTCGGTCGTCGCCAAAATGAAAATGACGTGCGCGGGAGGTTCTTCGAGCGTTTTTAAGAGGGCATTGAACGCCGAAACGGAGAGCATGTGCACCTCATCGATGATATATACGCGGTATTTCGCCGTAGTCGGCGTGAAGTTGGATTCTTCAATGAGCGCGCGGATGCTGTCTACGCCGTTGTTGCTCGCGGCGTCCAGCTCTACAACGTCCAAAACAGAGCCGTCATCCAGTCCTCTGCACACGTCGCACTTGCCACATGGATCGCCGTTTTGGGGATCCAAGCAATTGACCGCCTTCGCCAGAATTTTTGCGCAGGTCGTTTTTCCCGTGCCGCGCGATCCGGTGAACAGATATGCGTGCGAAATGCGCCCGGCCATCAGTTCGTTTTTTAACGTGACCGTCACCTGCGGCTGACCGACGACATCGGAAAACTTCTGCGGACGATATTTTCTGTATAACGCTTTATACAAACGGCGGCGCTCCTTTCTTTGTGGGTGATAAAAGAAAAAGACGATTGGAACGTAGAATATGTGAACGGACAGGCAGCCTGCATCGCACCAGACGATCCGCTTAATGCTGCTCGGTCCCCCGCCTGACATGGTTCACGGTGTCTCGCCGCGCAGACCTGTCCGCTCGCATATTCCACGGTATATTCCAACCGCCTTGGCTTTTTCCGTGCGCGGAACATACTTGACCGCGTACTTTAGTATTATACACGTTTTCCCTTGAAAAGGCAAGCAAAAAATCGTATAATTTTGTATATGTTCATATTTGTAACGCGCACATGGGATTTTTTGCAGATTCTGCGCGGCAAAACAGGAAAGGATGAAAGAAAATGAAGATCAGAAATGCAGAGCTCTGTGACCTGCCCTATCTGCTTGAGATGCTGGAAAACGCGAAAGCTTCGCTGCGGGCGCTCGGCATCGACCAATGGCAAAACGGCTACCCGAACGAAACCACCCTGCGTGAGGACATTCAAAACAAAATCTGCCGTGTTGTGATAGACGACGAAAACAATATTCTTGCAAGTGCCGCCGTGTATGTGGGCGACGAGCCGACATACCACGAAATTTATAACGGCGCGTGGCAGACAGAAAACAAAATCTACGGCATCGTGCACCGCATTATGGCGGCAAACAATGCGAAGAAGCGCGGCGCGGCATCGTTTTTGATGACCTACTGCGCGAAACTCTCGCTTGAAGCGGGTGTCACCTCCATGCGATGCGATACGCATCCCGGCAACATCATCATGCAGCACACGCTCGAAAAGAACGGTTACATTCGCTGCGGCATCATTCACCTTACGGACGGCGCAGACCGCTTTGCCTATGAAAAAGTTCTGAAATAACGCACAACAGACACAGGCCCCGGCGAGCATGACAAAACGCTCGCCGGGGCCTCGCTCATTCTATTCTGTTATTTCTTTCGTCCGGTAAAATAACACCTTGCGGCATCATCGAAGCACGCGGCTTTCGTCGCGCCGGTCAAAATGCTTACATAGAGATCAGGCCAAATGCGTTCATGACAGAGCTGATAAGGATGATGGCTGCAAAGACCGGGCAAAGATACTTGATCATCATGACGAAGATCTTCTTTCTGCGGAACGTGCCGCCTTCTTGCGTCATTTCTTCTTCAATACGGTCTACACCGATCACGCGGGAAACGAGCAGGCAAGTCGCAATAGCCGCAATCGGCATCATAACGGAGTTCGTTAAGAAATCAAAGAAATCGAGGAACTGCATGCCGAGAATCTTTACGGCATCGAGCGGGCCGTAGCCGAGCGAAGACAGCGTGCCGAGCGCGAGCATGATGATGCCGATGACAACGGTCGACTTTTTGCGGTTCCAATGGAGTTCATCTTCAAACGTGGAAACGGCGCTTTCCGTCAGCGCAATAGAGCTTGTGACCGCCGCAAACAGCACGAGCACGAAGAACAGAATGCCAACCACCGTGCCGAGACCCATGCTGGCGAACACCTTCGGAATCGTGATGAACATCAATGACGGGCCCGCCTGCAAGGTGTTCGGGTCGCCGCCGGAGAACGCAAAGACCGCCGGGATGATCATAAGGCCGGCCATAATGGCGATGGCGGTGTCGAAAACCTCTACATTGCGCGTAGAGTTCTCAATAGACGTTTCTTTCTTCATATAAGAGCCGAACGTAACAAGGATGCCCATGGCGATAGACAGCGAATAGAACATCTGTCCCATGGCGGAAACGACCGTCATCCAGGAGAAATTCTCAAGGTTCGGCACAAGGAAATACTGAATGCCCTTCAGTGCGCCGGGACGTGTGACGGAATAGATTGCGATGATGACAGACAACACGACAAGGATCGGCATCATGAATTTCGATACACGCTCAATACCGTTGCGCACGCCGGCAAAAATGATGGTCAGCGTGATGAGTGCAAAAACGATAAAGCAAATTTCGGCGGACACGCCGTCCGAGATGAACATCGAAAAATATCCGTCCTCCGCAAGCTTTGTTCCGTTGCCGCAAATGTACTCAAAAAGATATTTGATGACCCAGCCGCCGATAACGGAATAATAAGGCACGATCAGAATTGGGATAATGGCGTTAATCCAGCCGCCGGCTTTTAATGTATGCGACTTTGTGAACGATGCAAATGCACCCACAGGGCTTTTGCGCGTCATGCGGCCAAGCGATGTTTCTGCCACGATCATCGTGTAACCGAACGTCAGCGCAAGCAAAATGTAGATCAAAAGGAAAATGCCGCCGCCGTATTTTGCCGCAAGGTACGGAAATCGCCAAATGTTGCCAAGACCGACCGAAGCGCCGGCCGCAGACAGCACGAACCCGAGCTTACCCGAGAACATGCTGCGATTACTGTGATGTTTCTTCATTACTTCTCCACCTATTTTCTGCGAATATTCAAACACAGCCGCCGGTGAAACCGTTTTCCCCCTTCAGTTTCACCGGCGTGCTGCATCAATACGTTTAGCATACCACATGGGCCGCAAAAATGCAATATCTTGCTTTCACAAATTCATTTTGCGTTTTCTGTTTATATTATGCCTTATCATCGGCGCTGCGCTTTTTTCACCCAGTCAAGCGCCACCCAGCCACCGGCTTTGAGACGTCCCCAGCCTTTTGCAGAACCCTCACCTGCGCTCTCCTCTACAACCGTATAGCGCTTCGTGTCTGTGATCTGCCCCTGCACGTCATAATTCGTGCCCGGACCCTTGCGGATGTTGAGCGCGTCTGCAGCGTCCTTGCGCACTGTATACGCTTTGAACGGTTCATACATAATTTTGCCGTTTGAGGCATACACTTTATAACCCACAGGGCATGCGTTTTTCGCGTTTTCCAGTATTGCATACGCGCCGATCTGGCTTTTTGCGTCCGACCAGCTTGTCCGCACGCGGTAGAGCTGCTTTGGCGCGGGTTTCGCATCGGTCTTTGTCTCCTTTTTGTCGTCCTTCATTTTGCTTTCAACCATTTTTAAAAACCGCGCCCAGCCCTTGTCGAGCGTGCGGTGCGGACAGTATTTGCCGTCGAAGTCCTGATGCTTCTTCACGTGCGAAATATCCCAACCGAGTTCCTTCAAAAGCTTTGCGATATACTCTGCAGCGTTCTTTTCGGCTTTATCGAAGCGCGTCCCGCCCGAAAGCGAATAGCAAATCTCGATATGAATGCCGTGCGCGTTGCCGTCGCGCTGCCCTGCCGCAAACGCACCTCTGTTCAGCGGGATACCAATGACGATCTCCTTGTCATCGACCGCCGTGTTGAACGACGTAGAGCTGTCGTTGCGAATCATATACGCGACTTCATTCGCAGCGGAAGCATCGTTCGCCGTGTTGTGGACGACGATATATTTCATGTCCTTTGCGCAGGACTCCACCGGGACTTTTAGGTCATATTTACGCTTGCTCAAAAGATTTTCGCGGATCGGTACCATAAGATCACTCCTTTTTCTCATCACTTGCACCCGATTCATCCGCCACGGTGCGACGGAGCCGCTTTAAAATGTGCTGTAAACGCGGAAACCCCGGCACGCCGATGGCCGCAAGGTTCTCCAAAATCGAGATCAGCTCGTTGATCGTAAGCCACACGGTGACGAGCATGCCGAAAAACAGCTTTACATCGAGCGTGATGCCGGCCCCAATGACTGCACCGCGCAAAAGATAATCCACCGCCGCACCGACTGCGACCATGACCATATAGCAAAGCTTTTTGAGTATCCCCTTAATACCGAACTTGGAATTTAATTCGGCGCGGATATACGCTTTGATCATGCCGGTGATATAATCGAGCAACATCACGCCGAGCAGCACGAGCATCGGCACCGCAAGCGTACCGAGGTACGATACGAGTCCCGCGCCGAGCACGGCCGCCGTCGTCTTTAAAACCGTCTGTTTCATCGAACCTTTACCCTCCTTCCCTGCATATTGGGACATGCACAGCGCTTTGCCCCGCGGCATACTATGACAGACGCGCCGCTTTTGTGCGCGGCAATCAGAAAAAGCAATGAAACACGTTGCGGAATGTCAAAATCTGTGTTATGATTTCGGTGGACAAATATTCAAATATGCAAAGGAGATTTTCTTATGGTCTGCAAAAATTGCGGTGCAAATATTCCGAACGGTGAGCTTTTTTGCCCAAACTGCGGCACGTGCACCGAAAACGCGAAATTCTGTAAATACTGCGGCGCGGCCATCGGTGCCGACTGCGTGGTTTGCCCCGCGTGCGGCAGGCAGGTAGAGCCATTGCAGTCTGCCCAACAGCCCCAGCCTGTTTATGTAAACAACAATGTCACTTACGGTGGTGTGGCAAAAAGCAAATGGGCAGCGTTTTTCCTGTGCCTGTTTTTAGGACTCATCGGCGCGCATAAATTTTATGAGGGAAAGATCGGCATGGGTGTTTTGTATATCTTCACCGGCGGCCTGTTCGGCATCGGCGCGTTCGTCGATCTCATCGTCATCCTCTGTAAGCCCGGTCCCTATTATTACGTTTAACTTTCTCAGAAAGGCGGCGTACTATGCCAAGCATCCTTGAATATGCAGAAACCGAATTCTCGCTTTTGGCAGAAAAACCGTTTACGGATGTAGACAGCCTGCTTTTATCACAGTTTTCCTACATGAATCTGAGCGCGTTTGAAGACGAGCTTAAATGCGAAAACAAAATAGAAATTCGAGAGCTTTTAAAGGCAGAGCGCTTTGAAAAATTGATGTTCCATGTACGCGATACCAAAAGCAACATGAGACTTTTGTACGCTATGGCGTCAAGCCCGCGCTGGCGCAACATAAAAATCGGCAACTTCGTTGAAAAGCTGTGTGACCAGTCAGAGGAGCAGTTTGCGGCCATCACCGTGTACCTCGATGACGACCACGCCTGCGCCGTATTTCGCGGCACGGACGCCACGCTCGTCGGCTGGAAAGAGGATTTTAACATGGCATTTCTGCCCGTCATACCCTCGCAGGCCGATGCGGCAGACTATGTGACAAAGCTCGGCAAAAGCTTTCCCGGCAAATTGCTTTTGATGGGTCACTCCAAAGGCGGCAACCTTGCAGCCTACGCGGGCATGTTCTGCGACCCGGAAATTCAAAAGCGTATTGAGCGCGTCTACCCGCTCGACAGCCCCGGCTTCATCGGCAACACGCTCGAATCCGAAGAATATGGGCGCATTCAAAGCCGCGTACATAAGGTCATTCCGAAAGGCTCGCTCATTGGCATGCTGCTTGAAAACCACGGTGCATACTCCGTTGTGGAAAGCAACCAAATGGGCATTATGCAGCACGACCCGTTCTCGTGGCAGGTGACGGACGGTGCATTCCGTACGCTGGAGGAAATTTCCAGCGGCGCAAAATACATGAACCAAACACTCAACAGCTGGATCACCGGCATGAGCATCGACGAGCGCATACGCCTTGTCGATGTACTCTACGGCCTTTTGACCGCCGGCAATATTGAAAACGTATTTGACGCCGGCGACATTCAAAAGAACATCGGCGCTATCTACAACGCCGCTGTGCACCTCGACCCCGAAACGCGGTCGTTCGTTTTGCAGATCATCCGTCAGCTCGCGGGCTTTGCGTTGCACAACATCCCCCACCCGAATGTCCCGGAAAACCTCAATATCCTGCCCGGCAATAAAACACAGAATTAAATTTTCATAGAGTAAAAGCCACCGTTTGCGGTAAGCCTTGCGCTTTTCCGTTTCGGTGGCTTTTGATTTATGTTTACGAATTTATAAGCTGGCGATAGATGAGATCCATGATCGTGATGGAATTGAGCTGCATCGTTAGCACATTCATCGTGATCTTGCGGAGTTTTTCAGATTCCTCTTCTGCATCATCCGTTCCCCTGTTTTCCGTTCTGCTTTATTTCACGTTTCCGCTGTTGATGCCCGCGCCTGTTCTATTAAGCGGCAGCCAGTCGAGCACCTTTTTGATGTACGTATCCCAGAATACCCAGTCGTGCTTGCCGGGGCCCTCCACATACGTAAGGTCAACACCGTTTTCGTTGAGGAAATCGCGGAAATCGCGGTTTGCGGTGACGAGGCCGTCCTCCGTGCCGCAGCACAGGTACATTTTCGGTACGGGTCTGCCCTCCTCCTTCAGCTTCAAAAGCAGCGCCTTCGGGTCTTTGTCGCTGCCCTTCACCTTGTCATATTCACCGAAGATCGCCTCGTAGTAGCTGCGGCGGAATGTGAAAATCGGTGCGGAATTGTCCGCGTCCTTCCACGTATCGTGCACGAGCGCGGCGGAAAGACCGATGACGCAGCCAAAGTTTTCCGCATACTTCAGGCCGTTGCGGATTGCACCGTAGCCGCCCATGGAAAGGCCCGCGATGAACGTATCCTCGCGCTTATCGGAAAGCGGAAACAGCTTTCTTGTGAACTCTACAAGCTCCTTGCCGATGAACTCGCCGTACAGCTCGCCGCTCTTTTCGTCGTCGAGGTAGAAGCGGTTTTCACCGGAGGGCATAATGACCGCAAGGTCGTTTGCCTCTGCCCACGCCTGAATGCGCGTGCCGTTCACCCAGTCCGTATAATTGCCGAAAATACCGTGCAAAAGGTAAAGCGTCTTCAGTGGCTTCTGCTCTGCATTTTCCGCCTGCGGGCCGAACTTATCCACCGGGATAATCGCATTGAACGTCACCACGCGCATGAGGCACTTCGAGATAAAATTTACTTCAATAATAGCCATATCAACAACTCCGTTTCGATTTTAGTTTCGTTATATTTCATTATAATCAATAAAAACCCTTTTGTAAAGACTACTTTTATGCTATACTGTACAAAACGGTTTGAAAGCAAAGGAAGTTGAATACGATGAACGATTTTTCCGAGCGCGTGTTTCAGGTGGTGCGCGAGATTCCGCGCGGCAAGGTGACAAATTACGGCTTTGTGGCATTTGCAGCGGGCAACCCGCGGGCCTCGCGCGGCGTGGGCTTTGTGCTGCACCGCAACACGGACCCCGTAAATACGCCATGCCACCGCGTAGTGTTCAAAGACGGCTCTCTGTGCAAGGGCTACGTTTTCGGCGGCCCCGATGTACAGCGCGAAAAGCTCGAAGCCGAGGGCGTACGGTTCCTGCCCGACGGCCGCGTAGACATGAAAGCCTGCGGCTGGTTCGGCGAAAACGAAGAATAACAAAAAGGTGCCTGACCGAAATGATCAAGCACCTTTCGTTTTTACTTTTAAAATCAGCCGTAGTTCTTAAAGCTGACGTTAATATCGACTGCCGCGTCGATGCCCTGCACCTGCGCGTTGTCGGAATACTGCCACAGGCCGAAGTTATAGTAGAATGCCGGCACGCTGCGGTATTCCGCGAGCCAGAACTCAAAATCCTTGAGCTGCTCTAAGTCATAATAGTTATAGCCAAGACTGCGGTTGAAGTACACACCTGCGGTGTAGCCCGCTTTCGCGATTTTTTTGCAGAACGCCGAAGCATAACTCGTAATCTGCTCGCCCGTGGCATCTGCCGTGCGAGAGCCGTCTACGCTCGTCTGCTCCCAGTCAAAGACGACGGGGTAATCGACGGACTTATTCTGCAAAAGCTGGAGCACATAGCCCGCTTCCTCCTCCGCTTCGGTAACAGAAGTTGCCTGCGAGAAGAAGTAGATGCCCACCTTTACGCCTGCGTCTTTCGCACCGGTGTAATTATCGGCAAACTTGCTGTCTTCGTTCAGCTTGCCGCGCGTTGCACCGCGGTAGCCTGCGCGGATCATCGCGAAATCGATGCCGCTCGCTTTGACGGCTGCCCAGTCGATGTCGCCCTGATAGTCGGAAACGTCGATGCCGAGGCTCGCGTTCGCGTCGTCATACGTCACAAGGCCGTTGTCATTTTTAAACTTCGACTGGTCGTATGTATTGAGCGGCACATTAAACTTCGGAATGGTGATCTCACCCTCGTAAAGATCCTGAATGACGAGCTTGCCGTCCTCCGTCACCGCGGAAGACGTGCCGTTGCCGGTGCTCTGACCGTCGGATTTCCCGCCAAATGCGGATAGGAGCGATAAAATGACCACGACCAGAATGAGCACGCCGGCCGCGCCAAGGAAAATCAAACGGCGCATTTCAAAAGAACGCGCGTCGCTGTGTTTATTGGGAGCTTTATTATTCATAGTAAAATTACCTTTCATAAACGAAATCACAGCGTAAACTGCACACCGTGTTCGGATTTATTCTATTATACGCATTTTCTGTCCTTTTTGCAAGCCATTCGGCGAATAAAGTCTGCCTTGCCAAGTATTTCCCACTGCCATCTCGCGGTCTATCGTACCGAGTACGCGGATTTTATCGCGGCTCCACAGGGGCGCAAGCAGCTTTGTTTTGTCACCGTCGCCCGTAATGCGCTCGATGACCGTTTCGGGCGGCAGCACCTCCAGTTGGCGGATTACAACGCGCACATAGTCCTCAAACGTCATCGTCGTGTATGCGCCGCTTTCGTATAAGCCCGCAAGCTGCGTGCCGCGAATGACGTGTAAAAGATGAATTTTCACACCGTCCGGGCACAGCTGTGCAAGGTCTTCGGCGGTCTTTATCATCTCCGCCTCCGTCTCGCCCGGTAAGCCGTCTATGATATGCACGCAAACGCGAATATTGTTTTCACGCAGGCGCAGAAATATCTCTCTAAATACCTCGTATTTATATCCTCTGTGAATACGCGCAGCCGTCTCATCATTACTGCTTTGCAGGCCCAGTTCCACGGTGAGGTGCGTTTTGCCGTTCAACTCTTTTAAAAGCGACAAAACCTCCTCCCCGATGCAGTCCGGGCGCGTGGCAATCGATACGCCGTAAACGCCGAATGCAAGCGCTTCTTCGTATAACGTCCTGAGCTTTTCAACCGGCGCGTAGGTGTTTGTGTGCGTCTGAAAATACGCGATGATTTTACTTTCCGGCGACTTTTTATGAATACGCACTTTTTCCG
>ENA-ORTU01004323-ORTU01004323.1-human-gut-metagenome-genome-assembly--contig:-NODE-4323-length-10941-cov-2.787709_pt1 | contig 10941 bp, 10 predicted proteins | sample MGYA00241910_ERZ509184 | MGnify/ENA primary metagenome ERZ509184 (study PRJEB26280, sample SAMEA2338847) | human gut metagenome | biome: human gut; feature: human-associated habitat; material: faeces...
AATTTTACGGCGAAGGCATTGACCGCGAGGTTGCCGACATCTCCCGCATGATCGGCTACGCAGTCAACATGGCGCTGCATCCGCACCTCAGTGTTGCCGATATCGACCTGTACCTCTCGTGACAGGTTTCGGGCATACTCGCACGCTGTACGGCGTATGATAGATAGCATGAAACAGCAAGGAGGATGGCGCAATGAAGCGGCGTAAACATCAGAAATTCCGATCGAGAGGCGGCATCCGCCTGCCTGCCGCCATCACCCTCTGTCTGGCGCTGTCGCTGCTGATTTTTTCCCGGGCAGGCGGCGAGCCGATCGCACAAAAGGCACTGACCGGTCTGGCTCGCAACAGTGGCTTTGTCACCCGCGCAATGGCGCTCGAGTTCGGCGTTTCGCCGGAAGATACCGCCGAGGTGTACACGCCGCGCACAGCTGCCGCAGCGCGGGATGAGCAGGCGGAAAATCCGCTTGCAGAGAGCACCTATGTGCCCTCGTCCGACACCGAGAACGACAATCCAGTGCTGTCGGCCGCTGACAAGGCTGCCACGGTCTCCATCAACAACGAGACCTCGTATGACGTGGATGCGGCAGACTGTCTGGCCGCAGATGAGCATTTTTCCGCTGATGGAGATGGGCCGCAGGTGCTTATCTATCACACACACAGCAGCGAAAGCTACACGCCGGATGCCGCTTTTCCGTATACACCGACCGAGACCGAGCGCACGACCGATACCAATTATAATGTAGTGCGCGTCGGTGACGAGCTGCAGAAGGTCCTCGAGAACAACGGCATTGAGGCCGTACATATCCGCGAAATTTTCGATTCGCCCGTGTACACCGGCGCGTATGACCGCTCACTTGCCGTGGTTGAGGACACGCTGGCAGAATATCCATCCATCACAACCGTCATTGACGTGCACCGCGACTCGATCCTGACCGATGACGGCCGCGCCTACAAGACCTCCTGCACGATAAACGGCGAGGAAACCGCACAGCTTATGCTTGTGGTCGGCACAGATGACGGCGGCCTGTATCACCCGGACTGGCAGGAGAACCTGAATCGTGCAGCATCGCTGCAGTACCGGCTCAACCGCACCTATCCGACACTCATGCGTCCGCTTAATCTGCGGACCCAGCGGTTTAATCAGCATGCAACGCACAGCGCGTTTCTGGTGGAGGTAGGTTCGTCGGGCAATACGATGACGGAAGCGCTGAAAGGAATCAGATTATTTGGCGAGGTCTTGTCTGACGAACTGCTGAATTGAAAATGGAAAATGGAGAATTGAGAATTAGCGCTATCCTTGCGCGAGTTCCATCCGCGCTGCGCTGGTATCGCGCACAGCGCAATTATTCAATCACCGCCCTATGGGCAGACTCCTTCATTTTCCATTCTCCATTATCCATTCTCAATTAACCTGCATAAACTATCGTTTTCTGTACATCCTTATTTTCGGGGGTGAAACTATGGAAACGATCACATTTACCGCCGATCTGGAACGAAACATCCGCATGATGCAGGAGCTGTTCCGGAACGACGATACGCTTATCATACGGCGTGCCATCGGTCAAAACGGACTGCGCTGTGCGCTGTTTTTCTTTGACGGCATGGTAAATTCCCTTGCCATCAACCAGAGCCTTGTGCGGCCTATCCTGCGCTGTGAGCAGCCGCGGCTTTCCGCCGATATGCTCGCCGCCGCCGTGCTCCAGGCTGACGAATGCCGCGTGGAAACCGATATGAACAAGGTATTTCCTGCCTTTCTCTACGGCGACGCCATTGTACTGACTGACGGCGATGCACGTCCGGTTCTCGTCAACACCAAGGGCTTCGACAAGCGCAGCACCGCCGAACCGGAAAACGAGCGCGTGCTTTCCGGCCCGCGGGAGGGCTTCACCGAGTGCTTTATGCCCAATCTGGCGCTCATCCGCCGCCGTGTAAACGACCCTCGGCTGAAATTCCGGTTTATGCGCGTCGGCAGCCGCACGAACACCAATGTGTGCCTGTGCTATATTGCCGGACTGTGTGAAAACAGTCTGGTTGAGCGTCTGGAAACACGTCTGACCGCGCTCGATATCGACAGCGTGCTCGACTCCAACTATCTTGCCGAGCGCATACGCGACCATCGCTGGTCGCCGTTTCCGACACTCGGCACGACCGAACGGCCGGATGTTGCCGCTTCCCGTATGCTGGAGGGCCGGTGTGTCCTTGTCGTGGACGGCAGTCCGGTAGCGCTCACAGCGCCGTTTCTGTTTCAGGAGTGCTTTCAGTCCAACGATGACTACTATATCAGCTTTCTGCAGGCGAATCTTTCGCGCATTCTGCGTGTCATCGGATTTGTATTCACGATCACGTTTCCGGCGGTCTATGCCGCGCTCATGCTTTATCACCGTGAACTCGTGCCCGCGCGGCTGCTGTTTGCCGTCTCCGCCGCACAGCGCGGCGTTCCCTTACCCATCGGCTGGGAGATTTTGCTCATGCTGTTCGTGCTCGAGGCACTCAAGGAAGCCGGAGCGCGAACGCCCGGTGCCATGGGACAGACGATGAGCATTGTCGGCGGTCTGGTGCTCGGTGACGCAGCGGTTTCCGCGCGATTTGCCGCCGCACCGACCGTTATCGTAGTCGCTATCGCGGGTGTCACCGGTCTGATGGTGCCCAAGCTGCAGACCGCTGCTCTGTGGCTTCGCTTCGTGCTGCTCGCTGCTGCAGCCTCCTGGGGACTGTATGGCGTTGGTCTTGCACTCGGATTAACACTCGCGGCACTGTGCCGCATGCACTCGTGCTCGGTACCGTATCTGCTCAATCTGGTGCCGCGCATCTCCGCCGAGCATGAGGACACCTGGCTTCGCTATCCATGGTTTTTCATGCGCTGCGACCGCTTTGCCGTCAAACGCCCGTCGAAGGAGGAACGCCCGTGAAGCTGCTCAGATTCCTGCCGCTGCTGCTGTTACTGTGCGGCTGTGCGAGAGAGGTTTCACCGGTATCCGCGCTTGCGCTCGACTGCAAAAACGGTGTGTACTGCCTGACCGCCGAGGTTGTGCGGCAGGACTCGCCGGACGACACCGCCGCACCGGCTTACCTGTCCGCCACCGGAACCGATGTGACGGACGCACTGCGCAACCTGCGCAGTATCCTGCCGGGAGACCTGTATTTGAGCCATGCACAGGTGCTGCTTTTAAGCGAGGATGCGGTTTCCGAGAGCATTCTTCCGCTGGCGGACTATCTTTGCCGTGAAAACGATGTGCGGCTCAGCCTGCGGGCAGCCGTCGTGCGGGACGGCTCTGCCGCCGAGCTGCTGGAGAACGACAACGAGGTGTACGCGCTCAGCGAGCTGCTTGACCGCTCCGCGCAGGACGGCGTTCTGCCGGATATGCCGCTGTACCGCGTCACCGATGTGCTGCACGCAGACGGCACGGCCATTCTTCCGGCCTTGCGCGTGGATGCCTTTGGACAGACGGCACCGGCAGGCACGGCAGTGTTCAAAAACGAACGGCTGAACTGCTTTTTAGACGGTGAGATCGGCGGTGGCGCCTATGCGTGAGCGGCTGTTTCCGCGGTGGTGTACGGCGCTGTTTACCCTGCTGCCGATGAGCGAATTACTGTATCTTCCCGCCGACGGGCAGAGCGTGTACGCCGCTGCACTCGCGTGTACGGTCTGTGCACTGGCCGGTATGGGAGCAGCCAGGCTGTCCGACCGTGTTCGGCATTCGGCTCCTGCACAATGGGTGCTCGCCCTGACCTCGCTGTTTCCGCTGCTTGCATCCATCGCCCGCATGAGCATTTTCCTGCAGAAGACCGTGTTCACCGGACGCTCATGCGGCAGCACAGTTGTGCTGCTGACAGTCTGCATCCTGCTCATGGCATCAATGGGGCTCAACCGCTGTGCCATGTGGGCACTTCCGATTGCGTGGTTTGCCGGTACGGTACTCCTGCTCTCCGGCGTGCTGACATTCACACAGCTTACGCCTGCCAGCTTTTCCGCACCGACAGCGGCATTGCTGCCGCAATTCCGGCATATTCTGTACTCCCTGCTGCCGGCATCGGTCGTACTGGCGTTTTCTCTGCCGGAGACCAGGCTGTCCGCAAGCGTGTCGCGCGGACTCAGCGCAGGCGGTGCATTGCTCGCACTCCTGCTGCTGCGCACAGTGCTGCTGCTTGGAGCTAACACCGCTGCCCTGCTCCCCTATCCGGCGTTCACTGCCGCCGGACTGGCTGCCATCGGCAATTTTGCCCGACACGGCGAGGTATTCTTCGCAGTGCCTCTCCTCCTGTGTGAGATTGGCCGATGCGCCGCACTTGTCTGCGTGCTGCTGTATCCGTTCACACGCACCTGCGGCGTTTTGCATCTGCGCCGACCGCAATAGGATTTGGGCAACACCGCACAATTAAAGCTGCGGTTCCTTGCGCAGGCTCCGTCGCGCTGCCGCGGCGCTTTGCGCAAATCGCTCTTGTTCAATTATGCGGTATTGCCCTTGTTTTCCTCTCCCAATTCTGCTATAATGCAAACAGCAGAGCAAAGGAGATTACGGCATGAATATTCAGATTTTCGGCAAAAACAAGTGTTTTGATACCAAAAAGGCACAGCGCTGGTTCAAGGAGCGCGGCATTAAATTCCAGATGATCGACCTTGCGCAAAAGGGCATGTCCAAGGGTGAACTGGACAGCGTGCTGAAGTCTGTCGGCGGACTGGACAACCTGCTCGACCAGAAAAGCAAGAGTTATGCGTCGCTTGCCTACCTCGCCTACGACGAGGACAAGAAGGAAAAGCTGCTCGAGGACGGCACGCTGATGAAAACGCCAATTGTCCGCAACGGCCGTCAGGCAACTGTCGGCTACCAGCCCGATGTTTGGGAGCAGTGGGAATAACTTCTCCAAAGCCGTTCTATGCCTCAGAACGGCTTTTTTCCGTGTCCGTTGTCCGCTTTAGCGCCTTGTATAAAATATTTTTAGGAAAATGCTGTCATTTCGCAAAATATACCCTCTTTCTGTATCTGCTGTCTGATAAACTATGTTCGATAATAAGAAGCGGCATTGATTTATGCTTCTGATTTCATGCGAAAGTGAGGGAGAGCTCATGAAGAGAAAAGGCAAGCGTTTTCTTGTTCTGCTGACCACCGCCAGCCTGAGTCTGAATATGCTCGGCATCAGCGCTTTTGCAGCAGAAGATTCTCCGGAGACGGACGCTGCTTTCGTTTCAGAGATCTCAAAGAACGAGACTGATTTATCTGTAAACCGTCCGGATTCCGATGTTCCGGAGGTTTCCTATGAGCCGATCATTATCGACATTCCCGATGGACCGATTCCGGCCGGTGAGACCTGGGATAACGAGGTTTCGGCTACTGATATTGCAGAGAACGATATCCCAACGGCTGACAGCTTCAAGGTGCACTTGTCTGACGGCTCATCCAAGCTGTGGATAAGCGTAGGGGTTGTCTCCGGTGCAGGCGTGATTTTCACTGCCATGTGCCAAAAAGGCAACGAGAACCGGTAAAAACAATAAACGCCCGCTCATTTTTTGAGCGGGCGTCTTTTCGTCTCACAGGCATAGCATAAAAACAGCTCAGGCATTGCTGAGCTGTTTTTATGCGCTTTATGCAGTTAGTTCTTGAGGCTCTGAATCGGAGCCGGAATACAGCCTCCGCGGTTAATGAACTTCGCGGGAGAACCGGTCTTGATCGGCATGATCGGAGCCGAGCCAAGCAGACCGCCGAACTCGACCATATCACCGACTCCCTTGCCGATGGCCGGGATAACACGGACAGCAGTGGTCTTGGTGTTGACAACGCCGATTGCGATCTCGTCCGCAATCAGGCCGGAAATAACCTCAGCGGTGGTATCACCCGGAACAGCAACCATGTCGATACCAACCGAGCATACCGCAGTCATTGCTTCGAGCTTCTCAAGGGTCAGTGCGCCTGCCTGAGCCGCCGCAATCATGCCCTCGTCCTCGGAAACCGGAATGAATGCGCCGGACAAACCGCCGACACTCGAGGATGCCATAACGCCGCCCTTCTTAACGGCATCATTCAGCATCGCAAGGATTGCGGTCGTGCCGCAGCCGCCGCAGACCTCCAGACCAACTTCCTCCAGAATACGCGCAACCGAGTCACCGATCGCCGGCGTCGGTGCGAGAGACAGGTCAACGATGCCGAACGGCACACCCAGGCGCTGGCTTGCCAGTGCGCCGACCAGCTGGCCCATACGGGTGATCTTGAACGCAGTTTTCTTGATCACGTCAGCTACCTCGCCGATGGAGCAGTCACCTGCACGGCGAATTGCGGACTGCACAACGCCCGGACCGGAAACGCCAACGTTGATAACGGTCTCCGGTTCACCGATGCCGTGGAACGCACCGGCCATGAACGGGTTATCGTCTACCGCGTTGGCAAAAACGACCAGCTTGGAGCAGCCCATGGAATCGTTGTCCTTGGTCAGTTCTGCGGTCTGCTTGATGATACGGCCCATCAGACCGATGGCATCCAGATTGACGCCCGCCTTGGTGGACGCAACATTGACCGACGAGCAGACCAGATTGGTCTCCGCCATTGCCTCCGGAATGGAGTTGATAAGGATTTCATCGCCTTTGGCAAAACCCTTCTGCACCAGAGCCGAGAAGCCGCCGACAAAGTTAACGCCGGTGGTCGCAGCGGCACGGTCAAGTGCCTTGGCCAGCGGCACATAGCTGTTCGCCGAGGAGGTCGCACCGACCATGGCGATCGGCGTTACCGAAATACGCTTGTTGATGATCGGGATACCAAGCTCGCGCTCAATCTGCTCGCCGGTGGCAACCAGCTTTTCCGCGCGGCGCGTTACCTTGTCGTATACCTTGTCTGCCAGCACATTGATGTCGTCCGCCGCAAGGTCGCGCAGCGAAATGCCCATCGTGATGGTACGAATGTCGAGGTGCTCCTCCTCGATCATCTTAATGGTTTCCAGAATATCTTTCGTGTTGATCATAGACATTTAACTAAACCTCCTGAAAAATTGAGAGTTGAGAATCGGTTACCTGCTCTCGATTCCGTCAATTTGTCAGATTTTGTGCATTGCGTCGAAGATGTCCTCATGCATGGTGTGAATCTTCATGCCGAGTTCCTCACCATCCTTGTCAAGCAGGTCGATGAGCGTGTTGAAGTCTACGGTGCACTTGTCGATGTTTACCAGCATGACCATTGCAAATACATCTTCCATTACGTTCTGCGAAATGTCGATGATGTTGACCTGCTGCTCATAGAGCGTGTTCGAAATCTTGGCGATGATACCGGTACGGTCCTTGCCTGTTACTGTGATTACTGCGCGCATAGTGATTCCTCCATTTTTGCGTATATGTTAATTTATCACAAACAAATGAATAATGGAAAATTGAGAATCCGTCGTTCTCAATTATTCTCCGGCTTCCACCACAGCATTGATAATGCTGTTGGAAACCAGAAACCCCTGTTCGGTGAGATACCACCGTGAACCCTCGTGAGCGGCAAGACCGTGCTTTTCCAGCATGCGGAATACCTGCTCGTAGGGAGCCGTACTGACATGGTATCGGTTTTCGAGATCGTGCATATCCGCACCGTCCGAGGTACGCAGACGCACCATCAGGTATTCGCCCTGCCGCCGGAAGTCCGAGACCTCCTCCTCGTCCTGCGGGATGCTCTCACCGCTGATATAAGCCCTGATATTCCGGGCAAACGCGAACCGGCGGCCATTCAGGAAGGAATGGGCGCCCGGTCCCAGTCCGAGATAGTCGGAAAGATCCCAGTATTTGAAATTATGCCGGGAACGAAAACCCGGTTTTGCGAAATTTGATATTTCATAGTGCTCGAAGCCGTTTCTGCCGAGCAGTCTGCACATGGCAAGATAGGTATCTGCCTGCGTGTCGTCATCCGGCAGAACCGGATTTTCACGTCCCATCGGTGTTGCAGGCTCCAGTTTGAGTCCGTAGCACGACAAATGCTGCGGATTCAACGTCAAACACTGCGTTACCGAGTCGAGAAACTGCACCTGCGTCTGGTCCGGCAGGCCGTACATCAAATCAAGGCTGATGTTGGTAAAGCCGCACTGCCGTGCGAGTTCTACGGCTGCCTGTGCCTGCGCAAAGTCGTGGATACGACCGATGCGTTTAAGCTCGGTGTCGTGCGCCGCCTGCACACCAAACGAGAGCCGGTTGACGCCGTGCTTATGCATGGCCTCCAGCACCGCTTGATCCGTGCTCTCCGGATTGCATTCCACCGTGATTTCGGCGTTTTCCGCAATTGCAAAGCATGCCCCGACCGCCTGTAAAATCTCGCTGAGATAGCCTGCGCCAAGACAGGTCGGCGTGCCGCCGCCGATGTACACGGTATCGACCGTGTAACCGGAACAGCGTTCGCCGTACGCTTTTATATCACGAATCAGCGCCGCCGTGTAATCGGCTTTGAGTGACGCATCCGTGATCGAATAAAAATCGCAGTACGCGCACTTTTTCACGCAGAACGGGATGTGCAGGTAGAGGCCGAGCAGCTTGCCGCCTGTTGCAGCGTTAGTTTTCCTCATCGAGTTTAAGCACAGCCATAAAAGCCTCGGTCGGCAGCTGAACCGTGCCGAGCGCACGCATCTTCTTCTTGCCTTCCTTCTGCTTTTCGAGCAGCTTCTTCTTTCGGGTGATATCGCCGCCGTAGCACTTAGCCAGTACGTCCTTGCGAAGCGCCTTGACCGTCTCGCGGGCGATGACCTTGCCGCCGATGGCTGCCTGGATCGGCACCTCGAACAGCTGACGCGGGATATTTTCCTTCAGCTTTTCACAGATACGGCGGGCACGGCCGTAGGCCTTGTCGCGGTGCGCGATAAAGGACAGCGCGTCCACCTGATCGCCGTTGAGCAGCATATCGACCTTGACAAGATCGCTCTTGCGATAGTCGATAAATTCATAATCGAGCGATGCATAACCCTTGGTACGAGCCTTGAGCGCGTCGAAAAAGTCATAAATAATCTCACCGGTCGGCATTTCGTAGTGCAGCTCGACCAGATTGGAGTCCAGATACTGCATATCCTTAAAAATGCCGCGGCGGTCCTGGCACATCGGCATGATGTTGCCGACAAACTCCTGCGGCGTCATGATGGACGCCTTGACATACGGCTCACGAGCCTCCTCGATGACATCCGGACTCGGATAATCGTGCGGATTATCGCAGCGCTGGGTCGTGCCGTCGGTCTTGACGACCTCGTAGATAACGCTCGGCAGCGTGGTAACAAGGTCGAGGTCGAACTCGCGTTCGAGCCGCTCCTGAATGATCTCCATGTGCAGCATACCAAGGAAGCCGCAGCGGAAGCCGAAGCCGAGTGCGACCGAGCTTTCCGGCTCAAACGACAGCGCTGCGTCATTGAGCTGCAGTTTTTCAAGTGCGTCACGCAGATCGGGATACTTAGAGCCGTCCTCGGTGTAAATACCGCAGAATACCATCGGACGTGCCGGACGATAGCCGGGCAGCGCCTCCGGCGTCGGATTTTCCACACCGGTAACGGTATCGCCGACACGAGTGTCGGATACCTTTTTAATAGAGGCGGTAAAGTAGCCTACCTCACCGGCACACAGCTCCTGCTGCGGAGACAGACCGAGCGGCAGCATGTAGCCGCACTCAAGCACCTGAAATTCGGCACCGGTGGCCATCATTTTGACCTTCATGCCCGGGCAGATCTTGCCGTCAAGCAGGCGCATGTAAACGACAACGCCCTTGTACGGGTCATACTGGCTGTCGAACACGAGCGCACGCAGCGGCGCATCCGCATCGCCCTCCGGCGCCGGAATATCGGTTACGATACGCTCGAGCACCTCGTGAATGTTGATATTCATTTTTGCGGAAATTTCGGGCGAGTCCTCTGCCGGAATGCCGATGATATCCTCGATCTCCTTCTTGACGCGCGGCGCGTCTGCCGCCGGCAGGTCGATCTTGTTGATGACCGGCACGACCTCCAGACCGGCGTCAATGGCAAGATAGGTGTTGCCGAGCGTCTGCGCCTCAATACCCTGTGCCGCATCAACAACCAGAAGCGCACCCTCACACGCCGCCAGAGAACGCGAAACCTCATAGTTGAAGTCCACATGTCCCGGGGTGTCGATCAGGTTCATTTCGTAGGTCTTGCCGTTGTCCGCGGTATATTCCATGCGGACAGCGCGCGCCTTGATGGTAATGCCGCGCTCGCGCTCAAGCTCCATATTGTCGAGTAGCTGCTCCTCCATTTCACGCACGGAAACGGCCTTGCACTGCTCCAGCAGACGGTCTGCCAGCGTAGATTTGCCGTGGTCAATATGCGCAATGATGGAGAAATTGCGAATTTGCTCGCGATTTTTCACGTCGAAAGCTCCTTATCTGTAAACTGTAAAGCGAACAAGGTAATACCGCATAATCAAACAAGTGTGATTTGCGAGTAAATTTTGCGTACTGACTATACGCAGTTTTGCGGTAATACTTGCTGTATTACCGTGAAACCGGAACGAAATCAGGGTGTAAAATTTCCGCAAAGCACCGCAGCTTTCATTGCGCGGTGTTACCTCAAATATAGGCTCATTATAGCATATTTGACAGGGTGTCACAAGCGTTCTTTCGCAGTTTGCGTTTGTTTCTCTGCTGCAAACGTGAATTTTGTATTTTTTCATAAATTTCATTTTCTGATAAAGGGAATTTCATGCAAAGCGGTTATTGCACTATCATGGTGAAGCGGTAAACCGGCAAAGAATTAACAGCGCTGGCGGTTTGGGTAAAACAAAAAGCACCGAATACATCGGTGCTTTTTGATTCGGAGCGGCTGACGAGGCTCGAAACGCATCCACACCCCGACCTCTGATTTTATGAAGGTAGAGGAAGTGAGTGTGCTGCAGATAAAAGAAAAACACCGAATTACATCGGTGTCCTTTGATTTGGAGCGGCTGACGAGGCTCGAACTCGCTACCTCCACCTTGGCAAGGTGGCGCTCTACCAGATG
>ENA-ORTU01004327-ORTU01004327.1-human-gut-metagenome-genome-assembly--contig:-NODE-4327-length-10922-cov-3.835373_pt1 | contig 10922 bp, 10 predicted proteins | sample MGYA00241910_ERZ509184 | MGnify/ENA primary metagenome ERZ509184 (study PRJEB26280, sample SAMEA2338847) | human gut metagenome | biome: human gut; feature: human-associated habitat; material: faeces...
AAGGAATAAGGCTTTCATTGGTTGCTCAAATCTCTATATATTGTTTATTCTGTTCTTTTTATTATCTCTTACACAGGATGCTTCGCACTTTGCCGATAATGTCATACTCATGCGTCATTTGTATATAAATGCCAAAGATAATAAAACTAACGATACCTTTAGCAATAATTGTCACAAAAATGTTCATCCCTTCCAGCGCATACTGCATTGGAATGAGGGCTAATGCTATCAAAATGCTAATCACCAACGGAGAAATAAGCTGACGGATGAACGGCCAGGCACTTTGCCGGAAGGTCACCCGGTACATCTGCCAATAACACTGTATGAAGTTGATGGTGAATGTCACCACAATGCAGCTGGCCACTGCTGTCAGGGTTCCGAAATGGAAGATGCCGAGCAAAATTCCCGCCACGTTGAACGCGGACGAAAACACTCCGCACACAAACAAACTTCGTGTATCGCCTGCCGCCTGAAAGATGGAGCCGGACGAGGAGAGTATAATCTGAATCCCTACGGAGAGCGACAGTATCCGGAACACGGGTACGGACGGCATCCATTGATCGCCGAAAATAATAAGCGTCACTTCCTCTGCCGTGAAGAAAAGCAGCACGCTAAGCGGCAGACCGATAAAGGCGAGGAAACGGACGATACGTTCGTAGGAACTCAACAGTTTTCCCTTATCATTCTGGAAATCGCTGAAGATAGGGTGCATCACCGGAGTGATTACCTGCGTGATATTCTGCAAGGGCAGCATCATCAAACGATACGACTTTTCGTAATATCCCAGATCGGACATACTCATATATTTACCAATCAGCAGTTTGTCCAGATTGCGGCTGAAATAGTTGATGACATTGAACAGGAATTGATAGGCGGAATAGGAAAATATCTTCCGGAGTACCTTCAATCCGAGTGTGAAACGCAACCGTTGCGGGTAACGCTGAAAGGAAATCACGAAGATCAGTACGCTGGATACGATTGGATTGATAATCAATGCGTACAATCCCGCTCCGCAGAGGGCGGCGGTTACCGCGGCTGCACCTGCCGAAATCTGAATGACGAAGCTACGGATAGCAATGAATTTAAATTCTTTGTTCCGGTAGAACATGGCTCCCGGCACGATGGTGGCGGAGGCGAAGAACAGGTTGACGGACAGCAGTTGGCACAGGATGCGCAGGGTGTCACTTTGGTAGTAATCGGCGATGATCCACGAAGAAGCGAAAAACAGGATGCTGATTCCGATGCCCGTCCATATAGTAAATGAGAAGATGTCCGACAAATCATCTTTAGTCAGCGATTTGTGCTGCACGATGGCGGGAGACACTCCCATGTCGGTGAGAAGATTGAAGAAGGCGATGATGACGGTGGCAACAGCTACGATGCCGAAGTCGTCCGGTGATAGCAGACGGGCCAGAATTCCCGCCACAACAAGGGATATGAGGACGCCACTGTATTTGGCCAGCGCTGTGTAAAATACCCCCGAAAATAATTGACTCTTAATGTTATTAGCCATTGATTGCCTGTTTATATGTTTGCGCATATGCTTGTCCCACTTTGCGGATGCTCATGTTTTCCATACCGTATGCGTAATTCACTTCCCCTTGTCCCCATGCGGCAAGCCGGCGGGCTTCTTCGAGTGCTCGCAGGATGTCTTTCTTGTCGTCGGGATCGAAAGTCGGGTTACCGGTTTCGGAAAGCAGTTCGCCGATGTTTCCCACCTTGGGACCCACCACGACTTTGTGGTAGAGGAAGGCGAGGGGGACATTGCCCGAATTCAGTATATCTTTCCGCTGGATGAATATCACGTCTGAAGCAGCCATATAGTAGGGCAGATCGCAGTTGTCTATCAGTTCGTCGTTAGCTCCCGCCTGTAGTTTATACATACGGTTGAGCAGCGGCATGAGCAGATAGTATCCGGCTTTTGAAATCCATCGTTTGATGATATTCCTGCCATAGCTGTTGCGTCTCGAGAAAGGGTAGAGGCGCGGAGCCAGCAGCATCTTGTGCTCCTCGTCCCAGGCGCGGAAAGCTCCGAGCACCATGCGTATTTCTTCACGGTTGCGGAATTTTCCGAAAGCCGTGACGATGAATGCATCTTGCGAGAGGTTGAGATACTGACGTGCACGCTCTACGCTGATATCTTCTTTATAGGTATACTGGTAAATGTGATGAGGAATGACAACATTCTGACTGTCAGGATACTTTGTGAGAAATTCGTCACGGCTAAACCGTCCCATGTGTACAACGATATCACTCTGCGATTCGATAATGTCATAGGCCCGGCTGATGATTCCGTTTGCGTAATGCGGACGGACATTGTGGCGTGTGTAGACAAAACGTGCTCCCCTGGAACGAAAAAAACTGATTCGCTCTTCCAGACGCCTGATGATATCAGGATCGTTGCATGTCCATCCCACCACTTCTTCCGGCCACTGGAAATGTATGATATCATAATGCTTATCCGAGTCCCAAAACTCTTTTGTGGAACATCGCACGTCAATTCCAGCCATTCTGATAGCATCGCATAAGATAGGAACAAATAGATTGTCGGTTTCTCCGTTTTCTCTGAAAACGATCAGTGCTTTTATTGATGGGCTGTCTGTTTCGCTATCACTCATTTTTTAAGTTTTAAAGACCTTTATTACATTGCAAATGTAATAAAACTTATGATAAGTTTCTCCTTTTCTGTGTTTTAATTGCAGTTTAAGTTGCTATTTGAGGAAATCTGAAACAGGTCTAATGTTTTTATAAGCCGTTTTTCTTCTTGGGTATAAGGAATGTGGTGACTTTCAATATATTGCTTGAGGAAGAGACAAGCATGTATGAAAATGTCTGCTTTCATATAGCTGGTGAAATTTATGTAACGGTAGTAGGAGGCTTCACTGATGTCGATATGCACGCAGAGGTCTACTGTGGCTAGCCGTGACGTTTTCAGGAGCTTTTTTATCAGCATTACTCTGTTCTGGTAATGCTCGTTCACTATTTTATTTTCTTCTATTTCTTCCAACGTTTGGTTGCGTTTTGTGTCCATATTGTTTGGGATTATTAATAATTTTTGGCAAAGGTCGGATAAAAAATATATAATCCCCCTCTCATTTTTGCGATAGCTGGAATAAAATACATTTTGCACCTTTGCGCCCCGGAAGTATTAAATGTGGAATAATAAATGATAAATGAAAATGAAGAAAGATCAGTATTTCAATTTGGAGGTAAATTTGTTGAATGACGACAATATTGCCTGTATGATGTCAGAGATGAATGCCGCGGAAGCACTCGGAATTTACGTGATGTTGCTGTTGCATCTGCGCACTAAAGATGCTTATGAGGCGTCGTGCAAACCGGTTTTACTGAAGGCCATGGCCCGGCGGTATGATGTGGATGAAGTTGCGGTGGAGCGGGTACTTCGCGAATTCGATCTCTTCGAACTGGATGAGGAACGACAGATGTTTCGTTCTTCTTACTTGGATAGGGTGATGAAAAGCTTGGAAGAGAAGCGGAAAATGGACATCGAAAACGGTAAAAAAGGAGGGCGTCCGAAAAAGGTGGCAAAAAGTGCTGAAACGCCCGTCAGTAAAGGGAGAAAACCCACTGAAAACCAGAAGAGGAGAGAAGAGGAGAGTAAAGAAGAGGAGAGTAAAGGAAGTGTTTCTGTTGTAAACAATAATAGGAGTAATATAGAAACACCGTCTCTTGTGAGCCGTTTGGCGGATGAAGGCAATCATTGTCCGTTACAACCCGTGTTGCCTTGGGAAAAGTTGGTGGACCAACTTTCTACTTTCCAGTCATATATGGAATTGGCCGGGCAGCATTCCGGTTTGGGAAAGCTTTTTGTAGACCATCAAAAACTTATTTTGGAAATCTTCAAAAAACATATCCGCCTTTATGACAAAGGAGCCGGACTGCTTTTCCCGGAGGACGTGAAACGGTATTTTTCAAATTATATCGCGGCCGGTTCCGTTACTTGCCGCACGTTGAGGGAAACCTTGCTGAAAGAGCTTGAGAATACGGTCGACAAGGATGTAAACCGCTTTGAAAGCGTCGTCGACGGGCGGCGAACGTATCTGGGACATCTTATTCCGGTTGATGCGCCGCCACGTCCCGATGCATCAGCTGTGTGGGATGATGTGAAGAAAAGATGGGCGCATTAATCCGGCAGATGACTGGCTTCGTCCGGTAGGTTGCCGATGTTCGTCTGGTAGGTTGTTGATGTTCGTCTGGCAGGTAACGGAAGCTCGTCCGGCAGGTGGCAGACACTCGTCCGGCAGGTAAGTCCTCTGCGTGTGAATGATTATTTTAAACTATTTTTTAATTAGAAAAAAGGAAAAAAATATGAGAAATTTTGCCAACTATGATGTCGACATCCACGGTAAATCGAGTGGAGTCCTCAAGACGATTTGTAAAAAATGTCTTCCTACCCGCAAGAATAAGCGCGACCGTTCGCTACGTGTCAACGTCGACACGGGCCACTGTCACTGTTATCATTGTGGCGCTGATTTTTATGTTCCCGATGATGTGGAAGAGCGCAAGAATGCCGAACGTGTGGCAGCCCGCAAGCGTCGTGCGGCAGCCATTCCGCAGCATTTTCAGCGTCCTGTGTTTGATGCCTCGAAAACCACACTTTCCGAAGACACGGAGCGTTGGCTGGTGGAGACGCGTTGCATCCCGCAGTCCGTCATAGCCGCCCTACGCATCACCGAACAGGAAGAATTTATGCCGCAATCCGGCAAAAAGGAACGTTGCATCTGCTTCAACTATTTTGAAGGGGAACAACTGATAAACACCAAATTTCGCGCTCTCCCGAAACTTTTCAAAATGGTGCAGGGTGCCGAACTGATTCCCTACAACATCGACTCCATCCTGGGGCAAACCTCCTGCATCATCCACGAGGGGGAACTGGATGCTGCTTCTTCCATCGCCGCCGGATTCAAAAGCGCCATCTCCGTGCCGGCCGGAGCCAATTCGAACCTCTCCTGGCTCGACCGTTTTATGGAGACGCACTTCGAGGACCTGGAAGAAATCATCATTGCCGTTGATGCCGATTCTGCCGGAATCCGGTTGCGCAATGAACTCATCAACCGGCTGGGAGCTGAACGCTGCCGGGTGGTGACTTACGGTCCGGAGTGTAAAGATGCCAACGAGCATCTCTGCAAATATGGTATCGCCAGTCTCCGTATCGCCATCGAACAGGCAGCAGAAGTTCCGCTCGAAGGTATCTTCACCGCTGCCGACTTGCATGACGATCTGCGGGCTCTTTTCGACAACGGCTTCGGTCCCGGAGCGGAAACGGGATGGGAGGAGATGGATAAGATCTGCACGTATGAACGTGGGCGAAGTGTCTACGTCACCGGAGTTCCCGGTGCAGGAAAATCCGAGTGGGTGGACGAATTGGTGTTGCGTCTCTGCCTGCGGCATCAATGGAAAATCGGGTTCTTTAGCCCGGAAAATACCCCCATCGTCTATCATCTCCGCAAACTGATTGAGAAACTCACCGGACACCGTTTTCAAAACGGCTGTGGCATGACGGAGGGACTCCTTGCGAACTCGGAAGATTTTCTGACTGAAAACGTCTCTCATATCTCTCTGAAAGGTAATGTTTCTCCGGATCGTGTACTGGCTAAGGCTCATGAACTCGTTGTCCGCCGTGGCTGCCGCATCATTGTCTTCGACCCGCTCAACCGTTTCGACCATAACCCGCAGCCTGGACAGACGGAAACGCAATATATTTCGAACCTGTTGAATAAATTTACAGAATTTGCCGTGCAACATAATTGCCTGCTCGTGGTCGTAGTCCATCCTCGTAAAATGAACCGTAATCCTGTCACGGGCATTACCCCTCGTGTGGAAATGTACGACATCAACGGCTCTGCCGATTTCTATAACAAAGCGGATTACGGTATCATTGTGGAACGTGACAAGGAGGTTGGTGCCACACGCGTATACGTGGACAAGGTGAAATTCAAGCATCTTGGTGTCGGTGGAATGGCATCCTTTGTCTACGATCCCGTAAGCGGACGATACCTGCCCTGTGAAGAATCTCACGACCCTTCTCTCTCCGCTGACCAGCGTGTCCGAAATACAATGTTCGACAACTCCTGCTGGCTACCTGAAAAAGAGCTGTTTTAAAGTATTAGGTATTAAGTATCAAGTATTAAGTATTATGATGTTATCCATTGTTGCGATGCGTTTACCATACTTGATACCTAATACTTAATACTTCAATTAGGGTTCTTGGAGTACTTCGACGATGAGCCTTACTTGTGCGGGAGTGTAGTATCTGCTGCGTGGATTCATGCCGGTGGCCAGGAGCCGTTCTTTTAGTCCGGGTGCAGCTTCAATCCATTCGTTGAATCGGTCTACTGCGCTTTGTTGCAGGATATTGGGGAGGTACAACAAGGCGAGCTCGCCTTTCCCATAGGTGCGGTATTGGAATGTTTTTTCTTCTTCTTGTTCGGGGAGAATCTTATTTTTTGTTTTCATTTATAGTTGTGCCTTTAGATTGTTATATTTGAAGTAAAGTTACTCATTTTTAGTGGAATAGGCAAATTTTGAGAGCGGATGTTCGGGCGTATTCATAAAAGAATTGATACTAATAGAATACCGATTCTTGAAATTTATCGTATCTTTGTTTACGTTTCACGTTAAAAGCATAGAAAAAGGATGGAAGGAATATTCAGGCGTTATCCGATAGGGATACAGAGTTTCGAAGATTTACGCAATAATAATTGTGTGTATATTGATAAGACAGAGTTGATTTATCGTTTGACTAATTCGGCTAAGACTTGTTTTCTTAGTCGCCCTCGACGCTTTGGAAAGAGTCTGTTAGTTTCCACTCTTGAAGCCTATTTCTCTGGTAAAAAAGACCTGTTCAAGGGGCTGATGATGGAACAGTTGGAGAAAGACTGGACGGTTTATCCCGTGTTGCATATTGATTTCAGCATCAGTAAGTATATGGATGCGGGAATGTTGCGCTCTGCTATCAACAATCGCTTGGTGGAATGGGAACGAATTTACGGATGTGACACGAGCGAAGACACTTTCAGTCTCCGTCTGAAAGGTATTATCAAACGTGCTTACGAGCAGAGCGGGCGTCAGGTTGTGTTACTTGTAGACGAATATGATTCTCCTATGTTGGATAGCAACAACAATGAGGAGTTGCAAGCTGAAATACGTGGCATCATGCGCGATTTTTTCAGTCCGTTGAAAGCGCAGGGAGAATATCTTCGTTTTCTTTTTCTGACCGGTATCAGTAAATTTAGTCAGATGAGCATCTTTAGTGAATTGAACAATCTTCAGAACATAAGTATGCAAGATGCTTATAGTGCCATTTGCGGTATAACGGAAAATGAATTGCGTACACAGTTGGAAGAAGATATAAGAAGGATGGCCGAGGCGAACGGTGAAACGTATGATGAAGCGTGTATACATTTGAAACAACAGTATGATGGGTATCATTTCAGTAAGAAATGTGAGGATGTGTACAATCCGTTTAGTTTGTTTAATGCATTTGCGCAGAAAAGTTATGAGAATTTCTGGTTTTCTACCGGCACTCCTACTTTCTTGATAGACATCTTGCAGCAAAGCGATTTCGATATTCGTCAACTGGATGGCGTTTCGGCTACTGCCGAGCAGTTTGATGCACCTACCAATGTCATTACAGACCCGCTTCCGGTACTTTACCAAAGCGGTTATCTCACTATCAAAGAGTATGACCGGGATTTTCAGATCTATACGTTGGCTTATCCTAACAAAGAAGTTCGGAAAGGCTTTATCGAATCATTAATGCCGGCTTATGTGCATTTGCCTGCTCGCGAGAATACATTTTATGTAGTATCGTTTATCAAAGACTTACGGGTCGGCAATCTGGATCAATGTATGGAGCGGATCAAATCATTTTTCGCCTCTATCCCCAATGATATGAATAATAAGGAGGAGAAACACTATCAGACCATCTTCTACCTCCTGTTCCGGTTGATGGGGCAATATGTGGATGCAGAAGTAAAGAGCGCTGTTGGCAGGGCTGATGTTGTGATAAAGATGCAGGAGGCTATCTATGTATTCGAATTCAAAGTAGATGGTACTCCTGAAGAAGCGTTGGCACAGATCAATAGTAAACAGTATGCGATTCCTTATCAGGCAGATCATCGGAAAGTTATCAAAGTGGGAGTTAATTTCGACAGTAGTACGCGAACTATTGGAGAATGGATCATTGAAAACTAGGGAATAATCTTACATATTCCTACATATTTCCACATATTTCGGTATAATTCGGTGTAATCCGTTTTAATCCGGCATAATCCGGTGTAGTCCGGTGCAATCCGGCAAGTCGTCAACGTGTTGTCGTATCTTTGTTTCATCAACAGAAAGGGAGAATGTACTTCTTTTCGTAGAAACAATTTTTAAATATGGCAACAGTTACAGTTGTGCGCTACAAGCGCAGAAAACGGCTCGGTGATGATAAATCACCGATGATGTATCTTCTCAAGCCCAAGGCTGGGGAGTCGAAAATCTATTCAATCGATTCACTGGCACAGGAAATCGAGTCTATCGGGTCGCTTTCGGTGGAAGACGTGTCGCATGTGATGAAATCCTTTGTCCGTGCGATGAAAAAAGTGCTTGTGGCAGGAAATAAGGTGAAAGTGGATGGACTGGGTATTTTTTATACCACGCTGACCTGTCCGGGTGTGGAACAGGAAAAGGATTGTACGGTGAAAAATATCACTCGCATCAATCTCCGTTTCAAAGTCGACAACTCATTGCGTCTTGCCAATGACAGCACGGCAACTACTCGTGGCGGGGATAATAACATGATGTTCGAATTGTATACGGAGAAGAAGTCCGCTGCCGGAGGAAACGGCGGTGACGGCTCCGATGATGATGGTAAAGGCGATGGGGGAGAACCCGGTGGTGGTAGCGGTGGAGGAGAAGCTCCGGATCCGGCAGCATAAACCGCTTTGATTGACTCTGTTCTCAATTTATTAATTTATCATCTCAATCTATTAAAATGTTAGATAAAATTATCGAAATCATCATGACGATTCTGCCTTTTCTTGGCAATAGTCGTAAGAAGCGCCAGATGATGGCGCAAGAAGTGAAAGAGTTCAGCGAACTAGTGAAAGACCAGTATACTTTTCTGATGCAGCAGTTGGAGAAAGTGTTGAAGGATTATTTCGACCTTAGTTCGAAAGTGAAAGAGATGCACGCGGAGATTTTCTCGTTGAGAGGACAGCTGACGCAAGCTGCGGCTCTGCAGTGTAGTAGCAAGGAATGTGTGCAACGAGTACAGATGGTCACTGAAACGGAGGGATGAATTTATGCGAACCATCAATTTGATTGTGATCCACTGTTCCGCCTCAAGGGTAGATAGGAATTTTACGGAAGATGATTTGGAAGTGTGCCACCGTCGGCGTGGTTTCAACGGGACGGGGTATCATTTTTATATCCGTAAAAATGGAGATATAAAGACCACCCGTGAGATTGAACGAATCGGTGCGCACGCAAAAGGACACAACCAGAACAGTATTGGCATCTGTTATGAGGGCGGACTTGACTGCCACGGTCATCCTGCCGATACCCGTACCGAATGGCAGGTTCATTCAATGCACGTACTGATTCTTACGCTCTTGCGTGATTATCCCGGCTGCCGGGTGTGCGGACATCGGGATTTGAGCCCCGATCTGAATGGAAACGGAGAGATTGAACCCGAAGAGTGGATTAAAGCGTGTCCGTGCTTCGAAGTGAAAGAATTCTGCTCAAAAATGTAATGTACTCTATAGAAAGACTTGTGACCGAGTACATAAATACTTGTCACAAGTCTTTTCTCGTTTTATCATTTCTTAGGTTATTTTCCGGTGAGTTTTACTTAGACACGGGGCAGATGTTTGATAAAGAAAGTTCCTTATATATACTCAATAACGATTCTGCTGTGTTTCTCCACGAAAACATCTGGCTGCGCTTAAGCCCGTATTCCACTTGTTGCTGGTAGAATGTCCCGTCATTTTCTAGTTTCAAGATTTTTGCTGTGATATCTTCGGGACTGAATGGATCAACCAATAAAGCCCCATCACCTGCAATTTCGGGCATTGCTGAAGTATTTCCTGCAATGATTGGTGTTCCGCAAGCCATCGCTTCCAGCATCGGGATACCGAAACTTTCGCGAAGTGAGGGATATAGAAATGCGAATGCACCACTGTAGAGCGCTGCAAGGTCGGTATTCTCAATGTAGCCGGGGAAGCTGAGATAACTTTTGATATCCATCATCTTTTCTTCTTCCAATATCCGGTCAATGGCATCTTCTTTAAGGTCGGCAATCAGTAATGGTAACTTCTTTGCCGATTTTTTCAAATATCCGCTGTACGCTTTCAGTACTCTCGGAGTATTCTTTTTCGGATCCGTGTTTCCTAGAAAAAACAGATATTCGTCTGCATCGATATATTTCCGGGTAATTTCCGGAGCTTTGGGCTGCAAATGGAAATGACTGTTGAACCCGTTATATACAGCTACTAATTGCTTTTCCGGCAGATGTAACGCTTCAAGAATCCGTTTCCGTTCGAACTGCGAAACGGTAATAATTTTCTCGCACTTGGGGAGTATGCGCGGAACGACTAACCGGCGATAATGCCATCCCATCTCTTGATACCACGACAGGCTGGACGACTGGCGCTTTTCCAGATAGATTATATCGTGCAATGTTAGAACCAGAGGCACAGGGCAGTGTAGAGGAGCCGTGTTGCTGGTGCAATGCAGCAAATCGGGCTTGATGCTTTTTACTGCACGCGGGAGTGCTACCTGTTCCCACAATGGATAAGTAGGGCATTTCAGCTCGATGATATGTACGTTATCGGAACTTTCCAGACACTTGTCTTCACCGGGACTGACAAAAATGAAATATTCATTTTCATGATCCATTTTTTGTAGTTCCCGAA
>ENA-ORTU01004330-ORTU01004330.1-human-gut-metagenome-genome-assembly--contig:-NODE-4330-length-10914-cov-2.318261_pt1 | contig 10914 bp, 14 predicted proteins | sample MGYA00241910_ERZ509184 | MGnify/ENA primary metagenome ERZ509184 (study PRJEB26280, sample SAMEA2338847) | human gut metagenome | biome: human gut; feature: human-associated habitat; material: faeces...
GTTGCAATGTTGAATGGACGAACTACTTTGTAATCTCCGGATTCAATGTTTTCTGCTGTTGCCTCTGCTCCGTCGATTTTTAATGCTGTTACACTGTCATCCAGAGAACCAAGAGATACATATCCGATTGCATTTACGTCCTGTGCTACTGTGCTTAACATAACGGATGTGCTGTTTGTGATCTTTGCTGCTTCTGTTGTATTGTCTACTTTATTTCCATCTGCGTCTTTTTCTTCAATTCCAAACAGTTCAATGAATGCACCTCTTGTACCGGATCCGTCTTCTCTGGAGCAGATTGTAATATCTCCGGAAGCTGCTGCCATTGCTGTTGTTCCCATTGTTGCTACTCCTAATAATGCCGCCATTGCTACTGCTAAACCTTTTTTCATGATTAATAATCTCCTTTTCTTCAATCTTATTTGTTCCAAAAGTATTTACATATATAGATAAAGGTTCTTCTATTCCAATAGCATAAGATAATTGAATTTCGCATTTATCAGCATATCCATTTGCAACAATATTTTTTGCTATATGTCTTGCTATGTATGCAGCAGATCTATCAACTTTTGTAGCATCTTTTCCAGAGAAAGCACCACCACCATGTCTTGCATATCCGCCATATGTATCTACAATAATCTTTCTTCCTGTAAGCCCTGTATCGCCTAAAGGTCCACCTATAACAAATCTACCTGTTGGATTAATATAAATTTTTGTATTCTCATCAAGCATGTCTTGTGGAATCACTTCATCTATTACATATTTCTTTACATCAGCTTTTAATTGTTCCATACTAATATTAGCTAAATGTTGTGTAGAAATTAATACATTTTCTATTCTTTTTGGAGTCTCGTCTTCATATTCAACAGTTACTTCTGTTTTCCCATCTGGTCTTAAATATGGCACTATATTTTCTTTTCTAACTTCTGTTAATCTTTTAGATAATTTATGTGCAATATATATTGCATATGGCATATAATTTTCTGTTTCATTTGTTGCATATCCAAACATAATACCTTGGTCCCCAGCACCACCAATATCTACTCCAAGTGCTATATCATCACTTTGTTTAGTAATATTCATGTCTATAACACAAGTTCTATAATCAATATCCGTTTCGCTATTATCAAAGCCAATTTCTTTTATAGTATCCCTTACGATTTTTTCTATATCTAAATTAGCTTTTGAAGTTATTTGACCAGCAATTGTAATCTTATTGCTAGAAGCAAATGTTTCTACTGCTACTCTTGAATTTTCGTCTTGTCTTAAGCATTCATCTAATATCTTATCTGATATATAATCACATAATTTATCTGGATGCCCTTCTGTTACACTTTCTGAACTAAAATAATACTTTTTCATATTAATACCCCTTTTTATAATTTTTTTATTACAAGCTTTAAACACAAAAATATAGTCACCATGCTTTAATGGTGACTATACTAAACATTTATATAAAATTTCTTCTAAATTACTTGTGTCAACTACCGATTCTATACATGCATCTAACATATTTTTGGGAGTTGTTTTAGTTAAATCTAATTCGTAGCCATTCTTAACAGCGAGCTCCCTTATAAACTCTCTTATTGCTCTACCATTACCTTCTCTAAATGGGTGCAGAACATTTAGTTCTGCCATATAATATGCTAGTTTCTTCGATAATTCTTCCTTAGATAATCCTTGTAAATAATTTTCTTCTTTTAATTTATCCAATAATTTTATTAATTCTTGTTCTATATATTCCCATTCTGCAAATCTAAAGTTCCCTTTTGCAATATTTTCACTTCTAAATAATCCTGCAAAATCATATATATCCTCAAACAGAAATTTATGAATTCCAACAAAATGATGAATATCAAAATTACCTGTTATTTCTTTTTGTCTTAATATAAATAATTTTGCAACAACTATTTTTCTTTCATAATCATATAATTTTTCTTTATCTTTTATATTTAATTTATTTTTTAATATATCTGTATTTTCATAACAGTATATAGAATTCCTAGCTTCATATAGATCATACATAAAACCAGCCCCTTATAAAGACATTTTCTTTATTTTATTTATCATATCCTGTTCTGATATTTTTTGTTCCTGATAATCTCTTAATAAAGATATGTCCTCTTCTGTTACATACATATCTTCTATAGCTAAATCTTGTTTTAAATTTTCTATATCAAATTTAAATTTTTTCTCATTAAACATATCTTTTCTCCTTACACCATACTACCTTTTTATTATACCACATTTTGGCGAAAATATCAATATTTTTGGCTTTAAATGACAACAAAAAAGACTGCATAAACTACAGTCTATTTTCTATTAAATCCTATGTATTTTGATTTTCTAGAGAATGCTAAAATTGCTTCGAATATTGGTCCTAATATCCATAAACCAAAACCAAATCCAATTCCTTTTCCAAAACCTTCTGCTAATGTAAATTTAGTATAAATATTTATAATTATTAATGCAAACCAACCTACTACTGGTACTAGCAATAACAATAATACCCATGGTGATACATCACATATTTTATACATAACAACATCTCTATATATTGGTATTAATGCTGCCCAACCATGTTTTCCAGCTTTTTTATAAATTCTCCATCTAACAATAATATTATAAATTATAAGTACAACAATTATCCACATGATAGTCTTTACTACTGTAAAAGCCATTATTAAATTTACACCTAAAGATATTTTATCTGTTGTACTCATATCTTGCTGAATATTATTTAATATTTCTGTTGGAGTTGCTCCATCTTCTAATTGTTGTTGTATTTCATCTATGTTAATATCTTCTGAAAGAATCTTATTTAATTGTTTTGCATCAACAGATCTTAGCACACTAGTTCCAGAATCTATAACATTTTCACTTATTCCTTGTTCTGTTAGTAAGTCTTTATTTTCTTCAATTGCTGTTGCAATTTCTTCATTACTATATTTTTCACTTAAATCTTTATATGCTTGTAAAACATCATAAATATCTACATTACCTTCTGAACTTGCCTGTATTAAATCTTTTATATCATCTAAATTATTAACTTCTACTATATTATCTGCTTTTGTAAATGTCATACATAAACTTATTACTATAAATAAAATTATACTTGTAATTATCTTTCTTTTCATTTGCTTATTCCTTTCTTTACTATTCTTCGTTTACATCTAAAATTGAAAATAACTCATCATTATTAAGTTCTTTTATATTAATAACAACCGAAATTCCGACTACATTTCCACCTAATTTTTCTATCTCTTTTTTTAATGTCTGAACTGTATTTCCTGTTGCATAAATGTCATCTATAATATAAAAATTCTTATCTTTATATTCCCCATTATTTATTAATTTTGGTAATTCCAATTCATCTTCGCCATATTCTTTAACATATTCGAATGTGGTTTGAACTGTAGTAGGTGGTAATTTTCCTTTCTTTCTTACTGGAATAAAACCAAGTCCCATTTTCTCTGCTACTGGACATCCAAAGAAAAATCCTCTAGATTCTGGTGATACAATATATTGTACGTTTTTATTACTAATTTCTTTTACAAAAATATTAGTAATTTCTTTATAAATTTCTGCATCCGATAATAATGGTACTATATCTAAATACTCCATTCCTTTTATAGGAAAATCTTTTTCAGTTCTTATACAATTATCATTTTCTAAAAGATTTTTTAATATTTTCATCCCATCACTTCTTTCCAAAAAAGATAATCTATACAAATATAATTAAACTATATTTTTTATTTTTTCGCAATAGTTTTACATTTTATTTAATAATTCTTTAATAAATTTCCATATCTTTTTGGTAGAATTTATAGAAAGTCTTTCGCTTGGGCTGTGTACGTCAAATGTGTTTGGACCTATACACACATATTCACATCTTGGTTTTTTATATATAAAAAAACCTCCTTCTACTACACCTTGTGATACAATCTCTTCCATCTCTTCGTTATACAGTTCTTTGTATACCTTTTCACATTCGCTTGCTAAAGTATTGTTTTCTTTTTTTGGCACACCTTTTAAGTTTTGATTCCATACTATTTCTATGTTATATTTTTTTATTAAACTTTCTAAATTTTCTAAGTATGCTTTTTCGAATGCTGGCATATTGCTTCTTTCTGAAAATTCTATCTCTATGTCCTTTTCATTTGTTTTTACTTTTGCCATATTACCTGATTGCAATACATTTCCTTGCTCATCTTTCTTTATGGCTCCACTTTGAAATTCTTCAATAAAATCTATTATTTTATTACTATTTTCTTTATTTATTACCTCTGTAATTTCTGCATCCTTATTTAATTCTATTCTTACCTCTCTTCCATAAATTTCTTTTTGTTTTGTTATTTCTTTTGTTATAATTTCTTCTGCATTTTTGTTTTCTGTAACAAATTTAACAGACACCTCTCTTGGAATAACATTTACTTGACTTCCACCTGTTATATTTGCAATTTGAACATCTTGCAATTTTTTTAATATCCCTATTGCTAATTTTATCGGATTTCCTCTTGTTTCATCACCTATATTTCCGCCAGAGTGACCTCCTTTAAAACTATCATATACTAATTCAAAGCTTGGCTTATCTGTTTTTTCTCTTGTAAAATTTACCTTTCCTTTCCATTCATTACATTCTGCTGAACTAATTAGAATTTTTCCTTCTTTTCCATTATCTAATGAAATTATTCTGTTACTTTCTATGTTAGCTAAATCTAAATTTATCGCACCTAACATTGTTGTTTCCTCTTCTGAAGTAAAAATACATTCTAATTTAGGCGCTTTTATCTTTTCACAATCCAACACAGCTAATATAATTGCAACACCTATTCCATTATCTGCTCCAAGTGTTGTTCCCTTTGCTTTTATGAAATCCCCATCCACATATAACTCTAGACCATCTATCGAAAAGTCATGATTACTTTCAGGTGACTTTTCACAAATCATATCAGTATGTGCCTGCAATGCAATGGCAGGACTATTCTCTTTTCCTTGTGAAGCCTCTTTTTTTATTACTATGTTTCTATAATTATCTTTGTAATATTCTAAATTTCTTTCTATTGCAAATTTTTTCAAGTATTCAACAACTTTATCCTCTTCTCCTGATTTTCTTGGGATTTTACTTATCTCTTCGAAGAACTTCATTACTTTACATGGTTTTAATCCTTCTAACATATTTATCTCTCCTTATTTTAAATATCTTTTTAAAAATTCTTTTGTCCTTTCTTTTTTAGGTTTATCAATTACCTCTTCTGGTCTACCTTCTTCTATAATCTCTCCGTTGCTCATAAAGATAACTCTATCTGCAATTTCTCGTGCAAAACTTATTTCGTGTGTAACAATAACCATCGTTCTCTTTTCACTTGCAAGTTGTTTTACAACCTTTAAAACCTCTCCTACTAGTTCTGGATCAAGTGCACTAGTAGGTTCATCCATAAAAATAACCTTTGGATTTATTGCAAGTGTTCTCGCAATAGAAGCTCTTTGTTGTTCTCCACCTGACAAATTACATGGATATTGATTTATTTTTGCTTTTAGTCCCATTCTCGTTAAAATTTTGATGCTTTCTTTTTCTGCTTTCCCTTTCGAGTTTTTTAAAACATGTATCATTGCTTCAGTTACATTTTCTAAAACAGATAAATGAGGAAATAAATTAAAATTTTGAAATACCATTCCACATTCTAAATTCATTTTATTTAGAATTTCTTTATCAGCATATATAACTTTGTTGTTCTTTTTGTTGTATTTTTTAGGCAATTTATTAGCTGTTTTAATTTCCTTTATCATAGGTTCTCCACATATTTTTATATTTCCACCATCTATTTTTTCTAATTGGTTTATACATCTTAATACTGTGGATTTGCCAGAGCCAGAAGAACCAATTATTGCTAATACTTCGCCTTCATTTACAGAAAAAGAAATATTTTTTACTGCATAATTATCTCCAAATCTTTTTACCAAATTTTCGATTTCTAATATTTTATTCACTCTTCTCGCTCCTTTCTTAAGTTATAGTATAATAACTATATTTTTTCTCAGCTTTATTAAATGCATAAGTAATTATCGTACATAATACTAAATACATCAATCCTGCCACACATAGTGGTAGAATAGAAAATTGATAACTTGCTTGTTTTTGTGCTAATGCAAAGATTTCCGTAATTCCTATTATTTGTGCTAATGAAGTAGTCTTAATTAATGATATTACTTCATTTGACATAGCTGGTAATATTCTTTTTATAATCTGTGGCAGTAATATTCTAAAAAAAGTTTGTGTTTTGCTAAAGCCTAACGTAAATGCTGCTTCTTTTTGTCCTTTTGGTATACTTAAAATGCCACTTCTAAATATTTCTGCAAAATATGCTGCATAATTTACTACAAATGCAATTATTATTGCTACAAACCTGTCATAGGTTACCTTAAACAAATAATATGGTGCAAAATATATAAAAATTATTTGTAACATCATTGGTGTTCCTCTAATAATTAATATATACACTTTTATTAGTGTTTTAACTATTTTATTTTTTGAATTTCTGGCAACTGCAACTAGTATTCCTGCTGGAATTCCTAAAACTAGTGTAAGCAAAAAAACTAGTAGAGTTGTTCCCAATCCTTCTGATAAAATCTTTAATAAATTTAAAACGTTTTCCATTTCTCCCTCCTATCGTTTTAGAGCTCCGGGATTTTTGGGGACGTTCTTTAAATCCCTTTTTTAATTAAATTTCCAAATAAGGAAAAAGGACCGTCCCAAAATTCCTAAACTGTTAAATCTGCTCCAAGCCATTTTTCTGATAATTCTTTTAATTTTCCTTCTACTCTTAATTCATTCAATGCATTTTCTACTTTATCTTTTAAATCTGTATTTCCTTTTTTAAATGCTATAACCATTCCTTTTGATTCTTCACCTATTCCAATAGCATCAAATGTTTTAAAATCTTTTTCTTGATTTTGTATAATATAATTTCCAGAGATTTGACTCATATAAACTGCATCGATGTTTCCTGTTTCTAAATCCATAAGAGCTGTTAAATAATCTGTATATCCTATTACTTCGTCTAATTCCTTACCATATTCAGATTCACTCAATCTCTTTTCTTGTACAGAGCCACTCTGAACACCAATCTTTTTTCCCTTTAAATTATCTTGATTTGTATAACTTGAATCACCTTTTACAACAAACATTGATTTATCCTTAACATATGGATTACTTAATGTCATTGCCTCATTTCTTTCTTCTGTATATCCAAATCCATTCCATATACAATCAATATTTCCTGAATCTAATTCTTGTTCTTTAGCTGCCCAAGATATTGTTTGAACTTCTAATTTCATACCTAATTTATTACATACCTCTTGTGCTAAATCTATGTCAAAACCTACTAGTTCGTTATTTTCGTTTCTGTACCCCATTGGTGGAAAGCTATCATCCATTCCCAATACAAATATATTTTCTTCTTCTTGAGTATTTTTGTTAAATATAATTGCCACTCCTATAATTGCAATTACTAATATAACTCCTACAATAATTAAAATTTTCTTATTCATATCATTTACCTCCATTTTTAATTTAATAAGGTTTACACCTTTAGTTATTTTGAAGACCTTTTTGTTAAAATGTCGCGACCAATTTTAACAAATACGAAAAAAAGACCTTAAAGATACATTTTTAGTACCTTTAAGGTCTTCTTAAACAATAAAGGCACAAGCAGTTAAAGCCTGTGCCTAATAGACACAAGCTTACCTGTGATGATGATTTAATCCTTTATTGTTTAATATATTTCTCATAAAAAGCTCTCCTTTTTTATTGTGTAATAGTATACAATGTTTTTTTATGCTCGTCAATACCTTTTAATTATTTTTGTAAATTCTTGGAACTCTCCCACCTATCTCGCATAATATTTCATAAGGTATTGTTTCTAAGTGTTTTGCTGTTTCTTCTATATGTTTATTATCTTTTAAAAGTTCTACTTCTTCATATAAATGTACTTTTTCATCAATTTCTACAAATAGCATATCCATACATACATTTCCAACAATTTTATATTTTTTATTATTTATATACACATATCTTCCTGTATTTTTTCTAATTATTCCATCTGCATATCCCACAGGAATTACACCTATTTTTGTATCTTCTTCTGCCTTAAATATTCCATTATATCCTACAACTTCGCCTTTTTTTAAATTATGAATTTGAACTACTTCACTAATTAATTTTACTGGCGATTCTAAGTTTATTTTTTCAGAAAATCCATACATAATTATTCCTAATCTACACCCATTAGCCTCTTTTGGTCTTTTATAATTTGTTAGTGCTTCACTTGCTGAAATATGAATAATAGGAACTTTAGAAATATCTATTTCTTTTAATAACTTTTCAAAAACTTCTATTTGCTTATTATAATCTGTCTCATTTGATGCATTATATATATGTGTAAAAATTCCTTCTACATTTATATTGTTATTTATACATTTATCATATAAACCTTTTAAATTCTTATTTATTCCTAACCTATTCATTCCTGTATTTATCTTAATATGGGCTTTTAAACCATTTAGATTTTGAGCTAGTATTTCTTCTAAACTGTCTTCTGAATGAATTGTTATTGTTATATTATATTCTATTGCTTCTTTAATGTGTTCTTTATTTATATGACCTAATACTAATATGGGAATACTTTTAAATTCTTTTCTTATTACAATTGCCTCTTCTAATGTTGCTACTGCTAAATAATTACAACCAGCATCAATTATTGCCTTTGTAACAGCTAAGCTTTCATTATCTAAGCCATAACAATTTGCTTTTACAACCCCAAAATAATATTTATATGCTGGATAATTATTTATTATTGTTTTTACATTATTTTTTATCTTTCCTAAATCAACTTCTAAATATGTATTTCTCGAAAAATTCATACTTACACCTCTTTTAATATTCTATAAATTTGTCCCCAGTTATTTACTTCTTTTAGATAACCATCTTCAGCTATTTTTGGTCCACGTATACCTCTAAAATAGATTGCTCGTATTTTATTTGCTTGCATCTTTTTGCATGTAGATGGGCTGTCATCTATCATAATATCAATATTTTCTTCTTTACATACTTTTAGTTTATTATGTTCTTTCCAAAAATATTTATCAAATGTCAAATTATTTATTTTTAAATTTTTCTTTTTCATCAGTCGTCCAATCATATTGGTCTTGAATAAAATATGTATTATTTACTATACCATTTCCTCTACACTCTTCTATATCAAATATTTCTGCCATTGCAAGTAAACCTTTTTCCCAATCTAATAGAACTGCATCTACATCTATTCCTATATTCATAATTTTCTCCTTTTTGATAAATATATATTTAATATTTAAATTTGTCAAAATTAATTTCATCATCAAATTTTAAATTTCATTTATTTAGTTATAAATAATCAAAACAAATTAATTCACTATCGAAATCTTTGATTTCGTTTGGTGAAATATAATTAAATCAAGCCAGTGAAAATGGCAGGAAGTCTAGTATAACTTTCCTGCCACTTTCGCTTAAGAAAAATATATAATTTTAGTCTTTCGTGGATTAACTTGTTTCATTGTTAACCTTCCCCTTTGAGGACCTGTAATAGTCTTGTTTAGCTGTTCTATCCATTCCGTGGAAATTGAATGGTATTCCACTTGTTCGGTAACTTGTAAAGTCTCAACCTTTATTAGTCTCTGTTTATTACCGACTCTTGTAAACCACTCATTTTTTCCCTGTTTAACAAAAATCTGAAAACCTAGTACAAGATTCTCGTCATATTCTTCAAACAGAATTGCTGCCATCTTTGCATTTTCTTCGCTTTCTGCCGGAAGATATTTCATTTTTTCTTTTAAAAAGTTCTTAATATCTTCTGACAATACTATAAACATTTCATCCGTAATATCTTTAGGCAAATACTCTGCAGAAATGATATTCGTAGTAATTCCATACCACATTCTAAAAGTTCTGTCCACTTTTTTAAGCACTCTTCTGTCCGTCCACCGTTTTCTAAAAGTTTTCACTGTGTACATTTTTTATACCTCCTGCCTATTGGCTTATGTTAACAAAAATATTATACCACAATTGCAACCTAGTTTTCAAATTCTTGTACTTCACAATTATGTAAGCAATAATTAATAAGTTTCCCATCTGCTGGAATTCCTTTAAAATAGCAATTTATTGCAATACTTACACCACCATGTGTTACAAGCAAAATATTTTTATCTTTATATTCTTCCTTTATTTTATCCAAAAAATTTGAAATTCTACTGATAATTTCTTGGATAGTTTCTGCTTTTTGGTATTTTTGGGTTACATTATAATCCCAAAATTCATCAAACTTTATTTTTTCGCCTTCAAATTCTCCAAAATTTCTTTCAATTATCTGATTGTCAAATATAATTGGAATATTTCTTCCTTCATTTATTATTTCTGCGGTTTTTCTTGCTCTCTTTAATGGTGAACAGATTATTAAATCTATATTTATATTCTTTAGTTCTTTTTTTGTCTGTTTTGCTTGTTCTACTCCAACCTCATTCAATTCAATATCTGTTCTTCCCTGTGTTTTTCCTTGCACATTCCAATCCGTTTGTCCATGTCTTGTTACATAAAGCTTCATTTTTTCTTCTCCTTTATAAGTAATTTATAAATAAGATTATATTACTTTTATTGCATTATGTAAAATACATAATACTCATTCAGGTATAACTATAAATTATATTTTAAATCGTATATAAGCTCTATCATCATAGCTTTCTTGATTTTTTGCAAAACCTCTTTCATGCCAATATTCTTTATAACATAATGGATCTTCTTTTTTTACATGTTCATTATATTCTTCACATTCTTTTAAAGTAGCAAATATTTTTCTATATCCATCTGTACAAAAAGTAATTTCA
>ENA-ORTU01004341-ORTU01004341.1-human-gut-metagenome-genome-assembly--contig:-NODE-4341-length-10897-cov-3.482107_pt1 | contig 10897 bp, 13 predicted proteins | sample MGYA00241910_ERZ509184 | MGnify/ENA primary metagenome ERZ509184 (study PRJEB26280, sample SAMEA2338847) | human gut metagenome | biome: human gut; feature: human-associated habitat; material: faeces...
AAGCAAAGATGTATTGGTAAGGTGAAGATATGTTTAGTGAAAATATAGGAAATGATTATATTGTTATTCAAGAAGGAACAAGTGAAGGAACCCAGGTTAAGTATAAAAAAGATGGCTATTGGTATAAAAAAGATAATAGAGGAAATGAAGGACGTGCTGAATATCTTGTTTCAAAGTTTATGCAGTTTACTACACTCCAAGAAAATGAATTTATAAGTTATGAAGAAGGAACAATTAATGGAAAATCAGGATGTAGAAGTAAAAATTTTTTAGATGAAGAGGAAGAATTAGTCACGTTTTATAGGTTATATTATAATGAAGTTGGGAAAGATCTTTCGAAAGTCATAGCTAACATGAATACAATGGAAGAAAGAATAGAATATGTTATCCGGTTTATTGATCAAAGCTGTGGATTAAACATCCATGCTTATTTAAGTAAAGTGTTGACATTGGATATGATTTGCTTAAATGAGGACAGGCATTTAAATAATCTGGCATTGATCATGAGTGGAAATGAGTTTTATCCGGCACCAATTTTTGATAACGGAGTATCTTTGTTGACAGCAAATCAAAGTGTAAACTGGAATTTTTCTATAGAAGAAAATGTAAAAAGAGTTATAGCACGTCCATTTTGTGGCTCTCATGAAAAGATGGTTAAATATTTGGGAAGTGGTTTTTCAATTGACACTAAGTCTGCATTATCATGGTTAGAAACAGAACCTGATTCCATAGAGCGAAATGTATTAAGATATCAGATTAATAGATACAACAACCAACTTGATCTATTTTAACATCACTTGACCATATTTAACGAATATAGCTAAAAAACAGAGTACAATCTGTTTTTCGCTTGACAAATCACTCCTTTGCGGTCTAATATATGACACATAAAGAATATCAATTCGTTTTGAGGAGGAGATTATTATTATGAAGATGTGGAAAAAAGCAGCAAGTGTAATGCTTGCATCAGCTATGGTAGTATCATTAGCAGCATGTGGAAGTTCAGGAAATAAGAGCGGAGGCTCATCCGATTCTGATACTTTTAAAATTGGTGGTATCGGACCTACAACAGGAGATGCAGCAATCTACGGAACAGCTGTAAAGAATGGTATTCAGCTTGCAGTAGATGAGATCAACGCAGCAGGCGGAATTAACGGAAAGCAGATTGAATACAAGTTTGAAGATGATCAGGCTGATTCAGAGAAATCTGTGAACGCTTACAATACTCTGAAAGACTGGGGAATGCAGGCACTGATCGGAACAACAACTTCTACACCTTGTACAGCAGTTGTTGAGGAGACTCATTCAGATAACATGTTCCAGCTGACACCATCTGCTACAGCAGTAGACAGTATCCAGTATGACAATGCATTCCGTATGTGTTTCTCAGATCCTAACCAGGGTAGCGCATCAGCAGATTACATTGCAGAGAACAAGCTTGCAACAAAAGTAGCAATCATTTATAACAGCTCTGACACATATTCATCAGGAATTTATCAGACATTTGCGACAGAGGCAAAGGCAAAAGGCCTTGATGTTGTAGCAGCAGAAGCATTTACAGCAGATAACAAGACAGACTTCTCTGTACAGATCCAGAAAGCAAAAGATGCAGGTGCTGAACTTGTATTCCTTCCAATTTACTATCAGGAAGCTTCTCTGATTCTTGCTCAGGCAAACAAAGCAGGATTTACACCGAAGTGGTTCGGATGTGACGGTATGGACGGTATCCTTGATCTTGATGGATTTGACGCAAGTCTTGCAGAAGACTTAATGTTCCTTACACCATTTACAGCAAATGCTACAGACGAAGCAACACAGAAATTCGTTGCTGATTACAAAGAAGCATTTGGAGACACACCGATTCAGTTCGCAGCAGATGCTTATGACTGTGTATACGTAATCAAAGCAGCAGCTGAGAAAGAAGATGTTACACCGGATAAGAGCGTATCAGATATCTGTGACGCACTTAAAAAAGGTATGACAGAGATCACATATGATGGACTTACAGGAAAGAGCATCACATGGTCAGAGGATGGAGAGCCTACAAAAGAGCCTACAGTAGTTGTTGTTAAGAGTGGAGAGTATCAGGTACTTCAGGCAGAAGATGCTGCTGAATAATTGATCTATCAAATTCATTTAGAAAAATACAGAGAGCAGCAACACTCTTTGTAGATACATTAAAAGAATAGGAGAAGTCCCCCCGACAGACATCGTTTCTGCCGGGGGACTTCTTTTAGGAGCAGTGTTAGTCATTTGATTTACAAGATGTTTTTCCGTTGGTGTGGCCATAGTTTCAAGCTTGTGAATTTTCTATAGCATGCTGTTCTATCTTTGTGCTATTATTTATATTATACTTTTTATAAATGTAAGATATGGTGTGCTTCTGAAGAATTCGGAAGAAGCTTAAGGAAGGTAAAAATCATGAATACAGTAAAAGTAAGAAATATTGAAATTGGCGCTGGAATCCCGAAAATCTGTGTACCTATTGTTGGTGTAACAAGAGAAGAGATTCTTGCAGCAGCCGAGAATATCAAGTCAACAAAGGCTGATGTTGTTGAGTGGCGTGTTGACTGGTATGAAGATATCTTTGATTTTGCAAAGACAGAGGCGACAATGCAGGCACTTCGTGAGGTGATTGGGGAGATGCCGATCCTTTTCACATTCCGCACATCCAAAGAAGGTGGAGAGAAAGAAATCGAGACAGAGACTTATGTTGAACTGAATCAGAATGCAGCAAAGACAGGACTTATTGATCTTGTAGACGTAGAAGCATTTACAGGAGATGAGGCTGTGAAGGCTGTTGTTGAGACAGCACATGCAAATGGAGTAAAAGTGATTGCTTCGAACCATGACTTCCACAAGACTCCGGCAAAAGAGGAAATCGTATTCCGTTTAAGAAAAATGCAGGATCTTGGAGCAGATATTCCGAAGATCGCTGTGATGCCACAGAATAAGAAAGATGTTCTTACACTTCTTGCAGCGACAGAAGAGATGGCAAGCGAGTATGCAGATCGTCCGATCATTACAATGTCTATGTCAGGAACAGGTGTGATCAGCCGTCTCTGTGGAGAAGTCTTTGGTTCTGCACTGACATTTGGAGCAGTTGGAAAAGTATCTGCACCGGGACAGATGGGGATTGAAGATCTGACAACAGTACTTGGATTACTTCATAAAAGTCTGTAAATAAGAATCCGCGAAAGAAGAAAAAGACAGTATTTTTTGGTATAGATAGAAAAACCGGAAAATGTTGTCTTTTTTCTTACAAAAAGTTAAATAATAACACAGAAAAACAGAGCGGATTCTGTTTTTTGTATTGATACGAGAAAATAATTATGCTATAATCAATTCAATTTAAGAGGTTAAAGTAGTACCTTGCAAAAATATAAAAAGGATGAGAGGGACGGATATGAGCTTTATTTCATATTTAGTAAATGGACTAAGTCTTGGCAGTGTCTATGCGTTGATCGCGCTTGGATACACAATGGTATATGGAATCGCCAAGATGTTGAACTTTGCACATGGTGATGTGATCATGATCGGTGCATATGTAGCTTTGATCACGATGAAGCAGGCAGGACTTCCTACCTGGGTGGCAATCCTGATTTCAATCATTGCCTGTACAGTACTTGGTGTTCTGATGGAGCGTGTAGCGTATAAGCCGCTTCGTAATGCAACATCTTCACTTGCCGTACTGATCACAGCGATCGGTGTCAGTTATCTGCTTCAGAATGTAGCACTTCTGATCTTCGGTGCGAATGCACAGACATTCCCATCAGTGATCAAGTGGAGCGGACTTTCACTTGCAGATGGCAAGCTGAATATTTCAGGAGAGACAATTGTTACGATCGTAGTTTGTGTGGTTATTATGATCGCATTGATCACATTTGTTCAGAAGACAAAACCAGGACAGGCGATGCGTGCAGTATCAGAGGATAGAGGCGCAGCGCAATTAATGGGTATCAATGTAAATGCAACAATTGCTCTTACATTTGCAATTGGTTCCGGACTGGCAGCAGTAGCCGGTGTGCTTTTGTGTTCTACCTACCCGAGCCTGACACCATACACAGGTGCAATGCCTGGTATCAAAGCGTTCGTGGCAGCTGTATTTGGAGGAATCGGTTCCATTCCGGGTGCATTTATCGGAGGAATTCTTTTGGGAATCATCGAGATACTCAGTAAGGCATACATTTCTTCCCAGCTTGCAGATGCGATCGTGTTCGCAGTTCTGATCATTGTGTTGCTTGTGAAGCCTACAGGACTTTTGGGCAAGAAGATTCAGGAGAAAGTGTAGGTGGATGGAATTATGTTGAAGAATATGAATAAAACAAAGAGAAGTAATCTCATCATTTACGCAATTGTAATCGTAGCATTCGTAGTGATGCAGATTTTGAGCAGTACAGGAAGTATTTCCAGTCTTCTGACAGGACTTCTTGTTCCGCTTTGTACTTATATTATCCTGGCAGTTTCTCTGAACCTTGTAGTAGGTATTCTCGGAGAACTTAGCCTTGGCCATGCAGGATTTATGTGTGTGGGAGCATTTTCCAGTGCATTTTTCTCAAAATGTATGAGAGATGTGATCGAGAATTCGATTGTACGATTTCTGCTTGCACTTTTGATCGGTGTTGTAGTAGCAGCAATCTTCGGTGTTATCATCGGAATCCCGGTACTTCGTCTGAAAGGCGATTACCTTGCAATCGTTACACTTGCATTCGGTGAGATCATTAAGAACCTTGTAAATGTCCTTTATATTGGAAAGGATTCCAAAGGATTTCATTTTGCAACAAAGGACGTTATGGCACTTGACATGGATCCAGACGGAACAGTTATCCTGAACGGTCCGCAGGGAATCACCGGAACTCCGAAGGATTCAACTTTCCTGATCGGATTTATCCTGATCATGGTGACATTATTTATCGTACTCAACCTGATTAATTCCAGAGACGGACGTGCGATCATGGCGATCCGTGATAATGTAATCGCAGCTGAGTCTATCGGAATCAATGTTACAAAATATAAACTCATGGCATTTACAATTTCAGCAGCTATGGCCGGTGCAGCAGGTGTTCTGTATGCACACAACCTGTCAACACTGACAGCAAATACAAACAACTTTGGATACAATATGTCCATCACGATTCTTGTCTTTGTAGTACTTGGTGGAATCGGAAATATCCGTGGATCTATTATTGCAGCAGTTATCCTGACACTTCTTCCGGAGCTTCTCCGTGGACTGTCTGATTACCGTATGTTGATCTATGCGATCGTTCTGATCATTATGATGCTCTTTAACTGGGCACCAAAGGCAATCGAGTGGAGAGAGAAGTATCTTCATTTTGGAAAGAAAAAGGAGGCTTAAGTAAGAATGAGTACATTATTAGATGTAAAAAATCTTGGAATTTCTTTCGGAGGTCTCCGTGCGGTAAATGACTTTGACCTCAAGATACAGAAAGAAGAACTTTACGGATTGATTGGACCAAATGGTGCCGGTAAGACAACCGTATTCAACCTTCTGACAGGAGTATATAAACCGGATTCAGGAAAGGTTCTTTTGGACGGAAAGGATCTTACAGGAAAGAAAAATATTGAGATCAGTAAGGCCGGAATTGCAAGAACATTCCAGAACATCCGTCTTTTCAAAGAACTGACTGTTCTTGATAATGTTAAAGTAGGACTTCACAACCATCATCATTACTCTACGATCGAAGGAATCTTAAGACTTCCGAATTATCGTAAGGTAGAAAAAGAGATGAATGAAAAGGCGATGGAGCTTCTGAAGGTATTCGATCTTGAGAAGTTTGCGTCATATAAGGCTGCAAACCTTCCTTACGGACAGCAGAGAAAACTGGAGATCGCCAGAGCACTTGCGACAGATCCAAAGCTTCTTCTTCTGGATGAGCCGGCAGCAGGAATGAACCCGAACGAGACAGGAGAATTGATGGATATGATCCGTTTCGTGAGAGATGAGTTCCATATGACGATCCTTCTGATCGAACATGATATGAAACTGGTAAGTGGTATCTGCGAGGAGCTGACAGTACTCAACTTCGGTGAAGTACTTGCACAGGGCAAGACAACAGATGTACTGAATGATCCTCAGGTAATCAAGGCATATCTGGGAGAATAGGGGGAAGATAACAATGGCAATGCTTGAAGTCAAAGACTTAGAAGTATATTATGGAATGATCCAGGCAATCAAAGGCATTTCCTTTGAGGTAAATCAGGGAGAGGTTATTGCACTGATCGGCGCAAACGGAGCCGGAAAGACAACAACACTTCATACAATTACAGGACTTCTTTCTCCAAAGAAAGGTTCTGTTATGTTTGAAGGAACTGATATCACAAAGATTCCGGCGCATAAGATCGTGTCTATGGGAATGGCTCACGTTCCGGAAGGACGAAGAGTTTTCGCTGAACTGAGTGTTTATGAAAACCTGAAAATGGGCGCCTATACAAGAAAAGATAAAAATGAGATCGAAGAGAGTCTTGCAAATGTTTATAAGAGATTCCCACGTCTGGAAGAGAGAAGAAATCAGATGGCCGGAACACTCAGTGGTGGAGAGCAGCAGATGCTTGCCATGGGACGTGCACTGATGTCTAAACCGAAGATCATTCTGATGGATGAGCCTTCTATGGGACTTTCTCCAATCTTTGTAAATGAGATTTTTGATATTATCCAGGCAGTAAGTGAGAGTGGAACAACAGTACTTCTTGTAGAACAGAATGCAAAGAAAGCTCTTTCTATCGCGGATCGCGCCTATGTTCTTGAGACTGGTAAGATCACAATGTCAGGAAATGCAAAAGACCTGCTGGAAGATGAAGCAGTTAAGAAAGCGTATTTAGGAGAATAGGAGGCGATTCAGGTGAGCAGCAATATTGTAATTACAATGGCAAGACAGTATGGAAGCGGTGGTAAGACAATCGGAGCTATGCTTGCAAAAGAGCTTGGAATCAACTGTTATAGCAGAGAAATCCTGCGTATGGCATCCGAGGAAAGCGGAATTAACGAGAGACTCTTCGGCATGAGTGATGAGAAGATGAAGGGAGCCGGCTGGTTCAAGATCCTCAGTCGTCCATACGACGGAGAACTTCTTCCGCCGGAAGATAAAGACTTCGTTTCAGAAGAAAATATCTTTAACTATCAGGCAAAGATCATCAAAGATCTGGCTGAGAAAGAATCCTGTGTAATCGTTGGAAGATGTGCAGATTATGTTCTGAAAGACAATCCAAATGTTGTCAGTGTGTTTGTTCATGCAGATGAGAAATTCTGTCTTGATCGTGCAATGGAGCGTAACAGTATGACAGAAAAAGAAATGAAAAAATACATCGAGAAGACGGATAAATTTCGCGGTGATTTCTATCGTTACCATACAGGACACGAGTGGGCAGATGCAAGAAATTATGATTTGTGCCTGAACAGTGGAAAGCTTGGATTCCAGAAATGCGTGGAAGAGATCAAAGCATATATCAAGATCAGATTTGATCTGTAAATGAAAGAGAAAGCAGACAAAAGAAACAAGTCTGCAAGGAGAAAGAGATGCGATTACGTATCTCTTTCTTGCTATCTGAAAAGTGTTGCATGCATGCGACTTTCGTTCTTCCATCTGAAAAGCGTTGCATACAGGCGACATCATTCTACAAAATGTGAACTGATATCATGCTATACTGTGACAGAAATAAACTAAGTGTAACTGTTCAGAGCCAACCTCCAAAATGCTACGCATTTCGTCGGTGTGGCGTATCCGCCAAATAAAATTTCAAAAACAGTTTTAAAAATGCAAGCATTTTATACCTGTTTTTGAAATTTTGCTTGGCTCTGAACAGTTACAAATAAGTTATTCAAATTACAGTTAGAAAAGGAGTAAAGTGATGTCAGGAAAAAAAGAAAAGAAGTATTTTATAGTCGGAATTATAATGGTTGCAATTATTGTCGCAGCAACAGCAACAATAATCTATTGTTACATAAACCGTTTTGATCCACAGGAATATGTACAGGCATTTTTAGATGTATCTTATAAGCAGAAAACAGAATCCTATATAAAACAGACCGGCATTTCCGAGAAAGAAGCAAAACAGATTTTCGAAGATAATCTGGATTATACAATAGAAAAATTTCCGGAGCATGTAATGACGGATGAGATGGCAGGAGAATATAGAGAACTGTTTGCAGATCTTGCAAAGAAGACATCTTATACTGTAGGAGAAGCAACCAGGGAAGAAAATGGAACTTATCAGGTTGTTCTTACAGTGAAACCAATCACATTGCTGAAGGATACTTATGCTGAATTTCAGGAGAAGGCACAGGAATATGCTACAAAAGTTTCAAACGATGTGATGAATGGACAGGCTATGCCAGAAGAAACACAGATGCAGACAGAAATCTATCAGATCTATTATGAGGTTCTAAGTCAGGCGGCAAAGAAAGGGTTGAATTACGGAAAACCAAATAAAATTGTTCTTCATGTAGAAAAAGATAAAGAGGGAAAATATGAAATCAGAAAAGCAGACCTGCAAAATCTGGATCACCTGCTGATTGAATCTGTCGGAGAAGAACAGGAGGAAGAAAATAGTTAAACAAGAGGAAAAAAGCGAAAAGAGAAAAGAGTGGAAGAATTGGAAAGAAAAACAGAAGAGAAGATAATTCGAAAGAAAGAATTAAGAAGAAAAATAAAAGAAAAACTTTCTTTTACAACAGAAAAATACAGAAAAGAAGCAGACAGAAAAATTACAGAAAGCATTTTGAAACTGGAAGAATATCAGAGTGCAGGCTGCGTGTTCTGTTATGTAAGTACCGGAAAAGAAATGGATACATTTTCTGTATTGCAGGATATTCTTCAATCAGGAAAACGTCTTGGAGTGCCAAAGTGTATGGAAAAAGAAATTATGAACGTATACGAAATCCATTCATTACAAGAGTTACATCCAGGTGCATATGGAATCCTTGAACCAAAAGAAGACCCGGAAAGATTGATTCAGCCGGGAGCAATTGATTTTGCTTTAATTCCATGTATCAGCTGCGATAGAAGCGGAAGACGCCTTGGTCACGGAGGTGGATATTACGACAGATATCTAGAAAAGACACGTTGCGTGAAAGCAGTACTTTGCAGGGAGGAACTGCTTGTAGACGAAATTCCGGTGGAAGAACATGATCTGCGGATGGATCTTGTGATCTCTGAAAAAGGTTGTTATAAGATGTAAATAGTAAGGGCAGATTTAACCCGTATGAGTCAGATCTGCCCTTGAAAATTATTTAATCGTCTTCATCTCTGTAATTGGCCAGTAACGAAAGACTGCTTTCCCAAGAATCTTATCTTTGGATACATATGGATGAATCCAGTAGCGGGAATCTTTCGAATCATTTCTATTATCTCCCATCACAAAATAGCATCCTTCCGGTATGGTATAAGGACCATAATTTCCGACCATGTATTCTTTCGTCTCTACATCTTCGAGCGGTTCAGAAGAGCCATCAATGTAAATGTGACCGTCACGGATCTCCACGGTTTCACCAGGCAGTCCGATGATACGCTTGATAAAAAGCTGGCTTTCATCATCAGGATACTTAAAAATGATTACATCATAACGCTCAGGATCCTTGGTTAAATAAGAAAGCCGGTTACCGACCACACGATCTCCGGTCATGATGGTGTTTTCCATTGAACCGGATGGGATCTGTGCATTGACGATTAGAAAATTATCAACAAATAAAGCAATAGCAACAGCCGCTAAAATGGCGATCAGCCATTGGAAAAGTTCTTTCGCAGTAGAGTCCTTCTCCTTTGCAGCAGGTTCTTTCGATGTAGATAACATATAAACTCCCCATTTCTGATATTCTTGTTCTTATTCTGAAAGATATCTTGTCTGTGTTAATCAGTATCATAACCGATGCAAAAACGAATCACAATAGAACAGTTACAATCATAACATATCTGGGAGAATGTGGCAAATGTGGGGAAATGAAAATTCTATAAAATCAGATTGCTCCTATGTCAAATGATGACAAAGATAAATGTGTTCAAAACTTCATAAAAGAAGTATAAACAATTCTAAAATAAGCGGTAAATGCACTGACAAAAAGAAAATCATCTGATAAAATACAGCCATGTCAGAAAAGAATAATATGGCATAGGTATATATAGCAGAAATGCAGATCATTTACTTATAATAGGAGACCTGAATAGGAGGTAGAACAGTATGACAATAGAACAATATTATAGATGGATCAATACAAAAGCAGGGAAGAAGATCAAAGATTTTATGAATCGTCTGATCCCGGGACTGATGCCAGAACCAGTACCGGTCAGAGTGCCGGTTAGACAGGCAGATAGTTAATATGAAATGTGTGATAGAGCGTATGGAAATAATCTATACGTTCTATTTTTTTGTCTTTTTTGAAAAAAGTGATTAAAAAACTATAGCTGGGCGAAGTGACTTGACTAAGTAAATTGAAATAGAAATATGACTGATTGTGTGATATGATTTGAATGACAAATGATGCCGATAATTCCAGTTTTTGAAATTGAGAAATTGGTATTTTAAGAGGAGGTATGTATTATGAATATAGGATTTTGGTCATGTATAATTTTGGTTATACCATTTGTAATTATAGGTGTGTTATTTGCGATTTTTAAGGAAAAAGCAACTAAATTTGTTTCAGGATTTAATTCATTTTCTAAAGAAGAACAGGCAATGTATGATAAAGCTCAGATCTCTCGTGATATAAGAAATCAGTGCTTCATATGGACTGTTATAATGTTAGCAGGAGCGACATTATCCTGCTTTTTAACCCCATATATGGCTATACCAACCTATATTATTTGGTTAGTTCTGTTTTTTAGAGAAGTCCACTTTGATAATCATAAAGCGTTTGAAAAATATTTATTAAAGTAAATTCAAGTTT
>ENA-ORTU01004353-ORTU01004353.1-human-gut-metagenome-genome-assembly--contig:-NODE-4353-length-10869-cov-4.246717_pt1 | contig 10869 bp, 9 predicted proteins | sample MGYA00241910_ERZ509184 | MGnify/ENA primary metagenome ERZ509184 (study PRJEB26280, sample SAMEA2338847) | human gut metagenome | biome: human gut; feature: human-associated habitat; material: faeces...
ATAAAAATCGCCATGCAATAAGAGTGATTCTTACGGTCTTTCCGGTAAAGGGCATTTATTTTATCACAACGTTGCTGAAGGCGTTGCACTTGATTTAAAGGAATTGCATCCCCCATACAAGTCTCACGTTTACTGTTCGACAGATACGAATCATCCCGAATACCATCTTTGGCATCTTGAATGATGATATGCACTTCGGCTCCTTCCTGCATCAGGTTACGTGCCAGACGGAGTGCAATATCATAAGCGTATTCATCTTCATGCAGTTCGTATCTACCCACTTTTCCAATAGCTCCCGGATCGGGACCTCCGTGTCCGCTGACCACATAGAAACAAGCACCGGCAAGACGGTTGGAAGTGACTTTCACATTAGCCAGTTGCTTTCCAAACAGAGGCTCATTGATGGTGGTTCCTATTTTTGTCGATTTAGCTTTTGAAGATGGTTGCTTTGTCCCGGTTCCTTCGGAAGTTGTGTTCTTGGCACCCGTATTTTTGGCAGGAGTAGTCTTGGCAGAAGTAGTTGTCGATTTCTTTACCGGAGGAATAACATAAGTCACGCCTACTTTAAGCACATTATTCTTTCCCAGCTTCTGCTTATTCAACTCTATAAAATCGTCGTAATACTTCTTCGGAGAACGGTTGTGCCTCAACAGAAAAGAAGAGATGCCCTCACCCGCCTTCGGAGTTGCCTTCTGCTGCGCCCAAAGAGTTGTGCCCGAAAAAAGAAAAGCTAAGAATAAAAGAATATAGAGTTTATTTTTCATAACTACATTAACTATCTCCTTCGCAAGAGTTATCATTTCACTCATAAACAGGGCAAAAATACAATTATTTTCCCTACTTTTGCAGCATTAAAACATTTTTTGAAATAAAACATTAAAACCCGATAACATTATGGCAAAACAATTCAAACCGGAAACCCTGTGTGTACAGGCTGGATGGACGCCTAAAAAAGGCGAACCACGCGTATTGCCCATCTATCAAAGTACAACTTTCAAATACGATACCAGCGAGCAAATGGCCCGCCTGTTCGATTTGGAAGACAGTGGTTACTTTTATACCCGCCTGCAAAATCCAACGAATGACGCCGTTGCCGCCAAAATCGCCGCTCTTGAAGGTGGTGTAGCCGCTATGCTGACTTCCAGCGGTCAGGCAGCCAACTTCTATGCCATTTTTAATATCTGCCAGGCAGGAGATCACTTCGTTTGTTCTTCCGCTATTTATGGAGGTACGTTCAACCTGTTCGGAGTGACGATGAAGAAACTAGGCATCGATGTGACTTTCGTAAATCCGGATGCCAGCGAAGAAGAAATTTCTGCTGCTTTCAAACCGAATACAAAGGCTTTGTTTGGCGAAACAATTTCCAATCCTTCTTTGGAAGTGCTGGATATTGAAAAGTTCGCACGTATCGCACACAGTCACGGGGTCCCCTTGATTGTTGACAACACCTTCCCTACTCCTATCAACTGTCGCCCGTTTGAATGGGGAGCTGACATCGTAGTTCATTCTACTACCAAATATATGGACGGACACGCTACAAGCGTAGGTGGCTGTATCGTAGATAGCGGTAATTTTGACTGGGATGCTCACGCAGAAAAATTCCCGGGACTTTGTACTCCGGACGAGTCTTACCACGGGCTAACTTACACGAAAGCATTCGGCAAAGGTGCCTACATCACCAAAGCAACCGCGCAACTGATGCGTGACCTCGGCAGCATCCAAAGCCCGCAAAACTCTTTCTTATTGAATCTGGGACTTGAGACACTGCACTTGCGTATGCCTCAACACTGCCGTAACGCACAGAAAGTGGCCGAATATCTTTCTAAAAATGAGAAAGTAGCTTGGGTAAACTATTGTGGTCTGCCGGACAACAAATATTACAGCCTGGCACAGAAATATATGCCGAACGGTTCTTGCGGAGTCATCTCCTTCGGACTGAAAGGCGGACGTGATGTGTCTATCAAGTTTATGGACTCACTGGAATTCATCGCTATCGTTACTCACGTAGCCGATGCACGTAGTTGCGTGCTCCATCCGGCAAGCCATACTCACCGCCAGTTGACGGATGAGCAACTGATGGAAGCCGGTGTACGTCCGGACCTGATCCGCCTATCGGTAGGTATCGAAAATGCGGATGATATCATTGCTGATATCGAACAGGCTTTGAACGCATAACAATACCGTAAAGGTATCAAATACTAAGAGAAGGCACGGGAATGAAAGATTTTCCGTGCCTTTTTATTTACCACAAAAAGAAAGTTAATTTCGAAGAGAATCATTTCAAATGTGAACCGATAAATCCTCCCGGATGTTTATCTTTGCAGGGAACCAAATTCTGCAGAGATATGAAAAAGAATCTATTAGTAGCATTCGTATTATGCCTTTCTTACGGATTTTCTTATTCCCATTCGTTTGATAAACCAATTAATCAGACAGCAAAGATGTCAAACTTTGAAATGGATTCGTTTACCACCAAGAATGGTAAAAGCTTGAAGATCACTTTCTTCAAACATGCCAGCTTATTACTGGACTATGCAGGACAAAAAATATTCATTGATCCTGTTTCCGATTATGCCGACTATACACAACAGCCAAAGGCGGATTTCATTTTGATTACGCATGAACATGGCGACCATTTCGATACCAAAGCAATAGCAGCTATCGAAACAAACCAGACCAAAATTATAGCTAATCCTAATTGCCGGAAAATGCTGAATAGAGGACAAGAGATGAAGAACGGTGATGTGCTTCAACTCGCCAAAGATATCAAACTGGAAGCCGTACCCGCCTATAATACGACTCCCGGCAGGGATAAATTTCATCCCAAAGGACGTGACAACGGATATATTCTGACTTTAGGAGGAACTCGTATTTATATTGCCGGAGATACGGAGGATATTCCGGAACTAAACCAAGTGAAAGATATTGATATCGCTTTTCTGCCGGTTAACCAACCATATACCATGACACCGGAACAAGCGATACGGGCAGCCAAAATCATCAAGCCACGTGTTTTGTACCCTTATCATTACGGAGAAACAGATATCCATAAAGTAAAAGACGGATTGAAAAATGAGACAGGCACAGAAGTACGTATCCGGGCTTTGCAATAAGATATACGTAAATAATCAGAAAGTGGCTGAAAATATACTCACCTGAATATCCGAAAGGACCTTGAATAAAGTGCACCCCAAAAGTTAGATCTAAAACTTTTGGGGTGCACTTTAATATCTCAATAAGAATGATTTTCGCTTCAAGGGCTTTCCAAACATTCAGTCCCTTATAAAGAGCTTTTCCTTTTTTAATCAGTTACTTCCAATCACACAGCCTCGGCAGACAAACTGGGAATCACTGTATCCACCCAATATACAACTGTTCTATCCGCCGGCAAAACTCCTTCCAGATAAGGTGAATCGGATACCTCCTCCAACCATGCCGTAGTAATCGGTCCTCTTTCTCTTGTAGAACTTTGAGTTCCTAAATACGGACTAAAATTAAAAAACGTGTGTTGTTGCTCTACATTATTTTTATCTATATATGTAAAGACAAAAGCCTTTTTCTGTTTTCCACCCAATGAAGCCCACTCTATCTGGTATGTTCCTTCAACAAGAATTTGCTCATCCTCTGTCTTATAAATGAATTTCCCTCCTGTTCCTTCTTCAGATAAATGATATACATCATCCGGCCGCAAAATACAGATATCTCCTTTATTTATAAAAGAATAAGGAGCCATTGCCACATTTACTTTTTCCTGCAACTCGCTTTCCGAATCCAATGACAACATATCTTCACTGGGTCTGGAAACCTGAAATTCAGGTTGGTCGACGCACATAAATATCAATACGCCATAAGAAACAGTCACAGGCAGGGTGACATAATTACCATCCTTATCAGTAACGGTAACCGTTACTTTCCCTTTTTTACCATGCGAACTAAGCCATAATCGGTTGTCGATGACTGTTGCTGTCACAATTGTTTCATCGGAGCTTTGTGCAGAGTAGCCACCTTTTCCATTGGCTATCCCGATATTCTCCGCTTCCCATCCGTTAAGATACAAGACTGTAGAAGAAACAGTGTTTGTACAAGTTCCTGTTTCGTCAACCAGTTCGGAACCACTAAATAAGATAATCTCTGCATCATCTTGACAGGCTGATACACAAAAAGCCATAACAGAAAGAAGAAAGAAGCCTAATAAAGTTTTTGTTTTCATATTTTCAGTGGTATGGTTAAATCCCGGCATATGCCATTGTTTTGCAAAGATATAAAGTATTTGTAAAAAACACTATCTTTGTATGAAAAGTTACCAATAGTACAGATCCACTAGATTCTTCCATACAGTGTAAGTTATATGAAATATACAACAGAAGGTCATTGAAAAGGACGTTCCCGGGGGAAAAAGGGAATGGGAAATACGGGAACGTCCTCAAAACATAACAATACAGAAATATGGACTTTCACAAGGGCGCATTTCTGTCTCTCTTATGCAACATTCCCTTCTATAAAAATATGGAGGAAATATCTGGAGAGGATATTATTATGTGGGAAATTTAGTTTATAGTCTTAAAAGCAATCTGATTGCATCAAAGTGATGAACGATAGGCAGTCCGAATATATTCTCCTACTGCATTGTCATCATTGATTTCTATGTATTTTTTCAATAAATCCGCAAATCCGGATTTTATCTGTTCCGTTTGCTTGTTCTCGCAGGCTGTAGAATATTCATCAACAGCCATGAGAAAATCCTGCATTCGTTCATTCAGCATTGTTCCTCCTGTGCAAACCACATCGGAAATATAGGCTTGGATACTACCATTTTCTATGACAACAGGGAGGCGGTATTCCAGTCCCGATTTGCTGGCACGAATAGAAAGCACTTTTACTACGGGCGACACAATAGTCACCGTATCGGAAAAATCAAACTTTCCGTGGATTATTTCTGCACTATCTACCGGCTGCCCGCTCGAAACATCTTTCATATAAACCATTTTTCCTTCGAATTCGGGCAAAGGTGCACTGCCGTTAATCTCGTAACCTTTTATCTGATGCCCGGTGCAAGCCACTATCAGACATATTCCCGGAAGAAAAGATAAAAGTTTCACATATCTGTTCATTAAGCTCTTCATTCTTCTTTAAAAAAGAAAAGCCGTCCGCACTATCAGCTGAACGGCTTTCTCTTTTCATTCATACATTTGTATAATCATTCATCCTTAGAATCTGAATCCCAGTTTCACCACAGGCATTTCAAATATTTTGATATTGTGGTGACTGGCGTTATATTTATCAAATCCTTTCGGGCAAATCTGTATCAAGTCATAGCGGTAAGCCAGAGGGTGCATTTCGAAACCGAAAACAAAACCTTTGGCAATGCTATACTCAATACCTGCTACGGCAGCTACTTTGAAACCGTACATCTGACCGGCTTTACTTCCGGAAACATAGACCTGTGACGGAAGTTCTTCCGAGTCGTCACTATCCTTGTAGGTGTCTCCGGTGTATGGTTCGGTCGTTTCAATGCGTGCCATCTGGAAGCCGAGTGCGCCTCCGAGATATGGATGAATACGTTCGTTGCGAGTCTTGAAATAGTAGTTGGAACCGACAGATACATACCAGTTGTTGGTCATCTGCGCATTGATATAACTTTGCGCAGGGATAATCATGTCGGGTACACTGTTGTCTCCTTCTACATAGTCTTTCTTAGGAGTGAGGCTGACGTTCATGCTGAACTGGAAATTTACATCCCAATTGTCAGACACAAAATACTTACCTTCAATTCCGGCTATATTGACCAGACTATTATTATTCAGACTCCCGATGTTCAGATAGCGGTTCAGATCGCCGGAGTTATCCTTCCCTCCATTGGGAAGTCCGACTACTCCTCCGTCATTGGAGAACTTGGGAAGCAGATAAGAAGTGTTCTCGTTAAAGAACTTTCCGCTACCAAGCAGGACTGAAACCTGCCACTGTCCTTTCTTCGGGGCAAACGACGCATCATCACTGCTGCTGTAACGCTGCGCCATTGAAGGCGCAGCTGTCATACAGGTCAGCAAAAGTAATGTGCATAGTTTTTTTATCATCTTGTTACTTTTACGTAGTTAGGGAATTATTTCAAGAAGATAGCAAGAAGTGCTTTCAATTGAGCGCTTGCAGCATCATAGTCTGCCTTGGCAGCATCATATTCAGCCTGTTTTACTTTGATCTTTTCCTGGATACTTACCAATGATTCAGTAATATAATCTGTATCAGTATAAGTACCTGCCGCTAATTTCTCTATATTTCTCTTAGCTTTAGCAACATCGGCCTTAGCGGCAGTGACATTTGCCAAAGCAATCATATGTTCTTGCTTAACCAAATTCTTGATAGCTTCCAAAGAACCTAAATCACCATTAGTAAAGTTATTATTCAAATAAACAGTGATTTCCGTTTCAATCTTACCTTTGATAATTTCATTATTGCCGTATTCTTTTTGTACTGTTGCAATATTATCATTTACTTCTTTAAAGACTTTATCATAAGCAGCCTGGGCTTCGTCGTTAGCTTTCTTAGCTTTATCTACAACATCCGCCAAAGCAGCATTTGCTTTATCTTGAGCAGCCTGTTCTACAGCTTTTTGAGCAGTAAATGCTTCTTTCAAAGCTTTGTAAGTTTCTACCTGATCAATTATAGCTTGTAGACTAGCCGTTTCTGCTGTTGCCCAAATCATCTTACCAAGAGAACCATAATTACCATTCTTCAAGGCGTCTACATGATTACCACCAGCCGCAGCTATTACTTCGTCCTTAGATACTGGCAATCTTCTTGGATTATTACCTGAATTGAAATTATCGCTAAATACAGTAGAAGAAGCAGATTTCCACTTTTCCAATGGAGTCTTTACACTGGAGTCTTGCTCTACATCTATTAATTTTCCAATATTTTCTTTACTAATTTCATTTGCAGTAGCGATGTCACCAGCATCCCAAGTGATAAAGCCTAAATCTACTCCAACAACTTTCTTAAAGTTATCAGCGTCTGCTATCAGCCAAGCAGAGATTTTTTTCGTATCACTTCCTTTTGTCGCAGTTGCCTTAGTAACTTGTGCTTCTTTAGCCAATGCATCCTTATAGTATGCAACTAAAGCCGTAGCTACAGCATCAATATTAGCTTCTTTTTTTCTATCTTCCGGTTTAAGTCCATTATATTTCTTTATTGCAGCATTAGCGGCTACCTCTGATTTCTCCAATTCTATTTTCAGACTTTCATCATAAGCTGCCATTGCATCTTCCCATGCTTTATAATCTTTAGCATAGTTCTCTTCTGCTTCTTTTTGTGCTGCAAGAGCTGTAGCCAATTGTGGTTTGGCCCATTCTATATTTTCCAAATCAACACCTTTAGTAGCCTTATCAATTAGCTTAACCCAACCATCAATCTGACTTTGTGCTTCAGTAATTTGTATACCTTTAGCATAGGCAAAAGTACCAGTATTAGAATTATAACCAGCAACAGTTGTTCCACCAGATATTGCATCATTCAATCCTTTCTTTACACTTTCAGCCTCCACTTTCTTAGAATAAGCTGCAGCTGTTTTAGCTTTGTTCTTGTTAGAGTTCTGGTTATTTTTAGCAGTCTCCAACTTATTGCTAGTAGCTTCCAAGTCAGATATCAGTTTAGGATTAGCAACTTCCAACTTGCCTTTTTCAATATTATACTGTTGTTCCTTGACTTTTGCAGCAGCAATTTCTTCTTCCAGCTTCTTGACTTCTGCTTCCCAATCTGCAACAGTAGTATACTCATTATCCAAGATAGCTTTCAAGTTATCAGCATACTTCTGCGTCATTTCTAAAGCAAATTCTGCATTTTTCAATGCATTATCCAAAACCGCTTCTAAATTATTATCAGCTACTATATCAGAATAGTTAGCTAATTGCTCCTGAAGTTTTTTCAAGCTACCGGCTTTATAGCCATCCGCAGACTGGGTAGGATCTTCAGTAATAAGATAAACATAATACTTAGTCGTAGAAGAATTAGTCTCCGTGCTTTCATCCGGATTTGTAGTAGTAGTGGAATTCGCAACTTCCGATGACAGAATTCTTTTGATAACAGTTGTTGAATATCCATACATTGCCTTGTCCATTGCCTGTTTTGCATAGGCGACTTGCGCTTGTACACCATTCAAACGAGCTTGTTCTTCATCTGTCAGCAACAACTTGGAAGCTTCAATCTGTTCCATAGCTTGCTTGTAAGCTTCCTGTGCTTTAGCAGTGGCAGTTTCGGCAAGAAGCATTTTTTCCTTATACTGCTCAACAATCAATGCCTTTTCATTTTCCCACTTAGTTTTGTCAGCTTCCGCTTTTGCAATGGCAGCTTCCGCTTCTGCTTTTGCTTGTGCAGTAGCAGCTTCTTCCTTTTCAATCAGGAGTTGCTTCAACTGAATATCCAGTTCATGCAACTGCAAATCAATTTCTGCAGATTTATTCTGAAGTGCCAAACCTGCATTAACTAACTCTTGCTCTGCAACCTGTGCTTTTCTCAATTCAGCCTCTACAAGCTCAACTGCAGCTTGAGCTTTGATAAAATCAGACTTTGCTCCCCTAAGTTCTGCAATGCCTTCCGGTTCATCGGTATCAATACATCCCGTGAATGTCGCCGTCGTACCTGCCATGAGCAAGGTTGCGACTAAATACGTCCATTTTCTCATAAAAGTAAATTAAATGTTATACAATTAATAAATAAAAAATTTGTTTGTACTAATTCATGATTTATTTCGCTTCACTCCCCCTCTTCCCGTTACTTTGTAGGTAACGGGAAAACCCTTGTGCCTGCTCTTTTAGAGTAGTCTATACTAGAAAATAATACGATATATGACGAATCTTCTTACCCCTGCTTATGAGAAAAAGTAGAGGGGCGGGAAATCTATTGCAAAATTTAGACGTTAACAAAGCTCTAAGACAAAGAATCCACGTGTTCTTCTGTGTTTATTCCTATTTTGAGTAGTTTATTAGAAAAAATGTACGATTTTGTTTGGATGTTTTAAGAAATATGCTCATATTTGCAGCGTCTTTTCTTCCCGTTACCTACAAAGTAACAGCACTATCAATCAACTACTTGCCACAAACATAGCTCCTCTTCAGCGAAGATAGAATCGTCACATTCGCTTCATCTATTTTCTTATTCTTAAAAGGTTTTAGATAAGTCTCTGTGACGATAATAGATGAATGTCCCATCGCCTCTGAAATAATGCCTGGATGTATCTCGCAATAATATGCCATTGTAGCCCAAGTATGCCGAGCCGTATATGAGCTTAAATCAGAAGTCAATGCAAGTACTTGTTTCAGCAACAGAAGCTGATAGTTAAAATTACGCAAAGCTATCTGATATTCCCTGTAGGTAGCTTCGGTACTCTCTCCGCCAGTCAGTATGGGAAAAAGATAAGGAGAAGCAGAATCGGTGTTCATATACTTTTTTATTAGTTTCATAGTTTCCGGCAGAAGCGTCACAGTTAGAAGCCGCCCGGTTTTTCTACGACGATAAGTAAGCACATTCCCCACCATATCCTGCTTTTTAAGATAGGCAAGATCTACAAACGGCATACCACGAAGCATGAACATTAAGAAAAAGTACGCGCGCGTACGTTGTAATTCTTCCCTTCCCTGATGAATTTGTTTGGGAAGCTCTTTCATCAATCGTTCCATATCCTCCTTTTCCAGTGCACGCTTTCTGTCAGCACGCGTTCCTGTATAAACATACCGGAAATGATGCGGTATATAAGATGCCATACGACGGTCAACCGCGCGGTTGTACACCGCCCTCAATGTACGCATATAGGTTGAAACCGTGTTCCAACTACAATCCTTTTCCCGCAAATACGTTTCAAAACTTTTAAGAAACTCCTGATTCACTTTCTTGAATGACAGATTCCTGCTCCCGTTAAATGCAATGATAGCATTCATGCTACTCCTGTAAACATGAGCAGTTCCATAATTCCCACTTTTTCGAAGCCCTTCAGCTACTTCCTTCATAAATGAAATCAAATTCCCCATTTTTATTAATTTTAGTTATCACTCAAGCACGTCCCTGAAGAAAAGCGCCCTCACCGCAATTCCCCCCAATGCTCTTAATTCAAAATCTCAAAGTATCATCATACAAATATGATGAATTATGTTTTCTTTATATACACCCGATGTGTTCCTCTGCCATCAATCCCGATACCGGAACCGGGCGTATACGCCCATTGGCGCAATTCATTGGTAGCCGCTGTGCGCAGCAGACCTGTCAGCTTCCGGTATTCGTAGACTGTCAAAAAAGGATGTTCCTCCAAATATCTGACAGCCAATGCAAGCCGTTGCTCCGGAGTATACTTCTGTGAAGAACGTTGCGACTTCCACGGAGCTCTTTCCAGCAGACATCTTCCATTGATACGCCTTATCATCTTCCTGTCTACACGAAAGTTCACGTTTCCCACCACAATGCTTCGTGCGTTACGATGGGTTTCGCCTTCTCCGGCCTTTTCACGCTCTTTATCTTTGCATAACGCCAACGAAGGAGAGAATGTTCCAATGCCATCCAGCTTCACAGACTTGCCTTCTGCCATCTGATGTGCCATCTCAATACCTATTTGTGTAATTACGCCTTCCACATCTCCGACATTAAAACCACTGCTGGATGCTATCTGACGTATCAGCTCCTCGGTAGAAACCTGATCCATCATTGCAAACCGAGGATAAAGTACTTGTTCGCCCGTTCCATGAATATCGGGCATTTCTTCCATTACGTACATTGCCATAATACTAAAGTTTATTTGAAATATTGATTATTAATAGAAAACTTACTCGCTATAGGTAGAAAACTTGTTCTCCCCTACAGGAAAAGTTGTTTTTCCTATAGGACAAACTA
>ENA-ORTU01004364-ORTU01004364.1-human-gut-metagenome-genome-assembly--contig:-NODE-4364-length-10851-cov-2.949333_pt1 | contig 10851 bp, 10 predicted proteins | sample MGYA00241910_ERZ509184 | MGnify/ENA primary metagenome ERZ509184 (study PRJEB26280, sample SAMEA2338847) | human gut metagenome | biome: human gut; feature: human-associated habitat; material: faeces...
AAAGTGGGGCTTGCAGATTGCGGAAATGATTTTTCAGACACGCTCTAGTCACCAAGGTCTCATACAAGCATGGACTTTGGCTCGTTGCCCGCATAAATTACTGTAAATATATCATATTTGCCGAAAGATTGCCACTGCCCAGCCTGACAGTGCAAAATGCAAATCCCTCTCTGTGCCTTCCGTTGCTTTTTTCTTTTGGTTGTATTACAATCATAAGTAACAATTGTCAGATTATCAAAGGAGCAGCCACCGTTATGGATAAAAAAAGTGTGACAACTCTCACGTTAAAACAAATCAACAAACATACCGTCTATCAGTACATCTACCGCCAGCGGGAAACTTCCAAATTTCAGATTGTACAGGATCTGAACATGGGACTTTCCACGGTCAGTCAGAATCTGACCACGTTAGAAAAAGAAGGGCTGATCGAACGAAACGGGTATTTTGCCTCTACCGGAGGACGGAAAGCACAGATTATCCGGATCGTACCGGATCTCAGGATCGCCATCGGGATCGGAATTTTAAAGACCATGTTTCATCTCGTTGCGGTGGATCTGTACGGGGAGGCCGTCGCGAGGGAGACGATTCCACTTGCCTACGAGGACACGCCGGAATATTACGACACATTTGCCGGCGAAGTGCTTCATTTTATTGAAAAAAATGAGTACCTCACGGAAAAAATCTCAGGGATCTCCATTGCCACACAGGGGATCATTTCCCCGGATGGTTCGTCCGTGACTTACGGTGCTATTATGGGAAATACGCGGATGCAGCTTTCTGATTTTGCTTCCCGGCTTCCTTTTCCGTGTCATCTTGTTCACGACTCCAAGGCGGCCGCGGATCTGGAACTCTGGAATCATCCGAAACTGGACAGCGCTCTTGTTTTCTTATTAAATCGAAATCTCGGCGGTGCTGTAATCACCAATCACAACGTTCATCAGGGTTTTTCCATGCACAGCGGTTCTCTGGAACACATCTGTGTGGAACCGGATGGTCCAGTCTGTTACTGCGGGAATCGCGGCTGCCTGGAAACCTTCTGTTCCGCCAGTGCACTGGAACTGCGCAGCGGACTTTCAGTAAAAGAATTTTTCCTTAAATTGCGGGATCCGGATAACTCAGGGGAACATTTACAGGACATCTGGCAGGACTATCTGCGGCATCTGGCTTTCGCCATCCGTAACCTCAACCTGCTGATCGACTGTCCGGTGATCCTGAGCGGATATCTTGCACCTTATTTTCTCCCGGAGGATCTGGATCGGCTGCTTGGTCTGATCAATGAGCATACACCGTTTCCTCTGGCGAAAGATTCGCTTCTTACCGGCACCCACGGACAGTATACACCGGCAATTGGGGCGGCACTGTTTTACGTGAAAAATTTTCTGGATACATAGGCATAGCCATGGTACTTTCTCCTTGCGCTGTTTCGTTCTTATGTAAACTAACAGGGAGATGATAATTCAATGTTATCGGCCACGGAATGAACAGCAACAATTTCATATATTTTCCGGTATTCTCTTGCACCCTCTTTCCATGAGTGCTATAATCCTTTCAAACAGCAGAGAAACCCTATGTGTCTGCTGTTTCGATTGAAATACTATGCAAAATAGGTTTCCATGCGTCAAGTGTTTTGTGGATGGGGAGTTGCCACAGAAACGAAAAGTCGGTTCGCCTGCGGACCGGACTTACGATATGGTTACCGCACCCGTTGCAACAACCAGATGATTAACATCCGATTGTGAAGGGATATACTCATAGTTATTTTTCAGTAGCTTTATTTTCTTCACATCAGGGTGTTTTTTTCTTACATATTATTCTGTACACCTATGCAGAACATCCTGATGCATATTTTTGTATGCTCAGAATCTTTCTATGTCCGATTTTACAGGAAGTTTCTCAGTATACAGCATTATTTACACAGGAGGTTTTGTACCATGATGGATCACGAAAAAATCAAAGAAGGCGTTCGTCTGATGCTGGAAGGTATCGGCGAAGACGTCAATCGAGAAGGTTTACTCGAAACACCCGACCGTATCGCCAGAATGTGCGAGCAGATCTACGGCGGGCTCTATGAAGATGCCGGTGTGCATCTGTCCAAACAATTTCACGCTACCAATAACAATATCGTTCTGGAAAAAGATATCACCTTTTATTCCACTTGCGAACATCATCTGCTGCCCTTCTACGGAAAAGCTCATGTGGCTTATATCCCGGATCAGCGCGTGGCAGGTTTAAGCAAACTGGCCCGCACAGTAGAAGTCTATGCAAGACGCCCGCAGATCCAGGAAAATATGACCGCACAGATTGCGGACGCTCTCGAAGAACATCTGCAGCCGAAGGGTGTGATGGTCATGATCGAGGCAGAACATATGTGTATGACCATGCGCGGTGTTCAGAAACCAGGCAGCAAAACTGTAACCACCATCGTGCGTGGAGCCTTTGCGGAAGATTTTTCCCTGCAGCAGACCTTTTTACAGATGGTAAAGGCTTAAATCTGTCATGGAACAGCGAATTATTATGAAACGCATCGATCAGATTTTATCCCACCCTGTCTTTCGAGAGCAGTTTGCACTGTTACAGGAAGCAGAAAAAGACCGGATCTTCTGCCGTCACACGATGGAGCATTTTCTGGATGTGGCGCGGCTGATGTATATTTATAATCTGGAAGATCAGGCTGGCTTTTCCAAGGAAATGATCTACGCCGCCGGACTTCTTCACGATATCGGCCGTTATGAACAGATGGAAAAAGGTACTCCTCACCATCTGGCAGGGGCAAGACTGGCGGAACGCATCCTTACGGACTGTGATTTTTCTCTTACTGAGCAGAAATCGATTCTTGCTGCGATCCGAAGCCACCGGGTAAAAGATACTGCGGAAACTCCCTTATTTTCCCGCTATCTCTACCGTGCGGACAAACAGTCACGAAACTGTTTGTACTGTCCTGCAAGAAATGCATGCAACTGGCCAGAGGAGAAGATGAATCTGACGATTTGTTATTAATTTTGAACTTATGTAAACTTCAAGAGGAGAAAACATGTATGAGAATTGGTAATCGTGAATTTGATACAAAGAATGAAACTTATATTATGGGAATCCTGAATGTGACTCCCGACTCTTTTTCCGACGGTGGAAAATTCAATCATATGGATGCTGCTCTCGCTCACGCCGAGCAGATGATCCGGGACGGCGCTGACATTATCGATATCGGCGGTGAATCCACCCGTCCGGGACATACCGTGATCTCTGACGAGGAAGAAATCGCAAGAGTAACGCCGGTCATCGAGGCGGTCAAATCACATTTTGATGTTCCGGTTTCCATCGACACTTACAAAGGAAATGTCGCAGAGGCCGCTCTTCAGGCCGGTGCGGATCTGGTCAATGATATCTGGGGATTCAAGTTCGACTATAAAACCGCCGAGGTGACTGCCCGTTACCACGCTGCCTGCTGCCTGATGCACAACCGAAACGAAGCCATATATCAGAATTTTCTGAAAGACATGGTCGCCGATATGAAAGAATGCGTCGCTATCGCACACAAAGCAGGTGTTCCGGACGATAAAATCATGCTGGATCCGGGTGTTGGCTTTGGGAAAACGTATGAGCAGAATCTGGAAGCCATCAATCATGTAGATGTCTTGCAGGAACTCGGACTCCCGATTCTTCTCGGCACTTCCAGAAAATCTGTCATCGGCAACACCCTGGATCTCCCGGTAGATCAGCGCGTGGAAGGAACACTTGCCACCACCGTGATCGGCATGCTCCGCGGATGCTCCTTTGTCCGGGTACACGATATCAAAGAAAACCACCGGATCATTCAGATGACGAAAGCGATCCTGTCCTGCTAGGAGGAAATTTATGGATAAAATAAGAATTGAGAATCTGGAAATCTTTGCAAAGCATGGAGTATTTCCGGAAGAGAATTTTTTAGGACAAAAGTTTGTACTCTCCGCCGTTTTGCATACCGACACCAGAAAAGCCGGGCTCACCGATGAGCTTTCTTATTCGGTACATTACGGTGAAGTCAGCCATCTGATCAAAAAAGTAGTCGAAGAAAATACCTGGAAACTGCTGGAGACGGTGGCGGAGGCGACCGCAAAAGCGATTCTGCTCTCCTACCCGATGGTCTCTCAGGTAGATCTTACCATCAAAAAACCGTGGGCGCCCATCGGTCTGCCTCTGGATACCGTATCGGTGGAGATCAGCCGCGGCTGGCATACCGCTTATATCGCGCTCGGCTCCAATATGGGGGACAAGGAAAAATACCTGAACGAGGCAGTTGAAAAACTACAGCAGACTTCGGACTGCCAGGTGCTGAAAGTGTCTGATTTTCTGGTGACCGCACCCTACGGCGGTGTGGAGCAGGATGACTTTTTAAACGGTGCACTGGCACTGAAAACACTGCTGACACCGCAGGAACTGCTCGAACGCCTCCATGAGATCGAACAGGAAGCGCACCGGGAGCGCCTGATCCACTGGGGACCGCGGACGCTGGATCTGGATATCTTACTGTATGACGATCTGGTACTGGACACCCCGGATCTGATCATTCCACATGTGGAGATGCATCTGCGGGACTTCGTCCTGATCCCGCTGACACAGATTGCTCCGTGGAAACGCCACCCGATACTGGGACTTACCGTTTCACAGATGCTGGCAGATCTGCAGGCGAAGCAGGAATCCTGATCTGCTATACGGATTCCTCATTCTTGTAATTATGTAAACCATTCTGCTATTTCTGACCGTCAGACTCCTCCTTCGTCTGCTCATTTGACGAATCCACCGGATTGCCCTGTGGCGCGTCCCCCTGCGGGCGTTCCCCGTTTTGCGTATCCGGTGGATTTCCCTGTCCCTGCGGCAGGGTCGGACGGTCTGAGTTATCCGAATTGTCAGAATCGCCACTATTATCTCCCATCGGACCACCCTGTGGTTTCTGTCCTCCACCCTGTCCCGGCGCATTCGTCACTTCTCCGTCGGTGTATACCAGACCTTCCATGGTTACTTCCCGGCTGTTCTCCCCTGTGTGTATCGTATAGGTACTTCCATCGCTTAATTCTGCGCAGCTGATGACCACGGAATTATATTCACGCATCGGTGTATAACTTACCAACGTATTGCCATCCGCATCTTCCAGTGTGATCTCCCCGCTCTGGTTATCCGTCAGGTTCATCATCAGTGAGCCCTGTGTGGAATCGGAACCGAAATTCTGTTCCATGCCGCTCATACCGGCTGCTACCAGCGTTCCCCCGGTGATCGTCGCCGTTCCATTGTAATCCAGAGCACCATTTCCGTTATCGCTGGCTGTGATATCGATGGTTCCACCGGAGATTTCCATATTCTGTCCTTTGATTCCTTCGTAACATGTTTTGATCGTAATCTCTCCGCCATATACCTGATCTGCTCCATCCGCATGCATACCATCATCTCCGGTGCTGAGTGTGTAAGTTCCTCCGCAGATGGACAAATTGCCGTTGGTATGCAAACTGTCATCGCAGAAATCTATCGTAAAGGTTCCATCTTTTAATTTCTTTTTCAACTCGATAAAGGCTTCGCTGTCATCCTGTGCCCGTCCATAGGTACGCAGCCGGATCTTTTCTTTGTACACCTTTCCTTCGATCGATCTTCGGATCAGAAGATAATCCGGCGTATCAAAATACAGGTTACAGATGGTATTGCGTCCGAATGTATCCGGTTTCATATACGTTTCCATATAAGCCTGCAGGTCTTTTTTCTGATCTGCGGTAAGCAGATATTTGTATTCATATCGTTTAAAAATTGTCTGATTTGCCATCTCGGTTCCTCCTTATGGATGTGATTGTATCGGAGAAACCTTAAATGAAGTTTAAAAAAACATAGAAAACACAGAATCTACACATTTATTCAAAACAAGGAATATACTTTCTCACTCTCGCGAATTTTACTCGTTGCATTGCATATCAATAATTGATCCAGTGGATCAATTTTGATTATCGCGGCAGTCGCAAGGTCTCGTGCAAGTACAAACTTTGACTCGTTGCTCGCGTAAATTAAAAAACAGAGCCCGCATAAAATCCTTATGCAAAGTTCTGCTTTTTATATGACTTTATATAAACCTTATCACTTTTTCCCTTCTACACAGATCCAGTCCGTACCCTCTTTTACGTGGATCTGAATATCCGTGAAACCTGCTTTTTCAAACAGTTTCCTGAATTCTTCAGCGGTCGGGGTAAATAGGTGAAAACGGCAAATATTTTCCAGTGTCTTCGGATCCAGACCCTCTTTGTTATAGGTATCTGCCACCAACAGGAACGTACCACCCTCTTTCAGTACCCGCCGTACTTCTTTCAGGTTTTCCTGTGGATCCGGCCAGAAATAAAAGCTTTCTACCGTGATGATCTTGTCAAATCCATCGTCTGCAAAAGGCAGCGCTTCCACGGAGCCTTCCAGAACTTTCATCTTTCCGCTTTCCACATCCTGTCGATTCGTTTTCAGTGAGGTTTTCACAGACACCGGTGAATAATCTATGCCCGTCAGATGACCTGTCGTTATCTTCTCACCCATCCGTTTTAACGTAGCACCACCACCGCAGCCAATGTCCAGAAGCTCCTCTTCCGGTGCAATCTGCCAGTGCTCCAACGCCCAACATGTCACCGGTGAATGACTCTCATTCATTCGTTTCAGCATTGTTGCTCCATCCTCACCCTGTGGTTTTGCCGGATTTCCGGAAATGGTGATTTCTTCCTGCGTTCGTTCTGTTTTCTTTGCTGTATGAATATTACACATATTGCTTCTTCCCATTATACTTATCTCCTTTACAGTCATTTCCACATAATACTGCCTTTTCATTTCCGTCATTCATCACTAACTCTAGAGCGTGTTTGAAAAGGGCTTTCTGCAAGATGTGCGTCACAATTTGTGGAAGATTTTGTCCGGATGAAGGCGCCGTAGCGGGCTACGGCAACTGAATTCGGGCAAAATATGCCGCAAAATGGGGCGTGCAGATTGCGGGAATGATTTTTCAAACACGCTCTAGCATTTTCTCCAGATCTTCCTTCGGATCCCCGATTGGACTGATCCGGTAGTTTTCTACCAGATACTGCAGCACATTGGGCGACAGGAATGCCGGGAGAGACGGTCCGAGATAAATATTTTTGATTCCAAGGTGCAGAAGTGTCAGCAGGATACACACCGCCTTCTGCTCGTACCAGGAAAGCACCATGGAAAGCGGAAGTTCATTGACTCCGCAGTCGAAAGCTTGTGCAAGTGCGACTGCCACTTTGATGGCTCCGTAGGCATCGTTACACTGTCCCATATCCATGATCCGAGGGAAACCGCCGATGCTTCCGAGATCCAGATCGTTAAACCGGTATTTTCCACACGCCAGCGTAAGAATGATCGTATCGGACGGTGTCTGTTTTACGAATTCCGTATAATAGTTTCTGCCTTTTTTTGCTCCGTCGCAGCCGCCGACCAAAAAGAAATGCCGGATCGCTCCTGCCTTTACCGCATCCACGATCTGATCTGCTGCCTGCAGGATCGTTCCGTGTCCGAAACCGGTGGTCAGCTTTTCTCCACCGTTGATTCCCTTATACTGCCTGTCTTCCCCAAATCCTCCAAGTTCCAGTGCCTTTTCGATCACCGGTGTGAAATCTTTTCCGTCATCTACATGTACCACACCCGGATAGGAAACTACTTCCGTGGAAAAGACGCGGTCTGCGTAGCTCTCCTTCGGTGGCATCAGACAGTTAGTCGTAAACAGGATGGCTCCCGGAAGATCAGCAAATTCTTTCTGCTGGTTCTGCCATGCCGTTCCGAGGTTTCCTTTCAGATGACCGTATTTTTTCAGTTCCGGGTATGCGTGTGCCGGAAGCATCTCGCCATGGGTATAGATATTGATGCCCTTTCCTTCGGTCTGTTCCAGAAGCAGCTTCAGATCACGCAGATCGTGACCGGTAACCACGATAAACGGCCCTTTTTCCACTTTCAGCGAAACCTCTGTAGGTTTCGGGATTCCGTAAGTCTCTGTGTTAGCACGATCCAGCAGTTCCATACAGGTCAGATTAACTTTTCCCGTCTCCAGAACCACCGGGAGAAGTTCTTCCATGCCAAGATCCATAGACAACGTAGCCAGTGCTTTATATAAGAAGAAGTTCACTTCTTCCGACTGATATCCAAGTACCATCGCATGGTATGCATACGCTGCAACACCCCGAATGCCGAATAATAACAGGGATTTTAACGACCGGATATCCTCGTCTGCATTCCAGATTTGTTCCATATCATAATTGTCTGTATTTCCACATTTTGCCACACAGGTTCCGCATCCCGGTGCGATTCTGTTTTTTTCCTCTTCCACACGCTCGATCATCACACGAATCGTCTCTTCGTTGAAACTTACATTGGTCAGTGTTGTAAATAATCCCTCGATGATCACCCGGTCGGTATCAGCGGTCTTCGGATTGTTGCCGCAGGTCTTCGCAAGGCCGATCAGTGCCCCTGTCAGCTCATCCTGCGCCTTTGCTACATCAGCCGTCTTTCCGCATACTCCGCGCTTTCCGGTACATCCATTGCATCCTGCTGTCTGCTCACACTGAAAACAAAACATATTTTTCTCCATTTTTTGTACTCCTTTTATCAGTTTTTTTATCGTTTTCTTTACTTTTACCTTATCTATCTCATAAGTATCCCTAATTTTTCTGCTTTTATCCTTCGTACTATGTCTCTCGCACAGATAACCTCACGAATTACACCGTTTGGTTTTTCCCATCCGTCTGCCTTTAAAACGTTCTGGCCGTTACTCCCGGATCGTACCGTCAGTTCCGACCGTGATCACCTGCCATGGCAGCCGTTTTCCGCTCGCTTCAAGGGCACGTTTTGCCGCCATCTCAAGTCCTCCGCAACATGGAACCTCCATGCGGACAACAGTGATACTCTGCACCTCATTCTGCCGGATGATCTCTGCCAGTTTAACGGCATAATCGGTGCTGTCAAGTTTCGGACATCCCACCAGCACCACACGATCTTTTAAAAATTCATCGTGGAACTTCGCATAAGCGTACGCTGTACAGTCTGCCGCGATCAGCAGGTTCGCTCCCTCATAAAAAGGTGCATGTACCGGCAGTAATTTGATCTGTACCGGCCACTGACGCAGACGGGAACGCTCCGCTTTCGCCTTTTCTTCTTTATTTTTCAGCACTGCCGCCTCGTCATAAGCTTCCGCTTCCCGTTCAATAAAATGAATCGCATCCATCGGACATGCCGGAAGGCAATCCCCCAGTCCGTCACAGTAATCGTCGCGCATCAGTTTTGCTTTCCCGTTTACCATACCGATTGCCCCTTCGTGACAGGCCTTAGCACAGGCACCACAACCGTTACATTTATCTTCCTCTATCTGAATCACTCTTCGGATCATATTCGATTCCTCCTTATTTTCTGTATGCACTCCTGAAATCTCTCTATATCTGATTTTACACAAATGCATTTCTGTCTCTGTTATGCTGTCCTTCTTCTCTTTGCGACAGCTCCCTTGCGTTTACAAACAGAGGATACTATAATATCAGATAAAAATATGTTGTTTTAACCACAAAAAGGAGAAAAAATGGATTTTCCAATATTAAAAAAAATCCCCCTGTTTTATGGTGTGAAACCGGAGGAAATTCCGTCTATTCTGCATTGTCTCTCTGGACAGATCCGGTCGTTTTCCAAAGGGGAAATGATCTTTTGTGCCGGTGAATCTATTACCTCTGTAGGAATCGTACTGGAAGGTTCTGTTCATATTGAAATTGACGATTTCTGGGGCAGTAAAAATATCCTGAATCACGTCGGACCCGGACAGCTTTTCGGCGAAGCCTACGCCTGTTCCCCTTCGGAACCGCTGATGGTCAATGTCGTATCCGTCACGCCCAGTCAGATTTTATTTCTGGACGTTCCGAAAATTTTGCATACCTGTGAAAAACCATGCAGTCATCACCAGCAGATGATTGAAAATCTGCTCCGCATCATGGCAACCAGTAACCTGCAGCTTTCCCGCCGGATCCTGCACACCACACCGAAAACCATCCGTGAACGGCTGCTCGCCTATCTTTCCTATCAGGAACTGCTCACCGGATCGCCTGAGATCACCATCGCCTTCAACCGCCAGCAGCTCGCTGACTATCTCAGTGTGGACCGGAGTGCGCTTTCGAAAGAAATTGGGAAAATGCAGAAGGACGGGCTGTTGGAAGTGAAAAAAAATGAATTTGTCCTAAAAAGCAGAGAATAAAGAATATGATGCCGCGTGCATCTTCGCAGAGTGTTCCCGATTTACTGAAAAACAGTTTTTGTAAGACACTAAACAGGGCGAATCGCTCTTTCGAACGATTCGCCCTGTTTGTGTTTTTATTTACTTGATTTTTGTATTATTCAGCCTCTTCAGCTGTCTCCGGTTCCGGTACACTGTTGTGAACTGCGGTGCAGGATACAACAACTGCTTCCGGATCCGTTTTCAGATCGATGTTCGGATTCTTGGCGATCTCCAGATCTTTGACTTTGATCACATCACCGATCTTCATCTCACCGACATCCACCTGAACTTTATCCATCAGGTCAGCAGGCAGTGCCTTATAAGAAATCTCTTCCAGATCTTCCTGCAGAACACCTGCCTCTACTTTCTCATGGTTGAGCAGAACGATTTCCGCTACGGAATGTACTTTCTCGGTACTTACCAGTGCCTGGAAATCCATCTCATCCACGCGGTTTGCCATTGCATTGTAATCAACCTCTTTGATCAGTGCATCGTAGGTCTTGCCGTCTACTTCCAGCATAACCTGACTTCCTTTGTTGTCCGTCTTCAGCAGCTGATCTACTGCCTTTTTCGTCATCTGGATCGGAAGAGATCCT
>ENA-ORTU01004379-ORTU01004379.1-human-gut-metagenome-genome-assembly--contig:-NODE-4379-length-10825-cov-2.925348_pt1 | contig 10825 bp, 9 predicted proteins | sample MGYA00241910_ERZ509184 | MGnify/ENA primary metagenome ERZ509184 (study PRJEB26280, sample SAMEA2338847) | human gut metagenome | biome: human gut; feature: human-associated habitat; material: faeces...
CACAGCCTCCGGCTGTCCTTCGGGGCACATCAGCATGAGCCGGCAGTGGGGCGTGACTTCCCGCAGCCATGCGCACAGGGCCAGACAGAAGTCGATGCCGTGATCGCCGTCCTCGGAGACCTCCAGCAGTGCCCCGGAGGCCAGATGGCTGCGGATGGCCACATCCGCGTTGGCATAGTCCGGCTCATAGCACAGCTGTATTCCTGGGGCGTCCCACACTTTCGCCATCAGGCCCTGAGCCAGCGATGCCCGCCGCATGATCAGGAGCACAGTTTTCAGCCTCCCCACCTCCCATACCTTCTGTATTACAGATTTATTGTAGAGCTTATTTCGAATTTGCACCCTACCCGCTGCGGGTAGTCTTTTCCCTGAAAGAAAAAATCCACCGGCACAAAGCCGGTGGATAGGAAGTGCAATTCTTTAATACAGGGGATTGATCCAGCCGTTGGAGATCATGTAGAAGGCCAAATCCACCGCCTTGGAAAAGCCCGTCTTTCCCAGCATGTTCATCTTGTGATACTTTACGGTATTCTCACTGATGAACAGCTCCCTGGCAATTTCTTTATTGGTCATGTGCCTGCACATCAGTCTCAGCACCTCCATCTCCCGGTCGGTCAGCGGAGCCTCTCCCTGTGGCAAGGGAATAGTCCTGGGTTCCGGGAAACTGCTGCCGCCCACCATCACCTCCCGGGCTACCTCCAGGAAGCAGTTCAGGCTCCGGCTCTTATATACAAAGCCGTTGGCTCCGGCAGCTTTAGCTCTGGGAATATAGGTGATCTCGTCAAAAGCCGTCATAACTATGATCTTGACCTCTCCATTGCTCCTGCGTATGGCCTCCACTGCTTTCAGGCCCGAAGCGCCGCCCTCGGTACACACGTCCATCAGCACCAGATCCGGATGCAGGTGCCTGCAAAAATCCAGGGCATAGTCGGCATTACTCACCTCCCCCACTATAGAAAACTCACCTGACGCAGTCAGCGCCATGGTCAAAGATTCCCGCATGGATGCGTGATCTTCCACAATTAAAACTTTTATCACTTCTGTCCGGCCTCCTTTGGAACAGAGATTTCTATACGAAATCTGGGGACGGTATACAGCGTCAGGACACCGCCAAGCCGGTGGATCCTGCGGCGCATCTCTCCTATGCCGCCTCCCTCCCGGATCGGCGAGGCAGGTGGGATTCCATTGTCTGTTACAGTCATGCGCCAGCAGTCGTTCTGGAAAAAGCGTATCTGGACGCAGCTTGCATATCCGTGGCGAACGGCATTGGTTACACACTCCGCAGCTATCTCCGCAAAGCTGTCCGCAAGCTCCCTGTTCTCCGGCAGCTCTCCCCGGGTCTCTACAGTTACATCCATCCCTCGGAATGTCTCCTTCAGCATCTCCAAACGTCGGGCTGGACTTGGCGTCCAATCTTCGAAAAGTGCGTTGGGGAGTCTGCATGCAAAGTCCATCAGCAGTGTTTCATCCGGCTGCTGCCCTTCCCTCAAGGCCCTGAGCAAAAGGCTAATGCGCTGCCCCAGAAGGTCGTGGGCCCTGACTTTGCTACGGGCAAGCTCTTCCGCTTCACAGATAGACTGCAAATGCTCTATGGTCTGGCGAAGCTCCTGTCCCCGTTTCTCCAGCTCCTGGTTTTGCTGAGCCAGAAGCTTTACCGCATTCCAGCGTTGCGTAACATCATCGGCAGTCAGCAGACTGAATGTACGATATCCCATGGGAATATCATGAGTTGAAATGCTCCATACGGATGAATCCGAAAAGCGAAACACCTGCTGTCCACCCAGAGTTTCCCTTGTGCAGCCGGGATGCAGCGAACCTCTTTCCAAAAGCAGTTGGAACTCTCTTCCGCTTTTCAGGGTCTGCCCTGTCATCTGCCGGGACAGCACATCCATTTGGTGGTTGCACAGCAGAATATCACCCTCCGGACGAAAAAACAGCAGTCCGGTGTGCATGGTATCAATGGCCTCCTTGACGGACATGCAGGAGAGCTGAGTATGGAGCTCCCGCCGCCGCATCAGGCAGATATGTATGCTTCGCATCAGGAAAAACAGTAGTGCTAACACGAAAAACAGAGGATAAACAGCCCCGGTGATTTTCTCAGTTATAGGGAGCAGGACCGCCGCTCCACCCGCAATTAAAAACGGCCAGATCAGCTCTGTCCCTACGGCGACGGCAGTGCCCAGCACCACAGCCAGCAGAAATACCGCCTGCCGGGCGGGGCCATAGGCACTAGGTATCATAAAGCCGCCGTATAGTCCATACTGCACTTGGGCAAGCAAGGCGATGAAAAGGAACAGCACTACCAATACGGCGCACTCCATCCCGTTTTCCACCCTGCGTATCCAGCCGGTACGCAGGCGTCTGATGCTGTATGAGACAGTCAGAGTCTGCATCACGATGCACAGTGCCGCAAGCATCACCAAAGTGGTCAGCATCCATTGGGGCAGGCGATAAAACTCAGCCATCCGTCTCATCTCCCATGGGCATAGTCATGCAGAGTCCTACTGCATCGTCCAGGTCCTTGCAGGTGATCTGTCCGCCCAACGCCGATACATCTGCCACCAGTTCCTCCGAAAAACACCATTGGGTGGGATCGGCGCCCGGAAGGAAGCGAAATATCAGGCAGTCATCCTCCGCTTCCAGGTATCCCATGAGCGGAGAAGCCTCCTCCCCCAGTGTCCAGGATATTATTTCAAAGGCAAAGTCGTAGCACAGCGCTGCTCTGCGGATCTCCAGAGTGCCTGTTACCCCGCAGCGGACCAGCATTCTCAGTCCTGCATAGCAGGCCAGCTCTGCCAGTTCGTCAAGATACATGCCAAGTTCATCGCCGGGTAGAGCCATTCCCTGGCGGGCCAGGAAAAACAGATTGCATCTGCGCTTGATATGGCAAAGGCACAGAGTGATATAAGCGATCAAACATCTGGGTTCTTCCGTCCCCGGCAGGCTTTCAATCAACCGTGTCAGCACTGCGATACGGCGCTCCATATCACGGTCAAGCTGCTCACACAGCTCCCGGCCGGTTTCTGCTGCCAGCATCCGCTTTTTGACCTCGCCTTCCTCCCGCAGCAGGGCATTGGCCGCTTCCAGACGGCTCTGCACCTCCTGTATCTCCCGTTTCAGATGGTTCAGCTGAGAAAGGTCCTCCTGCCACACCGCCATGCCTCCGCAGATAAAAACTGCGTGGAGCTGCGTATCCCTGTCACGCAGCAGAGGCTGCTGTATATCTGTGAGCAGCCGCATCCAGAGGGAGCGGGAAATAGGGCGTACACCGCTGGAAGACAAAACCGTGTGGCCGTTCTCGTCCAGCAAAGTCAGGTTAATTGGCGCTGAGGCAAACAGACGCTGATACTGAATATTGACCGGAACTAGTCCTGTACGGAGTGCTGATTCAAAAAACATGACAGACAGAATACAGATGCTGACGGTGATATCGCTTTCCCAGGCCAGAGGCACCCTGTAAATATAGGCAAGGACATAGGCCAGCAGGCCCCCGCAAAATAAAAGCGGAAACAGTTTCCCACCCCGATAGCTGCTCCTCCGTCTCATACGAAAAAGTTTTATGACGGCCAACGCCAGAAAAATGAATGAAGCGGTGATAATAAGCCAATATCCTGGACCGTAACTGTAATCCTGGGACCAGTTTCCTTCCAGTTTAAATCGGAATACCAGCTGATGGAAGTCGTTTGTCATCACCAGCAGCACTGAAAGCAGATAGCAGACAAAAGTCGGCCACTGGGTAGGAGCAGACTGTCTTTTTTCTTCTGTCATATCCAGTATATCAGTCAGATGCAAAAGTACCGCCGGCAGAGCCAGTTGGAAGAGATAATAGCCATACCAGCACATACGGCTCAAGGTGCTTTCTTCTGCAAGCTGATATTTGAGCAAGCGCAGCAGCAGCCAGCCCACCATCAGCCAACTCATAACGGCAACGGCCCGGCGGACATCAGCTCGCAGCATTCGGTGGGACACTGTTCCTTTCCACAGCAATATTGCTGCGGCGACCAATACGGCAGATAAAATGTGCTCCCTGAGATCTGCGGTGGTATAGAGCCTGGTGTGAAAAACCTGCCTGCGTAAATCTCTGCTGCTGTCCCCGGTGAGCTCCATAAAGCGGTCATAGTCTTCCTCTTCCAGTGTGCGGGCCGACCGATAATCGCCGGGAAAGCCATATGGTCTCTGCCCGTTGGCCAGCGGCAGGCCCGCTGAGATAAGGGCATCATCCAGCCCAGGCTCCAGTGTCAGCGGAGCATCCGAGAGCAGGCCCAGCCGGAAAGACAAGGTGCCCTCCGACGGAACAATGATCTCATAATTGCCCCCGCTTCTATTCCACTCAACGGCCTCGAAGTCCAGGCACAGCAAAACAGGGGCATCTGACCCGTCCAGCCGGAATCCTCCGTTACTGCGGAGCTGTTCCAGAAAAACCAGGGTATCCTGTTTTACAGGCTCTTTCCGGTTCAGTCCGTAAGACAGTGCCCCCATAACCAGCATATTTCGTACAACAGAGCTGCTGCTTATGCCCACTGGGATATGGTTCTCCCTGAGGCTGTTCCAGCCGGTAACAACTGCATCCGTCTGCGTGCGATCCACCGCCAGGACTACCGTAGCCGATACATGGGGATACCAATACCTGCCGAGCCCCCTATCCATGGCCGGGATAGCCTGCACATCAAAGCAGGCGACGGCACTTCCCCGGTCCAGCTCCGCATAGAGGCTGTCCTCCGCTTCCTGAAGTGTGTACCCCCACAGGAAGGGGCTCAGGACTGAGCCGTAGGCCTCGGCACCCTCTGCTGCTAAAATCAGGCGGCCTCCGGTATCAGACGCCGTACTGCATCCGGCCAGCACCAGGCACAGCAGCAAAAATGGCAGCCACCTGATCTTCATGGCGCCACCGGCTCCCCGGATTCCTTGAGCCGCCCGGCACACTCCCGGCACATATCCATCTCATCGCAGATAAGAAAGCAGCTGTCACATACCAGCCGCCGGCATATGGGGCATTGGCTGAACCTCTCTACAGCTTCCCGACCGGCGGCCAAACGGGCACGATTTTTTTCCCGCTGGTAGACGGCATCATAGAGCTCTCTCTTTTCCCGGTGCTCCGCCGCCTGTCCCGCTTTTGAAAAGGGTACGCTGCTGCTGTACCAGAATTCTCCGCACACTTCACAGCTGATGGAAAAACAGAAGTATTGGGCTGTGGAGCGATCTTCAAGATAGCCGGACAACAGGTTAGTCATAGTGAGCGCCTCCTTCCTTTTATGTTCCTGTTATAACAGGAGCAAGTATAAGGCGTATATGGTCCTCAGGATACTTTTTTCCGCTTCCGCAAAAAAGTATCCCTTGGATAATAGCAAAAGCGCACAAAACCAAAAGAATGACTTTGTGCGCTTTCCTGTATTGTAAGATTTGCTCATATGAGTTCCTGGAGCCGTCCGCATCGGCGGAGAAGATCAATGTACAGCATCAGCTCATCCCGGGAGGCCACACCCAGTTTCTCATAGATGCTGCGATTATGTTTTCTAACCGTGCTCATGCTGATAAAGGCAAGTTCCGGGATCTCTGCAATCTCATGACCGTCCACATAGTAGCGGAGAATGTTCCGCTCTGACTCTGTGAGCAGATTCTTTCGTGCTACAAACTGGTCGAAGAGCTCGGCAATGTTGGGTGGAAGCTCTCCATGCTCCAGGCCTTGGCTCCGTGCCCTGGCATTCAGGAACTCCGCCAGCTCATCCACCTCTGAAATTCCTGAGGATATGGCCTGTTCCGGGATCCCCTCCTGCTGGAACCGCTTCAGGCTGTCTGTGATTGGGCGAACAAATCTCCGTGCCAGGAAGAAGGAGAGGGCCAACAGTGCCAGGAGCATCCCCAGGGCTGCGATGATCCAGGTCTTTTGTACGCCGGCCGTGTATGCGGCATAGCTGTCCTGGGGGATCAATATTGCGGCGGCCCAGACGGTGCTCTCCTCTTCTCCTCTGGAGATAGCTATGGTCTGGTGCAGACCGATATACCCCTCGCTTCCAGAGTCATATTCGTTATAGTACCTCCCCTGATGTATGACCAGGCTCTCCTGGCCGTCTAAATATGTACCGTTGACACTGCCGGTCAAGCCATCACCCAGCAGAAGCCGGCCATCCTGAATCGGCGCCAGCACGGTAACTGCGGAGCCAAATTGTCCCTCCGCTGTTGGATAGGAAAATTGAAAATACAGCGCACTGATTTCTACACCGCACACACCGTACGCTGTCCCATCGCCCCCCAAAATGGGGACGCACAGCAGCATGGCGGATTCCCAGGTGTCTTTCAAGTCGATCCGACGGGACCAGAAGTAGTGCTGTGCGGGCCTGTCCGGAGGCGTGTCCATCAGCTCCCGGCAGCCTGGGATCTGATCCGTATCAAACTCCAAGTTCCATCTGTTGTGCAGCTCCAGATTCTTTTGCCGGGCAATATCGGGTATGCCTCGGAAATAAACTACGGTGGGGCTGACTGGGCTGCTGGCATTTAGGTTGGCATAGCGCAGATGGACCCCACTTCTGGAATGGTCTGCAAATTCCAGTCCCGTATTGGTCGTGGCGTCCAGAATCGCATATGCGCCGTTACAGTTTGAGGTCTGGAGGGCCGTATTGACCAGCGGATACATTGCCCCCTGCAGCCTCAGCAAAAGGTCGGGGTCATCGTTAACTTCCTGCAGCGACATCCCTTCCTGTACCAGCACAGCTTCAATCTCACGGCTAAGCTCTTTGGAGAGCTGCAGGCTCTGGGCGGTCAGGCGATCTAAATGGCCGGTCAGATTATCCAGCGTATTTTTCAGCTGAAGCTCCATCACCTCATGAAGCTGCTCATCGTTTCTGGAAAATATCCCGGCAACAGACATAAGGAGGATCACCGCCGCAAAAATCACCAGAACCATGGATACCCAGTAGAGCATCAGCTTTTTCTGCATGCCCACACTTTGCTTTTTGGCAAAAGCGTTCAAAGCCCGCAGTTCCTTCAGTTTTGCCAGCACGGCGCTCCCTCCTCTCCTGTGTTATCGCTCCATAATCTGCCGAAAAGCCTGGAGCCGGTCTGCACTGATCTGCTCCAGCCCGGTCTCTCCGGGGTCAAGATAATCCTGTCGTCCCAGCGCAAGCTGCGCCCTGACATGGTCTTCCAATGTTGTTTCCAGACTCAGATACGTCTCCATCTGTGGCGGCACATAAAATTCATAATTTGCCTGGGTGTCCAGGTACGCCTGATAGAGTGAGCTATATTTTTCGCTTTCCAGTCCCTCAATGGCCTTTGGCAGCTCGTTTTCAAAAGCGGCTCTGGTCACCGGCATATAGCCCGTTCGGGTCACGAACGCCACGTTGCGCTCCGGTTCTGTCAGCCACTTGAGAAAGCTCACAGCAGCCTGCTCCCTCTCCGGGGTGGAACGGACCAGGCAAAAGCCCGCCCCCCTCTGCATTACCATCTTGTCTCCATTTTCAAACACCGGACATGGCCGGGAGATGAGGGTGATATCCTCAGAAGTATTATCCGGATAGGTCACTACATCGCTATAATATAAAATACTGGCTGAGGAAGCTACACTGACAATACTGTCCCCGGTACGGATAGCTTCGGTGGCGTAGCCACCCTTAAGCCAAACTCCCCCCTTAAGCGCAGCCTTCGCCAGAGGTTCCCATGCTATCTGAAATGCGGGGCCCAAGGCCAGCCCCTCCCCCTGAAAGAAATCCTCGCCCATAGATTCCGTCCCTACCTGGAAGTAGTTGAAGTAGTAGTCATGGACAAACATGGGTTTAGCGTCTCCCGGAATATCCGGCGTCTGTTCATCGGTCCATTGGGCATATATCTCTGCGGCCTTAAAAAGTCCCTCCCAGGTGTCCAGATCCTCCAGCGTTACTCCGGTAGCCTGAGAGAAGCGGTCAAATATGGTCTGGTTAATGAACATGATCTCTGTGGATTTTGCAACCGGGAGAATGACCAGGCGGTCGTTTACCGTTCCCTCTTCCAGGAACGCCGGCAGGAATGCGGACAGTTCTTCCTCGCTCAAATAGTCCTTGTAGTCAACCAGGATGCTGTCATCTGGCAGAGCCATCACTGTCTTTGGATAGGAGATGAACAAGTCCGGCAGTTCTGTAGCTCCTGGCTCCCTGTTGGCGGCTGCCAGCACCAACTCGTGGATAGTATTGGTGTTGGACACGGAAGTAACCTGTACGTTGATCTGCTGTTCTTTTCCCACTGTCCGATTAAACTGCTCTATGAGATCGTTCAGGGGTGAATCCACCTGTCCGCCATAGACGTGCCAGACCGTAATGGTGGTAGGTACTTCTTCCTTTTTTACTGTGCCGGAACAGCCTGTACAAAGCAGCAGCACGGCCAACAGCAGAAAAATATAATTCCTGCTTCTCATTTATCCACCTCCTTCTTTTTACCGCAGAGAGGCAATAGCATCTGGCAGTTGTGTTTTCTCTTCCATCAAAAATAGTATCTTTTAGTATAGCAAAGGATACCTTACACTTCACTACCCGTAGCGGATAGTTTTTTATTTGTGTTAAAGTTTTTATCTTCGTTACCATTATAAATGCTCCAGGCAGGCATTACAAGTATATTGATTTTCCTCCATTAAAAGCCGCTTTATTATATTTCAGCGAGCATAACAGGCAATAAAGTTGTACCCGTTACAATAGCTTTCGAACAATCATCGCGCAAGCAATGCTTGTGGATAGCCACATCGCAAAAACGCTTGTTGAGGGCAGCACCCCCAAGCCCCCTGGACGCAGGATTTCATCCTGCAACTACGCATTCTGCGAACGCTTTGAAAGGCTACGCCAAAACGGCGTAGCCTTTGGAGGTGGTGGCGCAAATTGTTTCATTATTATGTTTCTGAAGGGCGCCGTTAGCCTGAACCGCTCCGGGTGTTTGTCTTTGGAGACGGTAGTCATTGCCAGGTTTACTATGGAAGTGACCATGTTCCGTTTTAGAATCTCATTTCATCTGTCAGTATAATTTTAGAAAGACCTGTGTCATTTTATAGTATCACTTTTGAAAAACCAGAGGGTGTAGCGAAATGCGACGCCTCCTGGTTTTTCTATGTTTTATCAAGATATAGATTTATATTCCGTGACCGTTTTAAGATAAAGCCCCACATCTCCGTTTAAAACTAAGTCTGCGTACGCTGCCGGGTCATTGTAGATCAGATAGTCCAGTTCAGACCTCTGGAAGCGGTTGTCTGCTGCTTCGTTCTCTACAGCCGTGCAGTCTATGGAAAGCATACTGCCGTCCAAAAACTTCAGCTCCACGCATCCGCTGTCTATGTTGTACTTGCAGCTCTTGATAGTTTTCTTCATTACTTTTCCCTTCTGATTATTTTTTCTTTTTCCTTGTCCAATGCTTTCTGGGTTTACTTGTGGGAAGTATGGGGAAACCGTTTCTGAAGTGAGTCTTCTCAAATTTCTCGAAATAAACAAATAATCCGAAGCCATCTCCTATCGGAAACAAGTTCGGATTATATTGGTTTGGTGCCGGTGGTGGGACTCGAACCCACACGGAGTCGCCCCCGGCGGATTTTGAATCCGCTACGTCTACCATTCCATCACACCGGCATGATGGCAGAATTATATATCATTTTCCATTTGATTTCAAGCCCTAAAATTACACGCCGACGACAGAATCTGCCGACGGCGCGTAATTCACTATTTTTACCCCTCCGGGCTGGGCGATGGACTGGGAGTTGCCACAGGAACAAACATCATGTTCATGTCGGTGGGGCCTTCTATTCCGGGGACCTCCGCCTCAAAACTGTACTGCCATATCTCGCTGGCATAGTAGAAGTCCGGGAATGTGCCGGGAAGTGCTACCCAGAATTTATAATCCGTAAGTTTGCTCAGATCAAATCCGTAGTATCCCAGGTGGCGGTTAAAATATACACAGGCGTCATAGCCCGCCTCCTGGATTTTCTGACAGAAGGCCAGGGCACAATCGGTGAGCAACTGGGTATCTTCATGAAGCCCCTCAGTTCTGGCCACAACACCCTCCATTCTCTCCCAGTCATACACGACCGGCATAGTCACGTCATAGCCCTCCAGACACTCTATGACAAACTCCGCCTCTTCGACGGCTTCCTCAACGGATATAGCCTGGGAGAACAGATAGACACCCACTTCCAGGCCGTTTGCCAGGGCACCGTCCATATTACTCCTGTAGTATGGGTCTTCAAAAAGGCCGCCCTCAGTATAGCCCCGATAGCCCAGACGTATCATGGCAAAGTCCACTCCGGAATTTGCAACCTGGGCCCAGTCTATGTCCCATTGGTGTTCGGAAACGTCAACTCCGTACAGAGTCTCAAAGGCGCTGCCCGTATATTCCGGTCTTCCGTTTACCACCCTAATCTCGCCTCTCTGAATGGAGTTTACGTCTACTCCCTCCAGCGGAGTCATCCACACCATGCCGAACCCGTCATTTATATACACCTGCCCTTCATGGGGGTCAGGCTCCGGCTGTTCTTTTTTTAAAAGCCCTATGACAAGGGCAAGTATTGCCACAGCAAGCAAAAAGATAGCTATCAGCAAAAGGGTTTTGTTTTTCTGTTTGGTTCTCATATCTTTCTCCGTATGTCTGTATCTGAGTGAATATTACCATATTATTAGCATAAATTCAATTGCCACATTCTGCCCTTGTATACTTGGTTCACCGATAAAGATTGCTCTTCAAAAAAATTTTGCAAAATTAGAAAAACTGCTTGACATTAGGAATTCTTTCTGATAATATACTCCTTGCTTGCGAGGGACAGACAAAATTCCCCATCAAGCACTCGGGCGATTGCCCTTACAACTGTATAAGAAATACTCAGCGC
>ENA-ORTU01004381-ORTU01004381.1-human-gut-metagenome-genome-assembly--contig:-NODE-4381-length-10816-cov-3.444475_pt1 | contig 10816 bp, 9 predicted proteins | sample MGYA00241910_ERZ509184 | MGnify/ENA primary metagenome ERZ509184 (study PRJEB26280, sample SAMEA2338847) | human gut metagenome | biome: human gut; feature: human-associated habitat; material: faeces...
AATGTGAGCCGATTCGTGTTGACGATTATACCGGCAAGAAGATGACCTTCTTCCATGACCCAGACGGCCTGCCGCTGGAACTGCACGAGTAATTATGGGAGAAAAAGGAGCGTATAAATCTCGGAAGCCAGGTGGCGGTCGAAAGAAGCTAAAGCCGGAGTATGATGCCGGGAAGAATCTAAAAGATCAGATGGAAAGTGCTGTGGCACTTTATGAGGAGGAATGCTCCCTCCGATCCATTGCAGATGCGCTAACTCTGAATCCAATCAAAGTAAGAAAGCTGCTCATCACGGCTGGTGTGTATGAATCGGAAGTGGCGGAGAAGGTACAGGATACCTTTGAGGAGTATCGGAAAACACAGAGCTATAAAGAAGCTATTCTCTCAACCGCAGCAGCTCTTGACCTATCCAAAGCCTCCGTTACCTCGTACCTACCATATCAGAAAGGTGTGTACTTCCCGAGTACAGCAGATATAGAAAAAATTAGTGTTGGAGCAGAGCGGCGGCGGAGATACAGAGCAGTAAGAAAACTGAGATCAGAGCCAACAGAGGAACACCTGTGGGAGACGGTCTTGCTTTATTCTGGTGTGCGCTTTAAAACCTATTCCGGCTTACCCTTTACCTATGAAATACGAAAAGGCAGAAGCGGCGAATACACAAAAGAGCTGTGGATCGACCGCCGGGAGAAGAGTAAAAGTCTAGCGTGGAGTTCAGTGCTGCTAGCGCTGAAGAATATTAAAGGAGAAGTGGTAGACCGCCCGAAAGCTCTGGGCAATATCCGGGGAGTGACTTACATCTACGGAATGTTCTATCGGTTCGGATTGATCGATGTGCCGGATGAAGTGAAGGAGAAGATGGGGCATCCTAAAGACCGTAAAAAATAGGTTGCTATGTGCAAAAGTCTACGGTAAGATGTGCCGTAACTGAGGATGTGAATCTCAGTTGGGAAGGATGGTAGCATTATAGAAAAATTGAAAGAAATGCTGGAGGAGTACATTAAGAAAACGGAGCCGGAGTATTACCCGCCAGTGGAGAAACTGCTGGATCTGATCTACGAGCATTACACGGAGAACAACCCAGTAGAGAAAAACACAGTTGCCGGGAAAGCAGCAAAGGCCAAGGAAAAGGAGCTGGAAGAGTGGCTGAGAGGGCTGGATGGAATGGATAGGCTCGTAGATGACTACGTCGGAGATAAGATTCCGCTTTGGGAGAAGATCATGGACCGGCAGGGAACGGTGTGCTGTGCATGGGAGAAGCCCGCTTTTGAGGAAGACCTGAAAGTCGAAATTCGGCTCATGATGGAAGTGTATAGTTTGTGACGGAAATAAAGTGAACTCCTGGAGTTCAATCAGAATCACCGGCTTAGCGAGACTGTGAGAAAAAGTCTGTAAATAAGATTCTTCTATGATATGTAAGCCTTGAAAAAATAGCACTCGGAGATGTCAGTTGCAAAGTATTGTTGATTTCCGGGTGCTATCGTTAAATATTTTATTTTATATGTGATTGATATAATGCATATGCGCTCAAAGAAAATCCATCATCAATTTTCCCCTGACGAATCCAATCATCCATTTTATTGACAGGAATTTCTATAATCTGTTTAATTCCTTCGTGAATTAGCTGGTTTTGCTGAAAAGATTCGATTTCTACCAAATATACATCAACCCTGTTGCCTGTAAGTCCGCTGTCAGAAATTACGTTTCCGAGCAGAATTGGCTCATTAACGATGGTTGCGCCGATTTCTTCTTTTAGCTCTCTTGCCGCATTTTCGGATGAAGTTGAATTATCTTCTGAAAATCCTCTTGGAAAACTATACTGCATTTTTCTTGGTGCGTGTCGATACTGATTTAACAATAAAAAGTTATTTTTGTATTTCGGTATCATAACAACCCCGTTTTTTCCGTTTGGTGAAACAATTCATTCGTAAGGAAAGAACTTTTTCGGAGCTTCAGAATTACTGCTTTTTATAGGATCTACAATCAGTGTATTGAAATTACTCTGATATACGACTCCGAATTTATAGCCATATAATTCTTCTAACTGCATCAGATTTTTTGTTATTGATTCATCATTCACATCTGCAATCGGATAGATCGAAGAATTTTTAAATAAATCTGCATGAGTCCCATTCTTTTGGTATTTTATGTATTTTTTTAGTTCAGGTGAAAGGACTAATGAAATAGGAACCGATTTATTTCTTTTTTCACCGGCCGCAATGTCTGCCATGCAGTTATTGTTGTAAATAGCTGGTTTGGCAAAGGAAATATCAATAGCATCTTTGATTAGGTTGCCTATATCTCCAAGTGCATCTGACAGAGAGGATAGTACTGGACACACATGGGCAAGTCCAGAGGTGACCACTTCACTGACGATCAAAAGAAGCAACCATTCCAGTGCCTGATCGGCGACTGATTTTAGACCGGCAGGAATATGGATCCATTTTATGCATGGCAGTAGAGCCAGTTTCTTTGTGGTAGAAAATGCTGTCATATATATCTGAAGCTGATCCTGAAACAGATCTAAGCAACGATCAATGGCAAAAGCCAGAAACAGACATATGATTGCAAGTAACAGGTGTTTTCTTATTGAGGCATGAATTTCTTTTTTATGGTGTTGAACTTTCTTGTTGAAATTGTATTCATATCGATAAATAATGCTTTCATTTTCCGCTGTTGTTTTATATGACACGTATCCTGTGTAGCGAGCCGCTATTTTGAACTTGGGTAAAGCTTTCAGCTGTTCAAATTCTTTAAAATACATTGTTTCATCTAATAAATATTTTTCATCAGCAAGATTCCCATCATGCCAGTCTTGGTTTAAACGATTTAAAAAGTCAGAACGAAAAGTTGTTTTTTCACCGCTGAAATTTTCGGACAATTCATTTACATCATAATGCTTTGTAACATTACATATACTTAGCTCGCAGGCGTAATTATAGCAGATATTGATAATTGCCTCTGCATATTGATATGGAGTTTTGCATTTGGATGCATCTTCTTTGAATTTTTGCTTTATTTTATGTAAATAAACGGATCGGTCGTTGTTACCATTTTGATAACATGAGAGATTCTTTATAATATGGATCGCTTTATCCCATAATGGATCTTGTGGATTTTCAAATTCTGTTACAAATGTAATAATATTTTGCATTTTTAGTTTTTTATATTCTTCGGGAGCTTTCGGAGAAATATAAATGTCGTGTAATGCGCTCAAACGTAGTACGGTTGAGAGCAGCCAATATAATTTTTGCAATATATTACGCATTTCCTGTACGACAGATTCTTTTGAATGGTTGACAGCTTCTTCATCGAATAAAGAACTTTGTTTTAAAATTTTCTTTTTTTTCTGAGTTCCTTCTGAGTTTTCCGGGCTTTTGGTTTCATCGTCTACAAGCTCTTCAAATAGTTCGATCAGCTCTTTTTCGGAGCGATTTGTACCTGTAGAATACTCAAATATTTCAGAAAGATCTGAATATAATAAACTTCGTTTGATTAAGGACAGAAGTCTTCTTTGAGAAGATTTTACAGGTAGGGCAGAATAGATAAATTGTTTTTCTGATTCAACAGAGTTGATCAAATACTGGGATAAACTTCGTATATCACCATACTGGGATATACGGATTGCACCATTTTCAAAAAGTCTGATAAAATATTTCTGGTATTCGGAATCTTTTAATAAACTAAAAAATCCTCTGGAATCCACTAATTGATTATAGGTCAGCACGACAATATTTCCGTTGTTGACAATTTCGCTATATAAAGCTTTTTGGCCGGCTATTATTTCTTCATCTGTTTTTCTTACTGAATCGAGTTCAAATAAATATACATATTCCCTCATAGAGTAGTCCTTTCTGCTTATCAGTTATTTTTAAGTATCTGATATACATAATTTTCGGCTATAATCTTCGGTGTGTCAACTTAAATATTGTTGGGATGGATATTCTGTTTGGAAAATGAGAAAATGGGAGAAGTAAGAGAGTTTACCATTGATAATTGGAAAATATAGAATAGAATGATATAATTCATAAGGATTTGAATTTCAGATATTTGTTAGAAAGAGAAGGAAAAAGCTATGTCGATTGAAGAACGAGAGGAGCGTTTATTTCAAAAATTAAGAGAAAAAGATCCTGACATTGTAGCCGATGGAGTGATCTGTGAGCAGGAATTTTTAAATGCCAGATATAAGATCGTATATATCTTAAAAGAAGTAAATGGCGGAAAAAGCTGGGACCTGCGGGATTTTGTTTATGAGGGTGGAAGACCACAGACATGGGATAATATTGCACGCTGGACGGAAGGAATTCTGTCCTGGGAAAAAGAATTTCCGTGGTCTGAGATGGAGACGGACAATGAACAGAGACGCTTGAGGGAGTTGAAGAAAATAGCAGCGGTCAATTTGAAGAAAACTTCTGGTGGACATACTTCAAATAATGGTGAAATTTACAGGGCAGCAGTTGATCATCATGACATTATCAAGGAGCAGATTGATTTGTATAAAGCAGACTTTATTATTTGCTGTGGCACGGAGTATGCTTTTATGGATGTATGTTATAAGGACAGAGAGGTTGACTGGAAAATGACTTCAAGGGGAATCTGGTATTTCAGAGATGGCAAATCTGTTGTCATCTCATTTTCGCATCCGGAAGCAAGAGTGAAAGAAGCATATTTGTTTTATGCACTGACGGATGCGGTGAAGGAGATTATGCGCTGTGAAGAGTTTGAAGAACAACTATAGGGATTATAGTTATAAAGATCATAAGGGAAAAAGTTTTGCAAAACCACAGGTAAAGACAGAATATGATGCATTACAGCCAGAATATGACATCATACGAGCAATGATTGATGCTCGTTTAAGTCAAAATATAACACAGAAAGAACTGGCAGCGAGAACGGGGATTACACAGGCAGATATAAGTAGAATTGAAAATGGAACAAGAAATCCAAGTTTAAGTATGATGAAACGTTTGGCACAGGGATTAGGAATGCAACTGAAGTTAGAATTTATGCCAATGCATGTGAAAAAGTAGAAAGAGTTATATGAAAAGTGGCAAGGATGAGATATCAAAAAAGGCGTTACAAACTCTGCTTTCTGTAAGAAAATCATAGCAGAATTTTGTGGCGTCTTTTTGAATAGATACATCTCATGTTACGGTTTAATTAATAAAACATAAATACATTTAAAAACAATAAATTGTTACAGATTTATAGATATAAGAAGAGTATAACATTTAGAAAGAAGAGTATGCAAGATTATTAAAATAATATCTTGTAAGAAATAAAAAATAGATGTATCATTATTATAAACTATATAAAACATAAATACTGAATGATTATAAGGAGGTGCAAAATTGCAAAAGCAAATAACAGTATTTGAAATCAGACTAAAAGTATTTCTTCTAAAAGACATTCCACTATCCAAAATGCTAACAGCGGAAGCATATTTTATAGATTCTGTTCTAACTAAAGATCAGGAGTGGCTAACTTACCATGAAACGAATCAATACAAGTTATATTGTATGAATGGTTTATTCCCGCTGGAGAGGGATGGAATTTATAAGAAAGAACAGATCTACACGATCACGATCCGAACAGTAGAAGCAGAGCTTGCCAGATATTTTGCAAAAGAATTAAGCAATCATTCTTCGAATCAAATGAAAGGACTTATTGCGGAGCGTAGAATTGTTCCAAGGAAGATGATCAGTGAAATTTACACTCTGACACCAGTGATACAAAAGTGGGAGCAGGGGTACTGGAAAGTCCAGGCTTCGGTGGAAGAATATGAACGGCGGATTTTTGAAAATGCAATCAAAAAATATAAACAGTTCATTGGAAATGAGGAGATAGATGAAGAGTTTCAACTGTATACAGGGATTACTTTTTTGAACCGAAAACCGGTACCAGTGGAATATAAAGGAATCAGGTTGCTGGGTGATAAGCTGAATCTGAAAATTACAGATAATAAGCAGGCACAGGAACTAGCGTATTTTTTAACTGGTGTGGGAATCGGAGAGATTAATTCCAGAGGAATGGGATTTTGTAATTATCGATGGCTATAAAAAGGTGGTGATAAGATGCTGAAAGATTGCCTGGAGATATTTGAAGCAGAGCTTGAACGGACGAAAAAGCGTTTTGGGGATTCGGACAGATTAATTTTGGATGAATATATTTTGGCAGATGGAGATTATCTTGTGGTGGAAAAGAACGGTGAGATCAGACAGTGTTCAGTCAGGATGGATAAGAAAACCAGAACTGTTGAGAGAATCCCAGTGGATGATAAGCTATATGAAAGAATCTGTTTTTATGATTATCATAGCAGATTGGTGAGTATGGATAAGCCGCAGGATACAAAGAAAGTAATCCATTCTAACAGTTATCTGGCGTTCTGGGTGAAATGGGACAGCTTTGATAATGGAAAATTGAATGAAGAAGCAATTGATCGGTATTTTGATATTTTAAAAGATCCAAGAGAAAAGTACAAAAAATCACAAGACCGGAAGATGTATGATTATATTGCCAAAAAGATTGGAGAAGTAGACCAGAAAAAGCTGGAAAAAAACCGTGAATGGATCAAAGGACATATTTTTGGATTAGATGAATTGGAGCTAAACCGTAAAAATTATCTGAAGATATTTTTCGCAGAAGAACCAAAATTATATGTTCAGGAAGAACAGAGATATGTAATGACCAAAATTTTTAACAAAAATGATTATAATGTAGAGATTGATGGTCAGATTTATGGACTTTCAAATGACAATTTAGGATTGAATTCCAAGAAGCCATATCTTGAAAAGAAGACACGAAAAATGACGATTCCGTATCTGATTACGCCGGAAGAGGCAATCAGGCAGAGAAAGTTTTTTGATTACTTGATGAACAAGGCAAATGCAGGTGAGACGGATATCTTTTTTGATTATGATGAAAAGAAGATTATAAGTAAAAAAAGAGACCAGATGGTCGAGGGTGATTTTTCGGGATATTTTCTAAAAATTCAAAAAGGAAAAGAACTGGAGATTCATCATCAGGATACCATTGTGGATTATAAATATTTTCTGAAAAAGAAATTTTTGTATCGAAATGTGATAGGTGCAGAAGATAGGGAAGGCAAATACAAAGAGTATGTAAATCGTCAGGGATTACAGGAGATTGTAAATGAAGTGTTCTATTCAAAATGGCTGACAGGTAATTATTTTACACCAGAGGACGAAATGAGCATCGATGGTGAATTGAAGCGAATTCTGATATGGTCAAGGGAAGCGGTTTTTGCATGGCTATATAAAGGCAGAGAAGTTGGAATGGATAGAATTCTTCATACAGTAGCAAAGAACGTGATCAAAGAATCCATCAAAAATGGATATATGGGAAAAGTTGTACAGCAGTTTAATTTGATGTGTTCGTTTGATGAGTATTTTGGAGGATGTAATATGGCAGACAGATACAGTGAAATTAGAGAGAAATTAAGAGATAAGATCAATTGTCGGGGAGAACAGATAATTGAAAGCGATGAGGAATATTTCTATGCAGTAGGGCAGCTTGTCGGATATTATATTTCGCTGAGTAAAGCAAAAGAAAAGACACATTCGCTTGCAAATCCATTTTTTAATGCAACAAGTAATGAGGTGCTGCAAACCAGATTAAAACAATATTTTATGAAGTACAATCATGAGATCGCGACAAGAAGCAGCCGATTTAATTATATGTACGGAATGGTTCTGGGATATGAATTAGAAGGGAAAATAAGACAGGAACCAATTATTGCAGGGTATCTGAGCAACAGTCTGTTTTATGAATCTTCGAAAAAAGAGATGGAGGAAACGTAGTATGGAAAAAAGAATTTATGGTGTATTGGGAATTTCTTCGATTATGGCAAACTGGAATGCGGATTTTACGGGCTATCCGAAAAGTATGTCCGATGGAACAGTTTATGGAAGTGATAAAGCATTGAAGTATCCAATGAAAAAAATGTGGGATGATGAAGGAAAGAAGGTCCTTTACATTAAATCTATGAAATTCGGAGAAAATAATACGCTTATTCCAAAATCAATCAAAGAACGTTATGAAGATATTTTCCATGTGGATAAGTTAGAAGATGCCAAGGATGGGAAAGAAGTACTGACGAATCTTTTGTCTGCTGTCGATGTGAAGAATTTTGGCGCGACTTTTGCAGAACCGAAGGCGAAAGTGAATGTATCAATAACAGGAGCCGTTCAGTTTGGACAGGGATTTAACAAATATGAGGGGACAACTGCAGAGGAACAGCAGATTCTTTCCCCGTTTAGAGACGCAAAAGATGAGGAGAAAAAGGAAGAAGCGAAGAATTCAACCCTTGGCACAAAAATTACAAGCAACGAAGCACACTATTTTTATCCATTCGTGATCAATCCGATGACATACAAGGAATGGATAAAACTTGGTGTAACAGAAGGCTATACAGAAGAAGATTATCAAAATTTCAAAAGAACAGCGCTTGTAGCGACTACTTCTTATGCAACAAATGCGAAAGAAGGATGTGAAAATGAATTTGCTATTTTTGTAGAGACAGATCCAGATTTATATCTTCCAAATTTATCAGAATACATCACTTTCAAAAAAGAGGAAGAAATAAATGTGATTGATATCAGTGACTGCACAGAAATCTTAAGTGCTATGAAGGATAGAATAAAAAATGTTGAAGTGTATTATAACCCGTATACGACCAAGTTAGTGTCTGCAATTGAAGAGGCAAAAATTTATAATATAGTTACACAAAAAGAGGTGTAATGTATGAAGGCTGTAAAATTTACACTGAGTGGCAAAAATGCCTTTTTTAAAAAACCGGAAGTAAATACTTACTACTATTTTACATTTGGGCAGATTCATAAAGTTGCGCTTCTAGGAATGTTTGGTGCAATATTAGGTTATGATGGCTATGCACAGAAGAAGTGGACAAAGATAAAAAAGGGACAGAGTATTGTCAAAGAGTATCCGGAATTTTATGAGAAACTGAATAAGCTTCATATTTCAATCATTCCACAAAATGAACGGGGATATATTCCGAAAAAGGTACAGCTTTTTAACAATTCCGTAGGTTATGCATCGGGGGAGCAGGGAGGAAATCTGATTGTTAAAGAACAGTGGCTTGAAAATCCGAAATGGGATATTTATGTGCTGATTGATTGTGATAAGGCAGAGAAGCTTGCAGATAGTCTGAAACAGAAACGATGTGTATATATGCCATATCTTGGGAAAAATGATCATCCTGCAGACATAAAAAATGTGCAGATTGTTGAATTGGAAGAAACAACTTGTCAAGAACAGGAAATCTCCGGAATGTTCCCAAAACGAAAGGGAGAGCTGTGTCTGTTAGACGATGAGGATGATCTGGAAGTTTTCAAATATGAAGAGAATCTTCCAATCGCCTTAAATGGTTATACGAATTTGTATGAGTATGAAAAATTTTGTTACACAAATATGCCGGTGACAATAACGGAAGAAATCGTGTATAAAGAAGCAAACAGAAGATTGATTTTTTACTAAAACAGAAGGCCCTGCATAGTTTGCGGGGCTTTTCTTGTAAGAGGAATAGAAAATGGATATTGAAAAATTAATGTTGCCGATTGCTGAATTTACAGAGTATGGAGAAGTATGTTTCGCACATCTTTCAGAGAATGGCGAAAGAAAAGAAACACTGCGAGAACATACGGAACTCTGTCAGAAATATTGGAAAGAGATTGTGAAAAGGAAAAAAATTGATGAGATTTTTCAGGAGTTTGAGAATGTTTACCTGGAGGAACTAAGTAAAGAATCAAGAAATCTATTTGAACTTATGACAGTAAATATTGTCAGTGTTCACGATCTTGGAAAAATTAATCCAAATTTTCAGAGTGATAAAATGCATCATAAGTGGCACGAAGAGGTAAAGCCGGATCCAAATATTGGCAGCAGACATTCGATTCTATCATCTGTATTTTATTTGGATTATTTTCTTGGGAAAATCAATGAAATGTGGGGATCAAAGCAGCTGATTAAAAAATCCGAGGCAGAAATTTTAAAAGATTTTGCATATATTTATTCTTATATTATTTCACGACATCATGGAGAATTAAAAGAATTTGAAACATATATGGCAAGTCTGACAGGGAAACAGATGGAAGGAGAGAATCTGGGGAAAAGGGCAAAATCTTGGTATATGATGTGGAAAGAGAATATTTTGCATGAGAGTGGGATATCTAAGATGCGGAAAGACTGGAAAAAGATGTTTGGGCGGATGCAGAAAGAAGATGTAAAGAAAACAGTCTATTTATACGGATTAACGAAGCTTTTGTATTCTCTTCTGGTGGTAGCCGATTATTATGCGACAACGGAATTCATGAATGGTGCCAGGATGCTGGATTTTGGAGAGATCGTCGATTATGAGGATATGATTGATATCTATGAAAGTGGGGATGTGCAGAAGAAAATCCGTGAATATGAAAAAGAGACATATCCGATGGAGAAGGAAAAACTTGAAAAAATTGATGAAATCAATATTCTGAGAACGGAGATGTTTCTGGATGCAGAACGGGTTCTGAAGCAAAATTCAGATCAGACATTCTATTATCTTGAAGCTCCGACTGGAAGTGGAAAAAGTAATACAGCGATGAATCTGGGATTTCGGCTTATCAGGGAAAATGAAAAATTAAATAAAATATTTTATATTTATCCGTTCAATACGCTGGTAGAGCAAAATATGGAATCTATCGGAAAGATTTTTGGTGAAAATGAAAGGGTGATGTCACAGGTAGCAGTTGCGGAATATGCAGCCGATTATCAAATGGACCTATTGAATCTATTAACAGAAAA